>Ga0114900_1000954_pt1 | contig 19575 bp, 17 predicted proteins | sample MalvireepMed_231_FD_89685 | JGI IMG/M metagenome (GOLD analysis project Ga0114900, IMG submission 89685) | Marine viral communities from the Global Malaspina Expedition - Malaspina viral metaG DeepMed_231 | ecosystem: Environmental > Aquatic > Marine > Oceanic | place: Mediterranean Sea...
CTCTTGCACCACCCCCACCAGCCCCACCAGCCCACTGCTGTACCCGTATTAACTTAGCTCCTGCTTCCTTCTGCCAAATATCAGTTTCGGTGAAGACCTCTAGCTTAGTCTCCCTTCGTTCAGTGGATAGAGCAGCCGAAGGAAACGCCAGCGGCAGATCGCCCCCAAGTGGGAAATTGGGCCTGTTCACATCGCCGCCGCAGGGATTCTGCGTTCTGCGAAGTCTCCCAATATAAGCTCTGCGCTACGCAGCACTCCGAACCTATCGGGCGTGCTAGAGGAATCAGCAGTAAGCCTGAATTGAAGCCTACCCACCGTGCTCGTAGCTGTTCTTGGAATAGCTGTGCCGTTCAAGGCTCTTTGCTCATCAGCGTAGGTCTCTAGGACTGTATAGGCAGAGGATGTGTCGTGCTCAGGCACGATGCGGTAGTCTACTCGTAAAGAGGGCACCGCGGACGCCAGCATAGTCGTCATGCACTTTAGGTATTCCCACACCTCTCTATTAAAGGGGTTAGTAGAACCAACTACGGCAGTCTCCAGGATAGCTGGATTCGTAACATTCATTTGCAGGTTAGAGGATGAGAGTGTAATTTCCTGTCCAGACAGGAAATAGAAGCACCGTGTCGCCTGGAGATCGGCACTCTCAGACGCACCTGAGAACATATATAGATATCCATCATTCTCATCGTAGGCAAACCCCCTGATCAAATCGGTACAGGTAAGCTCGCTCCCATGCCATATCAAGTTCCCACTAGCGTCTATGATGCCACTGTAAAGTTCCGACGTAGATACAAAAGTATTCTGTAAGAGGTTAGCCGCACCAGCCCTAGAGACCACACTGCGCTTATTTGAGGGATCACCTATACCAAGCGCTACGATGAGATTATTCCCTACAACCTGCATAGCGTTGATAGGAAGGTCTAGCCGAGGGAGGTTCCACCCATTCATCTCAGGTGTTGCCCGCGGCGCTTGCCCAAGCCTGATCTCCCGATCTCGGATTGCTATAAGATCGTAGCCCTCGACCTGGAAGATAATCCAGCCGTTCGCCATTACCTGTGGGTTTTCAAAATTATCACGGTCGCTCTGCCCGCCAGCGTCAGCAGGGGGATCATTAAAGGGGCCAGCTACCACAACCGAGGGGCCGTTGGCATAGGCATAGAGGTAATGCCGCTTGCCCAGATACACTACACCGATGTTGTTTTGGATAAGACAATTGAAGTCGTCCTGCGCGTCAGCCCCACCTACGGTGGAACTGGTCGAAATGGTAGTGCCGTTCACCAGAGAAGGCGCAAAGTATAATTCGTTCGGGTCAACACACCACAGAACTCGCGGCCCAGTGAGATTGTTCTGCTGGTTTAGAAAGAACTTGGGGTTATCCGCTGTTCCCGAAAAGGTTGAGGCAGTCCATGCAGAGCCGTCATTGACACTATATCTAAAGGCTGTATCCGCCCCATACGCCACGGCTAGAATAGAGTTTGTGCCATCGTGGAAGGAAACGATATCCCATGCCCTAGCACTACTGACCGTTTCCTTGAGCGCCCATGCGCCTGATTCCTCACGGTATACGCGGGAATTAGTGCCGTTCCATGTGATACGAATGTTCACGTCGTTGTGCTTGATCTGCTTAATGACCCGATAGCCCGCAGCAATCCCTGTCATATCGACTACTTCTTTCAGGCCATTAAGAAGTCCGCCGAAGCGGGTTATAGCGTTGGTCGTGATGGCATAGCCGTCACTCCAGTTATTAAAGCGATCTTTAGCGTGATCCTTCCAGCCCAGGCCACCAGCAAAGCCAGGAAATAAGATCTGGTTGCCTTGTCTCATTACCAAGTTAATGCACCCCTCATCTTGCCTTGTCTCATTACCAAGTTAATGCACCCCTCATCTGCGCTTTTGGCCGTGTCATGCCTATCATCTGCTGTGCCTGCCGCTCATGCTGCTGCGCTAGCTGTAGATACTGCTGCGAATTATGAGGGATGCCCGTAGGATAAATCTCGCTCCCCAAAAGCCTGAATAGTTCGGCCCTCGCCTGCTCCAGGAGACACTCATACGCCTGATCGGTAGTGGTGATCTCGACCCTTGCTGTGGTGTCTGAGTCTATAGAGTCCACCCCGTCAGCGGTCAGCGTCGTGAGGGGTGCTCGCCCCTGAAGGTACAGAAGGCCCGTAGGAGCAGCGTTACCATTACGAGGTATCACGAGGGCCGTGTTATCGCCATCTTGCGACCAGTCAGGCCAAATGCCGAGCGCCTCTGCGCCAAAGGCGTAGTAGCTCCTTACTCTAGCAACGTTGCTTGGTGAGCCACCCACATCCCATCGTATGCCTACTCGTGGATTCTCGGTGTACTTCAGGTTCAGCCCCAAGAGATCATAGTTGATGAGCTCAACATCATCTACCCAGATGCGGATGTTCGCGCCGCGGAGCTGTACCCGTACCACATAGTCCGTGCTATCAGCGGTGGTCTGCGCAGCCGTGGTGAGAGAACTTTCTGATGCCCCGTCTGTTAATTTTCGTAGATCAACCACCGCGTTCAAAAGCCTCACAACTAGGTAGTCATCCGTATCAATATCGCCGTTCCTATCTTCGGCAATACGGAAGGTGAGCGCGGGACTACAGTAGGTCGAACCGCTATTTAGGATACCCCGTAGCGTCGCTTCAATCACTCCGTCTTTCATGTTAAGGTCACGAGTGATGTGTGCGCCGTTGCTCAGAGAGGGCTGGTAGAGTTGCTCATTGCTAATCCCCAGGTTGCCGCTGGTCTCCACCCAGGAGTTCCCTGGCTCGGTGGTGCTATCCGCACGGTCAAAGAGGTCACGCAGACGCCTCCTTCCCATCATGCTGATCTCAAATACCCTGACCATGTTCCGTGGCAGTGAGTAGTAGCCACTAGAGTTCAGCTTGCGCTCTGAATGAGGAATAATGTGACTGTTGACCAGGCGGTAGACCTTGCCGTTCTGCGCGTTGAGCTTACGGATAGCTTGGTCAATGGCCTCGCTATAGAGATTGGGTGGATAGGGGTAAAATTCCATTGAGACACCAGACGCCACCGTATTGGTATAGGCGTTGGCGAAGCTGACTGTGGTGGCGCTTAGTCCAGTAGCCCTCCTAAACTCTCCCGCATTGTTCCCGTCGTTACAGAGGCCCCAGGGCATATCCAGCACATAATCCGAGCCAATGCCTGAGAGTGCTGCTATGACTGCAGAAGTTGTACTACCACTGCCAGTAGTCGCACGGGTACGATAGCTCCGTCCCGCAATAGCCCGTCGTAGAGTCCGCTTTGAGATAGTGGCGAATGCAGTTGGCACTCTATTTCCCTAACTCCACTATCTTCTTTTTCAGGCTTTCAATCTCACTGTATAAGGCTTGAACAGCACCAGCAGTATGACCGAAGGCACTCACAGGACTGAAAATCTTACCCTCGTGGTGCATGGCCCACGGAGCCTTATCCGCCACAACCCCTGTGTACTCGGTGTCGAAGTCGTGGGTGGATACTCTGGCATCTGGGTCGTAAGTCCAAATTTCAACTGGCGCACTCAACACACGTTCTAGGGCAATTGTTGGGTCGAGCACTCCCCGCATCTTTTTAAACTCTCGCAACGAACCAGCCGCGGCCCACGTCATTACTGTACCAGCCCCACCAGAGGTAAGTTGCTCTCCAGCCGTACCCTCAGTGGAGCTTGACTCAACCCATAGCGAGCCATCCAGCCGAATAGATCCAGAGTCCACGAAGATAGCGTAGTTGTTGGTTCCAAATGTTCCAGCATCTTCAACGTAGATACCAGCAGAGTTCGTGACCGTACCTGAACCTGAGCTTCTTGTGACCGTATTAACGTACAGTCCAGCCGCGGTGGTTATAGTATATGAGCCGTGGGCTACACTGAGGTCTAGCCTAGCGCTGGTGACAGTTGTTGAGTTAGCTGTTAAAGTGGCAAGCCCATCAACCTGTAAGAAGTCCCAATCACCATTACGACCGCCAGGGCCAAGAGTAACCAAGGCATCTGCGCCGCCAGATACGTTAATGCCTACAGGCGAAAGACTTATGCCAGCGTCATAGTTTAGGTTTAGGGCAGTGCCAGAGGGGTTGTAGAAGGTTATGTCGTTTTCAGACCCGTCCATGTGCAGCCAGCCGAGGGAGTTGCCGCCGTTGTTGGTTACAAACAGCATGTCTCCTGAAGCTGTGATATTAGCTACAATGAGGGAATTTGCAGCCAGAGCGGGGGTTACGGGGGTGCCAATTAGAACGTTGGTAAGTGCGGTATTGGCATTAAGCGCGGTGCTGCGGTTGTAGAAGGCTTGATCGTGGTCGTTACCCAAGGCAAGGGTTCTATCGTCCGAAAGGGAGACAAACCCACCATCTTCAACAACTAGCCCCATCTCTTTAGTATTGTGGGCATACTTAATGTAGCCTGCTGCCACGCTCCCATCGTCTCCAAACTGGAGAACGCCGTAGTTACTATTGCCGCTAAGGATGTTGATACCAGCGTTGCCGCTGCTTTCTATAGTGAGTTGTGTGTTGCCGTCAGCAGTTACAGAGCCTGCAGTAGCCGACCAGATGTGCATGTTGCCGTTGTCTGGCGCAGGAGCATCCGCGGCCAGCGCTACCATCAGCCCACCCTGGACAGGGCTTAGGTACAGTACGCCAACGGACGTGTCAGCGAACAGGTATGCCTCAGAGTTACCACCCCTGTTGCCTGCTATGAGGATGTCCCCTGACGCGGTGACGTTGCTAACAATAAGCGAGTTTGCAGCCAGGGCAGGAGTTACAGGAGTACCAATCAGCACACTAGAAAGGGCAGTATCCGCACTAAGCGTGCTACTCCGATTAACGAATACCTGATCGCCATCTGTGCCCAGGCGCAGTAATTGATCATCATCCCACGTTACTGTTCCTGGAATGATGGTAGAAAAATTAGGGAAAAGGAATCCCATGCTGAACCTTCCTAGCTATAGATAGCGTTCACCGTCAGCCCCGTTGAGGGATCGGTGTTCCCCGTTGGCGTGGTGGTACAAGCGTAACTAAGAGCCGTCAGAAAGTGAAGTCCGTCAGGCCCAAAGCTGCGGTCAAACGCCCCACGAATGGTTGAGGATGCAGCGGCAGGAACGAGAAAAGACAGCCTTGGCGTGGTCGAACCTACCGTAATGTCCCCCGTTGCCACGTCGAACAACTGAAAGAACGCATCAATAGTGTTCGGGTTGCTCACCTCAAGGTCATAGAGCCATCCATCAGCCGTCTTTATTGCCTGTGCCGAGTTGTCCCCATCCGAATCAAACAGCGTTTCATAACGTGGCATACTACGGTCTCCTTCGCCGCTGTGATCGGTTCAGCGGGGTCGGCCCATCTGGTTCCAGCAGGGCCTCCCCCATCTTCATATCTACTTCTGTGATCTTCCCTGCATGGCCCAGAGCTTCAAGGGCTACTATGATCACTTCGTTGATACGTTCCTCCAACATCTGCCTCTGCTGGATAAGTCCAGAGAGGCGTTGGATTGTGCCATCGGGCAGCTTAACCCGCTGGACGCCCTTTTCTTCTTGCTGCCCCTGAACCATCCTATGCCCCCACTAGGGCTAGACGGCTCTGCATCCGCTCCGAGAGTTGATCCCGCAGCTTCCGAGGAAGTACTTGAGCTATTCCCATGAGGTCGTTATAGAGTTGCCAGATTGCGCCCTCGTGGAGTGCTAACCTGGGCTGTACAGGAAAGAGGTAGAACCCCTCAGTGTCCTTCTCCCCTACTAGGTGCATTTCCCGCAGCTTTTCGTAGTTGTAGAAGGGGTTGCTGGGGTCATACAGGCCCTCTATGATACCGTTGCCGTCCGTGGATGCCCTCTGCATAGCCCTTACCGCTTGTACGTCATCCTCAGCGTCAAGAGCAACAAGGGTGGAGTTCCCCAGGTGAAGCTCGCCGTCGTCGGCCTTCAGCAACATCCTGGTCAAACGAGCATTGCTAGAGCTTATCTCACCTACGCAGAGCAGATTGCTATTTGAAGCCATGTCCGCATCTGCGTTCGCGCCATCGTGCTCCCCGCCAAAGATATTGATGCACCCAAGCGAAGAACTGGTATCTGTCGTCGCAGGAGAGCCGCCCCAGGCGTCAATCTCAAGTGATTCAGTTGCCCCGCTTTCTGCCAACGACTGTACATAGGCCCCGCCTAGAGTAGCGGATAGCTTGCCTACCGCGAAGTAGTCGCTCGTGGTTACATCTGGGCCAAGAACGATGGTGGTCAGTACAGTCGCCACGTCAGAGCTTCGGAGACTTATGTGGTTTGTGTCCGCAGCACCCTGATCCATCGTCACTACAGCCGAATCAAACGCGAAATTGGTCGCGCCTGCCGCCGTGAATGAGATGCTTGTCCCATCATGGGCTATGGAGACGTAGTCAGTCGCAGGGGTCGTCTCGGAATGGATGTAAAGCGTCGGGTGTGTCTGATTGGCTACGTTCCAATCTGTGTCTGCATCTGCTGCTGAGGCGAAGTGCAGCCCACGATAGGTCGTGGGGACGAGAAGTTCACCTGTGTAGGGCCTTTCGTGGAAGGTTGCGTCACCCCTCCCATTGTGGAAGCCCCTATAATATCGTTCATTCACTGCCATTGTTACCTCCCTGGCGATCTAGGCCGCGCTTGACGAGGGAAGCGGCCAGCTAGGTTGTCTTACACTTAGGGCAACCCTCTACAATGCGGTTCCACGGCGCGCCGTGGTTATGCTTGGCATTCTGTAAAATGCCCTCATTACCAGGCGCGCCGTTAGAGCCATTCTGGTCCGTGAGGTTTCTCACAAGAGCCTCGTTAGTTTCTACGGAACGTCGTTGAATCTCCCGATCCTCAGCCCGCTCCTCACGCTCTCTCAAGTTTTCGATAGCCGCCCACTCTGACTTGTGCGCCAGACGGCTGTGGCGGTCTGCCTCATAGTCGTTCGCAAGGTGCGAAGACATGCACGGCCTGAGACCGCGAATCCGCTCTGTCCACTTATCGGGGTGGTGAGGGTGAAGATAGCATAGAGATGTCCCTAGAATGAACTCTTTAGTCTTCACGAGGCTAAAGGCTGGTTTACCGATCCATTCTGGATAGTCGGAATCGGTATACTTCTTCTCCCTAACCGTCTTCCAGTGGTGACGATGGATGCGTCGCGGCTCTCCCGTCCTGGTATCGAAGAACCAACGAAACCCATTTCCAGGAATCACCTGATCCGTCTCAGGATCACGATGGCTTATCTCTGAGATAGCCGCAGGGAAGGTCTGAGAGAGGTCAGTGTTTACCACATCCCCTACTTTGACCGCCTCTGGATTGTCGTCAAGAGCGTCTTCCATCATCTCCAAAAGAGCGTCGGTCTGATCCTGCATTTGTACCATATATCACCTCTGTATCCGTAACATTGGGCCTATCACACTTCTATGCGCTTTCTGTTGCTGCTTTTCTTCAAGCTCCTCTCGCCATTGCGCCCAGAGATCACTGGGGTTCTCGTCCGTCATTGTTCCCCCCAGTGAGTTGGGCTCTGGCTTATCGTTGCGTCGGTACTCCATAATTTCCATGACTTCACCGACGCTGTACTCAAACAATGCCAAGAAGTTGAAGGCTAAGGCTGCCCCAGGAAATAGGTAGTTCGGCCCTAAGTCCTTATCGAACCGAGTAAGTTTGTCGTTCCGCACCACGAAGATGTACTGGAAGCGATGCGGGTAATCTTGCCTATCTACATTCTGCACCCGTTCACAGGCCGAATGTACCCGCTCGTCTACCGCCAGGTCTTCGGGGGTAAGAATCAATTTACCGACGCCCGCAGTGGATTTCCACATAGTCTATGTCGAGCGAACGACCAGTTCCACCACTCTGAAGTGCAACCGCAAAGTTCAACAAGACTGTTGATGTAACCGCTACGGCTTCACTACCTTGATAGACTCCATCAATGTAGTAATCAGCGTCGCCGTCCTCGTTCAGGGTGATCTTGAAGGTCTGGAAGGTGCCCGCTGCAGGGGTTGTCGCCCCCTTTGCGTTGGCGCGAGCCACCGTACCGTCCGAATTGTTCGCGACCGAGACCATCTTCCAGTCTGCCGTTCCACCGCCTGTGTAGGCAAAACCGACCGCATCCGTAGCGTTCGAGGTCATTACGTCGGCAGTGCTCAGGGTGATCGGGTTTTCATCCGTGCCGCTTGCGTCCGAGAAGCCAATAAAGACCTCGCCATCCGCAACGCTTGTGATGAGCGCTGCCCGCACTTCAATCGTGAGGGGGCCAGCAGAATCTGAACGGTAAATTACCACACCGAAGATGTTAGAGATATCATTATCGGTAGTGTCCACGGTCGCTCGGATAACCCCATTGGCCTGCACATTGATCGCAAAGGCAGTACCGCCTGAATCCGTATTGACCACGTAGTTATCTAGGTTAATGGTGTCTCCTAAGAAGTCATCAAAGAAGTGCACCTTGCCTTTAGTGGTATCAGTTGCCATAATTTTCTCTCCTTAGTTGTCCTTGTCTAGGGATCCAACTATTCCCGCTTCAAACACAATTCTCACACACCTGCGTTACGAAGTGGGGGCAGTCGCATTGTGCAAAACGCCATAAAGCCAGTTTCCAGCGCTTCTCTCGCCCGTGGCGTATTCATCCTTCAGCCACACATTCCAGCCGCCATAGCCCTTCTGGGGCTCGTAGCGTCGGCTTGTCCAGGGAGACTTTCCCTGCACCAGAACAATCGCTCCACCAGCACCACTAGAGAACACGCCTCCACGAGCATCTGGCGTAGAGTCCACGGTGATCAGACCATCACGGTACACCCGTGCGTCGTCGATGCTAAAGTTCTGCAATCCCCGCTTCCATGCTTCCTCGGTGTAGCCCTGTGGAATGGGGTAGGTGCCTACACCACCGATTACTTCACTGGTGATGTAGTTAATGCCATAGCCGTGAAGCACAGCTACGATGGGGGTAGGACCAGGCTCGTCGGAGTCAGCACTAATACGCTCGACTGCCGCTCGAATGTGTCCAGAGGTTAAGGTAACCCCCGTCCCTGCCATCGTGGTTGTCGCGCCAGCAAAGATGGTCAGAATGTCCTGATCTTTCTTGCGGTCAATAGCCTGTTGCGCCAATCTACCAAAGGTAGCGTAGGCTTTGGTGTTGAGCCGAAGCTGTACGCGGTCTCCAATGAAGGTCTGGATAACTACCAGTGACGGAGTGATGCTGAGGATCGAACCATCCAACTGTTGCGGATTGTCGATGTCGTCAGTCTCGCCCGCGTCCTGAGCCGTAAGTTGCGCTGCCAGGAACTCCCGCCATGCCGTACCCGTTCCTTCGCTCAAGGTCTGGCGGTCTACTAGCTTCAGCATTACATCGGCTGGAAACTCCCTCGTTGTCCGTGCTGAGGCAATTACCGTATCTAGTCCTTCATCAACGTCATTGACAAAGGTGTCGCCTGATGCCATTTATTAACTCCTTTTGAGCTTCGGAAAGTATCCCTCAGCCTGTGCTTCCAGCGCCGCCACTAATTCCGCGGTGGTTGCGGCGTAGTTAGGGTCGGCTACCTTATTCACGATAGCCTGCTTTGAGGGAGCACCTCCCGCTGTAGATTCTGTCGAAATAGTCTCACGAGATTTCGACTGACTGGTGAGCAATTTCTTCTGCTCTCGCATATAGGATCGCACTTCACTGTCTAAGGGCCTGAAGCCAAAGGGATCGCCAGTGGTAGAGTCACCACGGACAAACTCCTGAGACAAAACCTTGTCTTTAATCTTCGGCCAGATGTAGTCCCAGGAGATCCCAATTTCTGCAGAAGCGTCTAACCAATTTGGTATGATACGCTTCCGATAATCCTGCGCGATTGGATCATCTTCCTCTTGTGATTCAGTCTTTTCTTCCCTTTCTTCTGGTTTAGGCTCAACAGGCTTTCTTACCCTTGCTTCTAATTCAGCGTTCCGCTTTCGCAATTGCTCGTTCTGGGTTTCGGGGTCTAAGTCCCGAAGCGAAAGCTCCTCCACCATATCCGTGAGCCTATCAATACGCTCGTCTCTCTCAACCGTCTTCGGTTGGCTGGACAGCCCTTCTAGCTGCCTCCCCAAGTATCCTAGCTGGTTCTGTACTTTCTGGCTGTCACTTCTAGCTTGGGACTCGATGCGATCCAGCCGCTCCTGAGTCAGATCAGGAGTTATTTCTTCCGTCTCTACCTGTTCTTCCAGCAGGTCGGTAGGAGTTTCCTGCATAGTCATCCGTCTCTCCTTTTCGGAGGTAAGTAGAAATAGGCCCCGATCTAAGCTTTCGCTCAAATGGGGCCAGGGTGTTCTGGTGTCCCGTATTAAGTTCCAGGGTTTACCATAAGATTATTCAGCGATTCTGTCAACCCTGTTATTCGTGCGACCCTTCAGAACCTTCATGCCCGTGGCATTCATTACATGGCCTTCTTTGAAGTTAAGGGTAATTTGTCCACTATTCCTACAGACAAGGAAGCTTTCTATCTCATCAGCAATTGCAGGAGAGAAGAGCCTTGCGAGAACTTCTTTGTCGGCGGCTTCCATCATCGATTAATTACTGTAACGCCCTGAACGCCAGTCACGGGATAAAGGCCTTCACCCCGTGTTCTGGTGTCCCGTCTGGGCACATCACCAAAGTATTCCCAGCGCTTTCCTGCTTGCTGTACAAGATTATCCCTGCGGCGCATTCTGACCCTGCGCGCGCTAATAGTGGAATTCTTGAGATTTTCTGAGGCATTGGGCTTTTCAGCTTCTACTTGGTCACGAATCTCCCAATAAGGGCGCAGGGTCTCGATATCTTTTTGATAGATAGCCTCAATCTTATTCATCCACTCCTTCGTAAAGCGCTTGTTTGGATAAGTATGAAGAACATAATCTTGGGTTTCAGTGTCGAACCGCTCCAAGTATTCCTTGCGATCACGAAAGAACTGAGACATATCCTCTAGGCCATTAGCGTCCCTCCGTGGTTCGATTGAATAGTAGCCCTCAGCAACGATGTCTTCAACTGCAGCTTCTTTTATCGCAATCCGATGCTCTTGATAATACCTCTCACGGGCTGCTCGGTCAGTTAATGCTAGAGGATATTGTTCTTTAAGGCTTTCAATCGCTCCTGCAAACTTCGTATTCTGTGTCGCTCGCGTCTCCCTAAATGCCTTGCCACCGATCTTAGCCTGCGCAAAGGAGAGATAAGCCTGTTCAAGCTCTCGCTCTCTCCTCAGCTTCCCTAGTTCAATCCCACTGTAAAAGCTCTCAGTCTCCTCCTGCACAAGGTTTTTGCGGTAGCCAGCATACTGCTCGTTAGCCTTCTGCTTCAACTCCGCAAGTTCTGGAGACTCAGCCTCTAAGATTCGCCGTTCCTCCCTATTCAGTGGTAAGTCCCAACGCTTTGATTCCTCCGCAACTACTACCCCAAAAGTGCCAGAGCGCGTCTCTTGCTTACGCTTAATCGCTGCAAGACTTTCTTCCAATTTATTAGCACGGGCACGATAGCTCTGAGGAAATACCCGTGTACCGTGGACGGCAGGAATAAAAGATTTTACGTCTGCCTTTGGATCTTGAAGGAGATACGACTCCGCCCAGAAGGGGAGAAAACGACGAGCTACTGCACTAGAATAGTCAGGGATCGTGGTCAGCTTCTCTCCCCACCAATTCGTTCCTGTTGTTAATTCTGTCGCAAGAGAAGCCATGGGTGCGGCACCAAAGAGGCGGCTTTGGATAAAGGAAACAAGGGGATTATCCTTAGCGTCCAGCTTCAATAGGTCTTCAGGCTCGTTAATAGCCTTATCTGTAGTACCCGCTAAGAGACGTAGGAGCGAGTACCCAAAGCCACCGAGTCCCACATCGTCCGTACCGAAGGGCAGAGTAAAGAACCTAGAATTGTATCTGCCATTCAGAATGGGCTGCATCCGACGAATAATCTCCTCTTTACTGATCAGACCAAGCGCAGACATAGCCGTTGCACCTGCAAGGAAAAAGAGTGTTGCGGCGCCGATAGTGGATGTTAGGTTTGCTCGTACTGCGTTCCCCTTGAGATTTCCCTTTACCATGTCGGTCAATAGAGCAAAGCCTGCTTTTGTGTAACGAATAGCAAAGGCCATGAAGCTGCTTTCAATCTGTTGCTGAGTGGCCCCTATACCAATAGCTCGCTGACTCATGGTTCCCCGTACATGATTCACATAATCAGCAAGGGCAAACAGGCTATCATTGCCTTCTCTGCCAGCGGTACTACGAAGAGCTTTCCACGACTCGATAGCCGCGGCATCCAGAAATGTGCCGAAGGCTTCCTGGAAGTGAAAAGGGTTTTTACGCCCCATCCAAGTAAGAACCGTCTGTGTTTCCTGGGGAAGTAACTTCATTAATCCTGTAGCTGGAAGATTACCCGCAAGGAACTCAGTGTGTCCGAGCGTTATTCCATACTGAGCCATCTCCTTAATAGCTTCTGCATTCTGTACAAGATAGCGCTGCTTTACTTGAGGAAAAAGAAACGCCTGGTAATGCATGAGCGTTGCCCTAGCCCATGCCCTAGGATTCTCGCCCAGGACTGCAAGGCCCTGAATGAAGGGTGCGCCGAAGTCAATTGTCGTGCCTATTGTTCGTGAAAGTGCATTAAGATCCTCGTACTTCTTTAGCCATTGCTGACCCTGATCTCCTGTAGCTTTATTTAGTACCTCGGATACTTCCTTCGGAAACATCCTGCCGCCAGCAAAGGGCTGGCTCACCCATCCCTTATCAAGCGGAGAGCGGACGGCCTCTTTAAGACGACCCACCCTACCGCTAATATTATTCCAAGTAATGCGGGACTCCGCCATAAGTTTCCGTGCCCTTGTTTCAATTTGGTAAAGATCGGGGCTGTTAGGGCCAGCGGCCTTTAGCATTGCTGCCTCGGCTGGAAAGCTACGCCTAATACTATTTACAAGGGATGGAGGTAGCCGCTCCCCCCGATAAGCACGATTTACAGCACTAAGAAGTTGCCGCGCCTTCGCAAAGTCCTTCTTGGCTATCTCAAGGGCAGCCAGAAGCCCAGGAGATTTTCTTTCCACGCCCTCCACTACCGTTTCGCCCAATGGTCTCACTTCATCCGCAAGGCGCTTATCAGCTATTGCGCGGTAGACACTGTGAATATGGTGTTGCATAACCGAGATGGGATCGGCAGAGTAAACTACGCCCTTCTCCACGCCGTCCTCAGCCCACTCATAGAAGCGGGTTTTTTGAAAGCTCTGCTTTGCTCCGATCCCCTTTGCAGATGCCCACGCCTTACTTCCTTTTGCTTTTGTGTTCTCAAGTCCACGAATAGCTTCGACTAATCGCGGGATATAATGCCTACCCCCAGCAAACTGAATCTCAGTGACCTCTATACCATTATCTTTAGCAAGCCTTAGAGCATCGTCGACCAAGTCCTGATAAAGACTAATGTACTCTTTTTGCTTAGGGGTTAGTATAAACCGAGAGGGATTATCAAATATATCATACCAAACGGGGCTATTAGGGACTCCTGCGGCTCGCATGTCTGTACCGATCTCAAATGGCAGTTGTTTCTCCCGTAGCCATGCCATGCCAATCTCTGTGGCAGAATTACCCACGTCAAGCACTCTGTTTCGCAGTAACAAGCCCCGCTTCACTATCTCTACAGGCTCAATCGAGTCACCCCGAACAAGAGCAGCAGGATCGATAAGCGCAGTAAACTGCTTTAAGCCCTGTGTTCTTTGGGCCAAGCTCCGCCAGAAATTGTCCCTAAAGGCACCAGAGATCATTTTCTGGTTTGAGAGTGGGCGGGCCCAATACTCACGGTGGGGCAGTTCCTCGACTAAAGGACTTGCACCTACAACATTCCCTTCAGGTGTTTGAGCACCCACGCGTGTGGGTGCTTCCGCAGCCTCTTCTAGGGGGAGTCCTTCCCGACCCAGGGCCCGCAGTCTACGCGCTTCTTCAGTTTGGCGCACCCAATCAGGAGGTGGGCGCCGACCAAAACCCATGCCCGCTTGAGGTGGGCGCTCACCAAAACCCATGCCCGCTTGCCCAAAACCGACTTGCTCCACTTCCTCAGCAGGGGCAGGCCGTAGTCTTGGCGTGGGTACTTCCGCAGCCTCTTCTAGAACCTCTTCTAGAACCTCTTCTAGGGGAGCTTTGCTTACATCCTCAAGAGGAGCTTTGCTTATATCATCAGCGGGAACATCTTCCATAACTTCTTGAAAGCCACGGCCTGTTCTCGTAGCCTTTGCTCGCAGCTTACGAAAAAGTAGCGCTACTAAACGCGCTACTTTTGGTTCTAGGCCGATACCTATAAGATTTAATGGGCTGAACAGAATTTGAACGATCCCCTTTTCACCCACAAAGGCTTCGGGGCGTTCTCGCTCATACTCGCCACCCGATGTCCAGATTGCTCTCACATATTCAATCAGAGTCTCTGGATTCTTCTCACGCACCTTGCGCTCAACTTCTTGTCTCGCCTGGGCAGCATGTTCCTGAAGTATACCTTGGACCTGTAAAAGCTCTTCTTTACGCTCAGGCGAAGCAAATAAGAAGGCTTCCGCTATCTCAGGGTCAATGAAGGCGGTAGCCCCCAGGGACGCGGCAATGCCAGCCATTGGTTCTTCTACATCTCGTTGGATAAAATCTAAGAACGCACCTACCCCTTGTCCCGCCTCACCGAAGGTAATTGGCCCAGTCCTGCCAGGGAATCGCTCCGTAGGAATCGGTGAAGGGATTGGGGTTTCTCCTACCCTTTCTACTATCCTAGTGAAGATAGACTCTTCACGCTGCGGCTCAGGCTTACGGGTCGGCTTAGGCTTACGGGTCGGCTCAGGCCCACGGATTGGTTCAGTCGGTATCCGTCCCTCACGCTCGGCTTGCTCAAAGCGATCTAGCGGACGTGGGCCGCTCGGAACAGGAAACTCATCCCGCCCAATACGACCTACCTCGGAGCGAGAACGGGGTAAGAATGCTAGTTTTTCTAGGTATTCTAGTTCAGCCCGAAGCTGCCCTAGTTCTTCGTCCGTGAGATCGCCAAGGTTAGGGGGGCGCTGGACTGGGGGAACGAGCGGATAATGTCGTGGTGCCACCTAGAATAATCCCCCCCGTTGCCGCCTACGCCTGGTCGTCGTTGCCTGCCGAGCAGGCGTGGTAGTGGTAGTCAATCTTCTAGTTTGCTCTGCCACATCTGCAGGATCAAGGCCCATCACTTGTAAGCCTGACGCTAACTGCGCTCGCTCTGATGGAAGAAGGCGTTTAGTAGCCTGCTGTGAGGGTATTCTAAACTCATCTCCACTCCCGCGGAATATATTCTTTACCCTGGCAGCGACACGCGGGTTTTCCACAAAGGTCTGACGCACCCCACTCGATGTAGATGGTGTTACTCCAGCAGCGTCTCCTGTCGGAGTAGGAGTTACCACGCCTGGAGTCGCGAACGCGCTAGCCCGCTGCGCCTTGACGAAGGCCGAGGCTGGGTCTCGCGCAGACTGAAACTGAAACTGCCGTTCTTGGAGGCTAAGTTGGCCCCGCTGAATCTCTGCACGAAGTCTCTGGGTTTCATCAAACTGACGCTTTGCCTCTATATCATCACCACGGGCGCGGGCTTCTTGTGCAGCACTAAGCGCTATACCAGCCCTTGCAGCAAGATTTGCTCGCTCTGCGCTACTGATAACCTGCTCTCTTGCGAAAGTGGGCTTCTCATCAATGAGGCCTGTTACGCCAGCACGCCACTGGGCTTTCGCCTCTTCTTCTTGTGCAGTAAGACCAAGTATCTGCGGCTGCCCCCAGGCTAATTCGTGGCCCGTCACATACCCTGTCTCTTTATTCCTGACGGCTATCATCACGGGCATAATCCGATAGCGCCTGCCATCTGGAGTCTCACCCTCAAATATATCCCCTGCGTGGGAGGGCCTTTCAGTGGGGATTTGTGCTTGGATTTGTTTTTGGATCGGCGGTTTTTCCTCAGTCTCCAGTAAACGAGGATCGTCTCCCCTTATGAATTGGTCTAGTTCTCTTTCTGTCAGCCCGCCCTGGGTTCCCCTTACATCCTCGCCTTCACGATACCGATAAAGAGGATCGTCTCCCCTTATGAATTGGTCTAGTTCTCTTTCTGTCAGCCCGCCCTGGGTTCCCCTTCCACCTTCTGGGTCATCTTCATCGAAGCGCCCAAATGTACCATCGCCACCGCCCTGAGCAGGAAGAGCGCTGGGTGTAATCAATGGCCCCATGCGACCTGCTATTCTCGGTACGCGGCCAAATTCATCTACAGGCTCTTCAGACGCCCTCTGTAACGCTTCCTCTACAGGCGCTGTAGCGTCTGCCGCTGCCTCCCTCTGTAACGCTGCATCTGCTATAGAGAAACGAGGTTTTTGCTCAAGCTGGGCCTTTTCAAGGATCGCCCTCTGTTCTTCACTCCGAAACATCGGGGGCACTTCACCACGAAACAACTGCAACATCCGCTGAAAAGCAGGGCTTTCCAACGCGCCGACACCAGGTATTTCATAGGTCTTCTTGTCGTCATCCCCAAGGATAGTGGTGAGGGGGGGAGCGGCTCTCCAGCGAGAGGCGTCTCCCACCTCCGTTCGTTTGATTCCCGCTTCGTCTTCCTTTTTATGAACAACCCTGAGAAGGTCTGCAGTTAAGTCACTCCCAGGGTCGACACGCACCATATGATCAAAAAAGGCTTCGGTGGTCGGCAAATCAAATTCTGCAAGGCGATCTGCACTAAAGTTGGATAACCCGCGCGGATCACTATTCAGGATTCTTTCAATAACAGGATTCAAGTCTTCATTTGATAGCTGGGAGAGGCGCTTGGCATCAAAACCCTGCTGTCGGCCAAGAGGTAAGAGCCGAAATAGCTTATTGGGTATATCCAGTTCTTTCCAAAGGACTTCGTTGCTCTCCTGTTCCGCTTTAATGGGCCGTCCGTACTCCTCAAAAAAAGCAGAATTGAAGCGTGCGTAGGGATCTACTACAGAGGGAACAGAAAGAATCCTCTTCCTCGCGGCAGGCGGTAACACCCGCTGAAAATCAGGGTCTCCGACAGTCATGCGCCCGTCAATCGGCCTAAATTCGCCTGGAACTAGGGGCGGGAGGGTCACGCTCCGTCGACCTGTAAGGGAGGGAATGGGCGTTGGCGGCACATCTAGCCCAACCGCCAGCGCATATAGCTCCTCGTCGCCCATTCCCTCCTCGACCTGACCCACAACCACCCATGCGCCAGGAGCTTTCGCGGCCTGAGCCGCCGTCATAAACCGCTTGCCGCGGCCGCGCAGGTCTACATATTTAGCCATTATGCCCCCTATCTACAGCAGGTCTGTCTGCTTCTCAGCTTCCTCAATCCCGTGCTTCTCTATGAAGCCTTCTATAGCGCCCGCGTCTACCGCAGCCTGAAACTCCTGCTGTAATTGCTGCTTGAGCACCTCAAGGTCAGCCCCGATTTCGTGGTCTTCCCGCAGAGTTTTCTGGATTCGCGGTAACCAAAAGTCAGCGACTTTCGGTATATTATCGTTATAGAGTCCCATTACCTCATTCCCCCTGGCCCTGCTGGTACGGGAGCGCGGCTTAGATCACCTGCTAATGTCCCGCGTCCGTTCACGCCAGGGTTCGGCGTGAACGCTTCCTCAGCTACCTCGCCCCCAGGAGCCCCACCTGGCGGTTGCATACCAAACTTCTGCTGTATCTGCTGCACGATCACCTGCGCGCTGATATCTACCACGGCGGGGTGGAACTTCAGCGCTTCCAGCGCCGACTCCTCATCCAACTGACTGCCATTCTCTATCTTCTGCCGCCGCCGATATTCCTCTTTGCTGATAATAGTGGCTCCCATCTCTTTCAGGTCTTTGTCAACGGTCATGGCCCTGTCCGCGGCCGTAACGGGCCTCAACTCCACCTCTATCATCACGTCGTCCAGTAGCTCTTCAGGCTTGAACCGCACTAGCTTCCCGCCGTGCCTGAGATAGAAGTTCTTGCCGATGATCGTCTTGTAAAACCTCGTTACCTTCCTGAGCATATTAGCAATAGCTTGCTCCGCAGATATTTTAGCAGGCTCAAAGGGCGCGGTCTGTAGCGCAACTCTCTGCGCTAACCCCGATGCTGTGCGCTCCTGGCCCATGAAGGTGCCACTGAGAGGCCCCATGAGGATTTCTATCCACCTGCTTAACTCTCCCTGCTCCCAGATGGAACTCTGCGTAGTGAGTCCCTGGAAGATATTATTAAACTCAACGCCACTCTCCGTTACCAGGAGCTTCAGAGGGGCGTACTCAAAGTTATCCGCAGCCTCTTGCGCCGCCTCTTTATTCGGTGACTTGACCTGCTTAGGACTGAACGCTTCCTGAAACTTGATCGCCTCGATGATGTTGTAATTCGTGACGATCATGGAGATTATGTCTCGCAAAGGCCGTATCAAGCCCTGCCAGAGGTGCACAGGGTCGTTGTTCTCGTCCCTTTCTCCCAACCCCGATAGCGCTAGCTCATACCACATGCTCTCCATCGGGTTTTCTACCACGCCATCGCCGTCAAAGACTGCCTCGTTGTTGATATAGACGGCGTACCACTCATCCGAGCAGTACGCTACCCGCTTAACCTTCCCTGTCTTCGGCAGCGTGAGCTTAGGATACCGCCGTTGTGCGGTGGTAGCAGATATCTCATCCTCAATAATATAGTCCTGCGGCGGATCGCAATAAGGATCAGGCCAGATATTCAGAGGGTGTATAACATGCACATTCCACGGCCATGCGGCCTTCTTCGCCTCCTCATAGGCGTCCATGTCCACCCTGTCCCCCTGATCAGGCTCTTTTGGCCAAAGATTATCGTCCCAGGGGAACGCTAATATCCCTGGCCCCAGCCCATACTGCTTATCCAGTAGCTCTGAAAAGGGATTTGACGACGTTCGCATAGCGACTTCGTACAGAAACGCCTTATGGAACTGCTCCGTCGTCTTTCTGCGCGACTCTGCCACATCAGAGGGCGGCTCACCCTCCTCCAACCGTAGAGAATCCCTCACGTCTGGGATTTCCCCCGCCATTACCGTCTGCTTTGCCGACCTGACAGCTATTTTCGCCATCGGGATAGACTTATGGACAAATCCAGGCGGAAATCCCGCAATATAGGCTGCCAAGAGGTTCTTCCGCCACTCCGTTCCCGCTTGGATGAAGTTCTGATCTATCTTCGCCTGCTCTCGGAACGCAGATTCCTGCGCCTCATAGTCAGACTTCTTCGCCATAATCTCCTCACGGGTTATGCGATCAGACATTATCGCTTCCTCTGTCCTGGCGTCTTACCTGGAACAAACCCATGCTTCACAGCCTGCAGCAACTTTCGCTGACCCCCAGCCTTTCGCTTCGTCGTTCCCATAGAATGCACCCGCGAGGGAGTAGAAACACGGTATTTACCATCAGTCTTACGGATCGTAACTGGCATTGCCTACTCCAATAACCACGTTTTCCCTTCGTTTCGCACTCGGTTCGGCACCCAGTATTGCCCCGCTACGGGAAGGGCTTTCTCCAAAGCCCACAACTTAGTGAATAGCGGCTCACGTCCCTGGTTAATCTTATCACACTCAGTCCAGTCCTGCGCCTTTGCCGCCGTGCGGTAGTCCACCACGTAAATATCAAGCCTATCTCGGAGTTCTTGACGATGTGAAGGGACTTCATTAGGGGACTTC
>Ga0114900_1000967_pt1 | contig 19345 bp, 7 predicted proteins | sample MalvireepMed_231_FD_89685 | JGI IMG/M metagenome (GOLD analysis project Ga0114900, IMG submission 89685) | Marine viral communities from the Global Malaspina Expedition - Malaspina viral metaG DeepMed_231 | ecosystem: Environmental > Aquatic > Marine > Oceanic | place: Mediterranean Sea...
GCCGACTCTATGGTAGCTAAATTTTGTTGATTAATACATGTAGCATTTTGTGGATTAGGAAAGAATTGTAAAGATCCTTTTCCAATAAAAGCACTCAAATCAAGTGCTCCATAAGTTTGGAGCATATCCGTTCCAATAACATCCTTAGCTGTTATTCCTGTAGGACTATTAGCCCAATAATGATCAAATGATCCTAAGTTTCTTAAATTAATAGTAGATTGTCTATTCGCCACTAAGCAAGCCCGTGTGGCATGTAGTTCCACCGAAGTATGATTAGTTCCATCACTCAAATCAAAACCACTAGCATCAAATAGCCATTTTCCTCCACCGTCTGGAGGAGTAAAATTTATTGTTGAATGATCTTCTGCAAGGACATCCACACCATATCTCCCTATAAATGTAGGTCCATGAAAAGATACCTCAGATCCCTCACAAACATACACTCCTGCTACCTTACTTTGTTTAGTATAAACCTCAGGCCCTAGAATAAATGTAGCACCATTTTTACTTCCATAACAATGAACTTGTGAATTTCTATTGATAGTCATCGCTAAACCATAAAGTGGTCTATGAGCAGTAACCCAAGCCGCTGGTCGATTAGTTATTTTTAAATGTATAAAATCAGCCATAGAATTATTGTCTACTACAATACCGGGATAACTTGCGTAAGGTTGGAAAGAAAGGGCTGGGGCAGTCTGTCCTACAGACGATCCCATAAATGTATTACCAAACATCTCAGGAGTATGCCATTGTTTTTTGAACGTAAATCTACTATTATTCTGAAGCTTAATATGCGCCCCATTACCTGAGAAATCAATCTGTTTAGATCTACTTTGTTGGATACCAGAAAAATCATTTAATATAGCAGTTGAATTGTGAGATTTAAATCCAATACTATTATAATCTACACAAAAATCTTCATATTCTGTAGTAGCATTGGTTAATGCTACTCCTGTCTCATTTAGATAAAAATCAAATAAACCTTTCATATCCGTATATGAATTATGAGCCTCTATACCGTACTGTGTATTAAGTTCACATGTGGTAATTCCCCCAGTCTGCTCATCCCCCGCTTGTCTACGATGATATCCTCCAAAAAATTTAGAATTATTTAATCTAATTCCCCCATGATTTCTAGAGGTACATAACATAATATCATCCCCAGAAGCTTGAAAATCTCCTCCTCCATAATTAGTATATGCTATCCCGTCTGATAATAGAGAACTTATAGATACTTCACTATTGAATATATCAAATCCGATACCCTTATCAGCAGTACGTGCTGTTGCTGTAGAAAGTTCATAGTTTCTATATGCAAAAGCTGATCTAGAGAGGACTACCTTTGAACTATTAAATTTAAATCCAGCTTCTCTACATTTTATAGCGGCACAATTTTCTAATACTACTTCCGAATTATCAACCTTAATGCCTACCTCAGTACCCGTCAGAGGAACTTCATTTCGTCCATCTACTACAAAATTTCTAATATATATTGGCCCGTCACAATTTCTAACACTTATTGAGGATAAATTATTTAGATATACAGATCCTCCTACGTTATTGCGTGCAACTACGGGTTGCCGTTTTAGGAGAGTACCATCAAATGTATTAGTAGAACTTATATCCGTAGAAGCTAACGTTTTATCAGTTGTTTCAGTTTGTTCGTATGGGGGTACACTAAATACATTCTCTCCTATATCTCCTGGCAAAAATCCGGCTCCCTGAACAGAAACAGCTAAGGGGGCTTTCCTCAAGCTTGACTGTGGGTATAAAAATGAATATACAGAAGAAACTCTTACATCATCAGTTGCACTAAGAACTTGAGTTTTTATATGAACTCCTGAGGTACATACCCCTGGATCTAAAGCAATTCCAGAAAAAAGAGTAGAACTTAAATCAACAGAACTAACCTCATTTATTATATTTGTGGTTTCATTATATAGGGGGTCTACTTGTACACTATCCACATCAGCAGACGCAGTATACACTCTAGAATATGCTCTATTAATAATCTCAAGAGATCCCTCCTCTTCTATTCTAATATTATGTAACTGTAAGTTACCTAGATCTCCATAATTACAAACTTCTACCAAGATAGGACAGCGTATAATTTTCGGAATAGCAGCCATACAGGAACTTACATCAACAAAAATATTAGGATTCGCTGCTAGAGTAGCGGTAGGAGTATTAGAGGATACAGTTAGAGCTATTCCAGTTAGTGCTGAAGTAGGGAATCCCCCTTGTTCCCACATCTCATAAGTTCTATCTTCTAAATCATATAGAGGAAGATTATCCTGCTCCCAATTATAAAAAGAACTCGTATCAAATTTGGACACATAAGGTGTCCAAGAATTAAAAAGCACTACGCTTCCACTACTTGTATAAATATCTGCTATTTGAAACATTAGAAATTAAGTGTCCATCTAAATATTAAACTAAAATCACTAGTTTTACGTATGTTAGTAAAAGCTCTATACGCTGTGAGTATAGACTCGTTCGGAGGAGAATTTCCTTTTGGATTTTTCATTAATAATCCTATCTCACTTAAATAAACCTCTTCAGCATTAGCTCCTACTAAATCGTTAGCCGCTTCTTCATCCACTACCAGGGTGTATCTTACCGACATCTCCCCAATTTTTGTTATTTTATTCGGAGGAATTATCGCACAAGCTGACGCAAAAAGATAGTCTCCCACCATTTGATTCATATCCTCTATGTATAAATTACTTCCTGCTCCGTACTGAGCGTAAGTTAATCCACTAGAAAGTTCATTAGTTGTACTTACTTCTAATGCTGTGCCTCCTGATACTCCTAATTGAAATCTGTCAATTTGATAATCTAAAATACTGTTAGAGCCAGATGCTGTAAATAAATAAGTTAATCCAACCCCCATTCCAGATACAATAATATTATGGTCATCAAAAATAACCTCTTCAATCCCATCATTATATCGTTTAATGATAGTTAAATGTCCATTAACTTCTAATTCATCTATAAAATTTCTCATAGGAAATGTAATCTCCACTTAATAGTTAGGTCCTTATAATTCCAACTTCCTGCATCTACCCCTACATCATCATAATCATTTATGTAACCTAAATTTTTTGTTAAATGCTTTGTAGCAAATAATCTATATTTCCTAGGATTATTTAGGGGTCCAAAAGAATAAGGAGGACTATTTCCTCCCTTAAGAGTTTTATCCATGTCTATCGTCCATAAGCCCATATTATATATACCCCCGTAAAAATTAGAATAGCCAACATCCCCAGATCCAATTAAGACTGAGTACTCCACTACGCCTGAGTGTCCCGCCAGCCCTCCAGAAACGCACAACCCACTAGCGGTAGAACTCATCTCATATGTATAAGGAAGGACATGAGGAGATCCAGACATTACCATGTTAACAAAACCAGAAACATCCATCGAACTTGCTTCATTGAAAATGCTTAAACTTGTCCCAGAAGCAATAGGAATATAGGGATCAGCATACCCAGTAGAGGTATCCAGGGAACTCACAATAGCCCAATTAGATCCTCCTGTACTTGACCCCTCGGGATAACATCCAAGGTAGTAAGCTTGAGGTCCGAAAGAGTATGTACCACTAGGAACACTTGTTTCGTCCTTAAGAGTGCTGCCATTATCCATATAATCATATCCTACATAGAATGTGATTCCAGGCAATTGATCGTACTGGGCTCGATATGGAACAACATTTAAGTTTTGTCCCATGTTAAATCCACTCGTAACAGAGGAGGGTCCAAAGCTATCTGTATTTCCATCTTCTACTCTAGTACTATCAGGATTGGGGGGACTAGAAATAAAATTAACGGGCGTATAGGAAGAAGTCCCTGCATCACCTAATACTCTAATGGTTCCATTATCTGTGACTGGTCCCTTATTATCTCGATTTAATACATTTCCTGAAAAATCCCAAAGATTCGCGGAAAAATTATTATTAATTTGTAGACTAGTGGGCCACCGACCTAATTCTAACTGGTCTCCGAAAGCATAAATGCCTCCAGAGGGTTCTCCCGAAAGTCCCCCATCGGGCATAGCTTCATAACCAGCGGGGTAAGTGGGGGCGAAAATAGAACTTACCCCGGACACTGGGGAAAGTAGGGAGGTCCAAATTCGATACCACCCATTTCCAACAGGAATTACTCCTCCGTTTTGATCCCAATTGTCAATCGAGTAACCTCCATTACTAGCAGCAATATCTCTTCTATTATCACCCAGAAATGAAAATGCAATCGAACTAAACTCTGTAGCATCCTTATCGTACCTTGGGTCTGTAGAACTCCGAGACCTTCCTACACCCGACTCATGCCCTGCACCATACTTCGTATAAACATTACCTTCGCCTTCTATTTGTGATTTATAATGTATAGTTTGGTATGGTATATTTGTTGGATGGTACATAGGATAGGCAGGAACTTGGAGTTTTATATACGTAGATCTACAAAACCACTCATCTTGCCCACAACTCAAGCTTAGATTAGGATTAGACTCACTAGGCCCGTCGCCCGCCGCGTTATTCATGTATATACTTTGCATAACAGTTACATTTTTTGAGTTACTGTTATCAACCCAAGCAACAACATGAGCTAGAGACGAAGGAACATCCTCAAATCCAGGTGGGGGTGTTACATCAGGGCAAGAAGAAATTATACAATCATTAGGATAGGTACTCTTTATATTGTCTAAATCTAGGCTGGAAACCGTAGACCACTTCCAAAGATTTCTTCTCGGATAAAGAGCATGAGCATTATTCTGATAAGCCGAAGCATCCTTTCCAAATGAGATAGCTTGAATAGTATAGTTAGAAGCATCCAAAATGGAAGATGTAGCGTGATCTTCAATACCAGACAAGGAAGGTGATACTGTCATTATATCAGCAATGAGTCCTCCCGCCCCGTTCACAAGAAGATTACTCTCCTTATGAAGTAGCTTATCTCCACTCCAAATTTCTACTTCACCTCTCATTAGTTATCTACCTCTACCTTAGTAAAGTTATTATAGTTAGCTTGAGTATTACTTGAATTTCCAGCGCCCCAACTCGGACTAATTCTATAATTTAATCTACTTCCCCCGCTTACTTCCATAGTTCCAGACGTAATAGGTGCCTCTCTAGATGCCAAGTTAGTAGCATAGAGTCCTGTACCCGAACCTGTCAGTCCTTCATAGAGTTTTAATACGGTTCTTAATTGTTCTTTATCCAAATATAATTTATCTTCTTTTACAAATTTTCGAAGAGGATTCCCGCTAGTTAGAATACCGTGATCAGTCCCTATCCCAGCGTTCTCTCGTTGGGTACTATCTTCTAGGGAAATAGAATCAATGAGTAAGTATTTTTCTGGTACGGCAGGGGGTATGAAAAATACTTCCACATAATAATTTATATTGTACCTGTTCACTAATTCCTGTAATTTATAATATTCTTCAGGAACAGGTATAATTTTTAAATATTCGTAATTATTATGAATAGTATAATTTCGAGTATCAAAAGTTAATTCAAATGTTTCAAAATATTTTTCTTGAATATTATTCAAAGTTAGGTTATTAATTACTACACTTTGATCAATAGTATTTCCTAAACAAAATGTTTGTGTTTGGGAATCAGGTTGTTTAAGATCAAACGTATAAATATGAGAATACAAATTAACAACATCCGTTATTGAGGTTCTAGTATTATCATGCATTTCCCATTTACCTTTGGGAGTCCAAGACCACATTAATCCACTAGGGGATCCGTCTGCCGTTATCGTTTCAGAGTTAAACACTGGGCTAGTATGAATCCAAACCCCAAGCTGCCCCCCTCCTAATATTGGCGAATTTTCTTCACCCACTAAAGCTTTTACTTTGAATTTGAAATGATGGTCCTTAAGAAAATAATTTCTCCTATCCCCATAAGCGGAAAGATCAAACCTCAATCGTGGTAGACCCCCCGCTGATTTACATTTTATTATGGGATTATCTATTAAATAATTTTCTTCACCTGGAATCTTAAATTCATTATTAATTTTAAAAACATAAAAAGCATTAGCAGCAGGAGACCCCGAAATATCGCAAAACTCTACCCCACTCAGGATATGAGGATTTCTAAATTCAGCATTATTAGGATTTCCTGACACATATGAAGTTCCCGATAGGGGGATCACAATATCCCCTGCATCACTAGCAATATAAGTTCCAGAAGCAGGTAAATCTATTGATCCATCACTATATCCCGCGACCGCACAGGTACTGAATATTCCCGATCCCTCATTCTGATTAAGAGGAAGTGCTGAAACCGTACTAGATGAAATATAATTACCTGATATAGTTTCAGTCGCTGACCCAGCTAGTAAGAAATCACAATTATATAAACCCTTACCAAAAACTTGAGCAAAAATATTTCCTCCTGTTTTATCTACCTCTACTAAACTTAGTGGATTCTTTAGATACTTATTATAATCTCTAAATAATTTTTGTAATCCTACCCCAAAAGTAAAATTATCATAATCACTCATCGAATTCAAAATATATCCACTAGCAATAGCACTATTAGCATAACTTTGAATTTCATTTTTCCAATATGTGTTAGGAGTTACAGAAGAAACACTAATAGCTAAATCTTTAGCTTTAGCTTCCCATAACTCATGCATAACAATATAGATTGGAGGTATTTGTCCTCTATCTACATACCTCGCAGTAGAAACAGAGAACTCATTCCATTTAGTATTTGAGCCTAAAGAACTTAATCCTCTATATGGAAATGTATTACTTGTATCAATTCCAGAAAACGTTCTAGTAGAATTTAAATCTTCGCATTGATGCCATACACCCGAAGGAGCTATCGGATCAATAATTGGATAAAAACTTCCCGCTGAAGCTAGGTATCCTAGTGTAAGCTCTCCCAACGAAGACGGCATTGAATTTTCTAAAGTAGAAGCTTCCCAACTGTTAGGAGCATTAAAGCCTGTCCTATCGTAATAACCTTCCCTGGGTAAAACATATTTTAAGTTACGTCTTCTTAATGCGCGTCTACTTACCGTCCCCCTATTAGTTATAGCAGTAGTTGATGATAAAAGAGTATCCGTTATTTTATCTACATCTATTCGTTTAAAGGTATTTAACCCACCTCTTCCATCATTATCACCAGGAGAAACCGTCCCCATCGCTACTCCCGAATCCTCATAGTTTCCTAGAATTGATGCACTAGTATAACCCGCTCTATTATCATCTTTATCAACTCCCAAATAATGCCAGCTTGCGCCCGAATAATCAAATGAATCTTCTGCGCTTGCATTTAAATTAACTCTTGGAATAGTATGGGCAGGAGACCAACGTTGAGCTACTCTAGCTGCGTTATATAAAGCATACCTAGAATCTCCCTCTAAAGTAGTTTTCCCAAAATCAAAGTTGGTGTTATCAAAATCAATAAATAAATGTGAAGATTTTCCATTCCATAACCCCAACAAGTCCTGTTGATAGTTAGAAATATTAAACATAAAATCATTATAATTGGGAGGAACTTGAACTGAACTAAAAAACATTAAGAATTCGTTTAAACTTCCTAAGTTAGTATCTGTAGTAATTCCCGCACTAACAATAAAATTTTCTACCTCACTAGCAAATGCAGAGTTAACTCCAAAACACTTTAATCTCTCCTTTAGATAACTTACAAGAGGTAGGCTCAAAGCACTATCTTTATAATATCTTATCTCCTCAAAAGGAGGGAGTGGGAGATTTAAACCAGAGCGATAATTAAAAACAAACTCTAAATCTCCGGTAGCAGATAAATATATATGATCTTCATCAGCACTTGGATGTTCTAATCCAGCCATATATACACCAGTCCCCAAAGGACCATAAGTATTAGCCGCGTCCCATGCCGCTCCGTGTCCCATTATTACAGCTTCACGATGAAAAGACTGGTAGCCTGGGTCACTTTCCACATGTATATGAAAAGGCTTCATCCCAGGTTCGTTAGTAATTGTATAAATCTCTGTAGGATTTCCCGAATTGTCTAAGACATAGAGGCGGCTAACTGGAAATGGTTCCCCATTAAATAAAAAGTTATTCGGAAATTTCTTATATAAATCTAATATAATTGAGTCAGTAACAATCTTTAAGTTTTCGTCTAGGCTACTTGGGCTGTAGGAGAACACCCCTGCGTCAACAGCGAGCCCTGGAGTCCAAGTAGTAAGATCTCGAAAATAGGGAGATTCCGTTCCTAAACTATACCAAATCATAAAGGGTAAGTAGGACTCCCATAATTCCATAGCCTTCCCAGATACATCAAATACTGAATCTGTAATTAAAGTATTTATAACATGTTGTATTGAATCTAAAGTTCCCTTGCGTTTATATAAATCAACCGCTCTCCGTAATTGCTCTCTCCATTTAGAAGGAGAGGCCCCAAATAATTTCCATCCTATAAGATCTGCAATAAGGGGTAAATAATTGTCTGGAGCGTTTTCAATATCATAAATTAATCCAATATTTTCAACTTGGTCTGTAATGTCCGCGAAACTAAACCCTAAAGCATTTATAAATTTTCTGAATGGGCCTTTTGATACATTATTTGACAAGAGAAGAGAAGCATCTATATAATTATTAAAAGCTTCTTCGACTGTAAAATCTTGCTGATCCATATACGCAGGAGAATAAATAACGTTTATTAAAGTTAGCAAATTTTCTAGCTTTTGCGTACCGCTGGTATACGTAGCAACAATTCCTGCGCTAGGCTCTAATATGGCATCGGCTGCTCCTGAGACAAACTCAGATGGTATTAAACCTAGGTTAGAAAAGGTAGTACATGTTGAATAATTTCGCCAAATATAATTTTCAAATCCCTCTACTCCTTCTACTGTTTCTATATCACCCCCTACATATAACTTGTCTATTTGCTCTAAAACATATCCTGAAGGCTCCCACGCTAAACCCCCATCAGCAGACGTATTTAAAAAGTACAACCACCCTAGAGCGTCTGTTAAATAATTATGCACACTACTAGGATTAGCGTCACCAGTAAGAGCAGATAGAGTGGCAATATTTGCTACTATAGGAGTAGCAGCATCAGCACCTCCCTGGCATAGCTGAGTCATAGGTAGCAACGTTCTACCTATGTACTTATTAAATGCAGCACTAGTATCATAATCCTTTATAGATTTTCCTAAGGGAATTAAAATTTTTGTTTCAAACAGATATGGACTAATATTGGTTAATTCATTTTGTTTTACAAAATATTGAGAGATGCCAGATATAGTATCTAACGCGGAAGTTTGTGAATTTGCTACAGCCGAGATGGATAGGACCTGGGAGATATTGTTCGCTGCCGTCAAATGAGTGTTAATTATTTGAGAGAGGGGGTTTAGCCCCGTCCCACTCAGGTTTAAGTCCTCTTCCTGATATAATCCTGGTGTGATTAGCTCAATAAGATCTACAAAATTTCGTTTTGTGTAGGTTCGAGGAGTGGGAGTAAATTTATCCATTATTTTAATAAGCTTACATTAAGAGTAAGATTGTTTAATTGAATAATTTCATTAAAATCAATTAAAATATTTTGATCTAGATTATCAATGGTTGAGTATCGAACTTCATCAATCTCAAAAATTTGTCGGTTTAGTTCTGATATTATTAAAGACTGTCCGAATTGTCTATTATCTACACTCATATATTGTAGGATTTTATTTCTAACTTTAGCTGTTATTTGATCTTGATATGCTTCATCCTCTTCATCTATATGAATAGTGGCTACTAAATCTAATGTTCTTATCAATCCATCAGCTACAACTATCTCATCGGTAGCCATTTTTTGTTTATTTATCGCCCCTAATAATTGGGTTTTAAATGTAGGGGTAGCTTTCTGTAATTGGAAATCAGAGGCTTTCTCTAGGACATAAATATCAATAATATTAGCAGAAGAATATGCTTTTCTAGTTACGGCTGTCGCTTTTCCAATTGTTCCAAAAGTACTAATAAAAGTATTAACAAATACCTCATAATCTTCTAAGGTTACTAATCTATTCTGCCTAGCGAATGTAAGAGGTCCCCATTGTTTAGCATGCTCAACTGTTTCTGCATTAGATCCCCCTGTAGCTGGGGAAGTGTTAGTAATAGTGCCTAAAACTTGCGTTGAATCAACTAAACCTGCTATAGATGCGTTTATTACATGAGGAAGTAAGTTACCTCGGGATCCTCCACCAATACGGTAGTTAACTAAATAAGAGGCTGTATCATCAGGAGATATGCCAACAGTGTTATCACCAAAAACAATTGTAGCTCTATAGTCGGTGTCATACACTAATTCAAAAATTTTATCGGAAGAACCAGAAGCAAAATATAAATTATCAACCTCAGTATAAACTCCTGAAACATTTGCGTCGGGAGAAGTAATAAATACTTGTACACTCCCCTCTACCACAGGTGCCTGACTCAGTTTAATAGTTTTTATTCCCTCTGTAGCTGCGAAGCTTCCGTTATCTGCTACTAATACTCCCTCTTGAAATACTAGATTACTATACACTGTATTAGTTGGGGAATTATCACTTTCATTTGCATGCAAAAGAATATTACCTGTAGAATTTATTTTATCTACAAAACCATTAACTACTTTATACAAAGTATATGTTACTGCTCCCCCATCTTGAGGAGACAAAATGTTAATAATTCTATTAGCAGGGGAAAGTAAAAAATATTCTTCTCCTGCAAGACTATTATCAAATACTATGCGTGCATCAGCGGCTGCGGATAAAGGACCTCGCATTCTAATACCTATTAGTTCTAATATTTTTTTAACACTACTTCTCTGTCTAGCCGTAGAAAAAAAGTTTTCATTTGCTAACATATCAGCCTTCATGGATAAAACTGACCCCATGTAGGCTACAAGCTCAACAAACATCATTCCTAAATCTGATTGAGCAAAATAAGTGTATTCCAAAGGATAAACAGACTTAATATAGTTAATCAATGAAGTTCTCAAAGATACAAAGTCTGTGGCTGCGAAGTTAATTAGAGATGCACGCTTATACAGCGGAATCTCCGCAAGTTTCATAAAATCAGATGCTAATGTTCCTGAAAAATTCATTTAATTACTACCTCTACATCAAATACTGTTAAATCTATATTTTGGATTTGTAAAGTTAAAGAGACTAACAAAGAATTACCTCCCGCAGGCCCTACATCTCCATAAGGGACTACTTTTAACTTTACTATTCTAGCCCCCTGAATATATCTATCAAAAGAAACTAAAATTTCTCTTTTTATTGCTTCAAAGACTGCTTCAGTAAGAGGTTGAAAAACAAATTTGCGAAGATTGCACCCAAACCTGGGAAGCATTACTCTCTCACCTTTTTCAGTTTTTAATAATTGTTGAGCCAAGTCTCTATAAAAATGTTTTCCTGTTTCTTTATTAAAAAATCCTCCCTTAATTTTATTTATTCCTATTGGAAAAGCTAATCCATAAACTGATTTTTCTAATTCCGAAACTCCCCTTACATCAGGAGGAAAATAAGTATCACCATATGTAGTTACTGTTTGATTTGCTGCCATTAAAAATACTCCCTATTGTAAATTAGGTTCATTCCTATCTTTGATATAATCATAGAATGTTTGTGCAACAGTATAATATATTCGTGCTAATATCCAAGCAGTATTGTTATTATCACTTTGAACAGCCATATTGAGGAGTCTCTGATAAAACCAAGGGTCCAGCCCCTTAAGATGAGAAGGAATAAGATCATTTAATTCATATGGATCAATAGGATTATCATCTATATCTCGGAGATGATATAATTCATCATACTCATGTCCACTAGTAGATCTTACTAATTTCCATGTCCCCGCAGACGCTGCTGGGATATCCCCGTAAACAGCGGGCTCTCTCCAGTTTCCTCCTCCCGCGATACAGTCTGCCTCATTATCGGCATCAGAGTTCGAACACCTACCGAAATGGTCTGCACCAGATGCAGTGTGGTTCCCAAATTTTGTAGCAGTGCCCTTAACGCTCCACCCTCTACGCCTTTCATATGGGAAAATAGCTTGACCTACACCCCCATAAGCAGTAGCAGTGGTTAGGGACTCACCATCCGTAGAATATTTACCTACTTTACCTTCAGCAGTTCCCATATCTTCATCATTAATAACTCCATCTGCCTCCCACATACTTGTAGCCGAGGCTACAGAATACCCAATAGGATGGAACATCTCAGTAAACGAAAATTGTTTAGAATGAGTAGCGGCTCCACTTAAAACGGGCAAAAAGGAAGTACCTTGTGCTCGCTGAGGTAATTGTTGAGTAAAGGGAGTCTTTGCTAAATCAGCTTTAGCAATTGCCGCTATAGTCGGATAAATATCAACTGTATCTACAAATGCATAAGTTTCTCCTGGAGAAATGAAGGATGCACTAGCAAGAAGAGGAATCTTAGTGCCTGTTTCATATACTGAAGTTTTATAAGCTTTAGCAGTATTACCCTCTCCCCCCTTTCCCCAGTCCCGATAGGTCTCACCATTATTATCTAATAACTTAGTTACTGTAGGACCGCATCCACTAATACTCCCTGCTGATGTAGCAAAAGCGTTTCTAGCTTTCATATAAGATCTATCAGTTCCATTATCTCCTAGGACTAAGAATAAAGTACGTTCTCTACGATCTACGGATATAGAAGATAAGAATGAACTAAACATATAATCAAAATTTTCAATCTGCGCGTTAGTATTAATATACGCTGAACTTACCGTTATATCTTGGTAATTTACACCATTTGTAGCATCTACTCTAGCTTGAATATTAGATGTATCATACATCCCCGTCCAATTATAAATATTTCCACTAGGAGGAAGAGTATAGGGCAAGTGGGCCGCATTTACAGGGAGATACATGAAAAAAGGTTCTTCGGCTGTCTCAAAAAATCCACTTGCCTCCGCAAAAGTACGATTAGTAACATAGGAATCAGGATTACCTGTAGTATAATCCGTAACCACTTGATCCAAAGAACTAACAATACAAGTATACCCTGTATCAGAAACAGTAGTTATATTACCATCTATATTCATAAAATAGTTAATATATCCCATATGAGCGTCAAGAATAGGATAAGGCCCACCTTCGTAAGGCAACCATTGACCAACCGAAGAAGTTGTGTGAGGGTTAAACGGAGATTTACCTGGAATAGGTACTTTATTTACATTAGCAAATACTGCCGCGTAATTATCCCATTCACCTACTTCAGGGATACCACTCCACCCAGTACCCGAAGTGGATTGCCATGACCATGTAAACCCCGCACCTTTAGAAACTAACCCTCTTTCATAGTGGGTTGCTATTTGATTCCAATGATTTAGATGCCACTTACCAGCCATATAGGTTTTATAACCTTTACTTTTCATTAGATTAGGAAGAATTCTAAAATTTTGCTTGGCATCCCAGACAGAATCTGCTCCATCAGGAGATTTAACAAAATGAGATAAATTTCCATATTCAAAAGGAGATGTCCCTACAATATCCGTAGGTTGAGTCCACATCCAAAACGGCTGTTGTACACCTAAACTATTAAGACCACTTCTAGTTTTTTCAAAACTAGTAGTAGGGACATCCCCCATTCCATGTCCCCACAATCCTAGAGAGCCATCCCCCCAATCATAATAAGGACTACTAAATGGGTGCTTTCCTGTTAAAATTGAAGCTCTAGTAGGAGTACAGTAGGGAGTAGCGTGGGCATTTTGAAATACTATACCATTCTCTGCCATAGAACTTAGAGCGGGTGTATGAGGATACCAATTTTCACCATTAACTGAATGTCCGGCGTCTAAAGTACTAAAAGGAGTGGCGTCGGCCCTATCTGGAATATCAACCACTAAAGGATTTGTTCCATCATATATCCCTAACTGCTCAACTCCAATATCATCCATTAAAATTAGTACTACATTAAACCCTTCCCCAGTCTCGTAGTTAACTTCATGAAGTTTAGTATCAATATTCTTAAAATAACCCTTTTGAGCCTCAAAATTTTCCTTCACATCAAGGGAATTAAGCGGTTTTGCATAAAACTTTAAACTTCCTAAGAATCCATCATAACCACTTTGAATTCCTCCTCTGTCTCCTCCCATAAAGTTACCACAACAGGACATTCCATCTGTATAACCACCCCCTACAATCCACGGGGTATAAAATTGATTCAATTTAGGGCCTTCGTGGAGTGTAGTAGGTCCATCTACAGTAGAAGCTCCGTATTCAAAGCTATTAGCCTTTTTAAAGGAGGGTAAATTCGGAGTAGTGTAGGGAGGAACCCCAAAAACATCACTGATCCCCGAAGTAGCAACTAAAGTTCCATCTGCATAAAAGTTTACCTCATTATTATGTGGATCTAGTGTTATATCTACTAAAACATATTGCGATGAGACACTCCCAAATTTAGTTGCTGATAAATCAACTTTCATACTATAAAATGAGGGATTATCTTGACAATCAACATTATTAATCCATGAACATGCGGTAGAAGATTGTGCTTGAGTGGGAGCTATAAAGAAGCTTAAAGAAGATGTAGGATCATTATCATAATTATGATTACTATACCCCGACGCCCCCAGAGGATATCCAGCCTTTGTTATACGTCTATCTCTCGTAAAGCCCATCAACATCCCACGAACAAACTGATCTCCTCTCTCATTAGGTAAGAAATCTAAATCTGTTTCCTCCCCTAAGTAGTTTACTGAAGAAACGCCTGATTGAACTCCGACATTCTCACACCCTAATACTACTTTTGTTAACGATGATGCCCCTCCACTGGCCCATCCAATCTCGCCATTCAAAATATCAGGAATATAGCTCCAAAATTCTATAGTAAACCCAATATTATTATAAGTTAATTCTCTAAATTCAGGCGTATCTGGTAATCGAAGGAAAGATCCTAACGCAGACGCCGCTGCTGTGTCAGTTGATTTATTTTTGGTAATTCCCTCTAGGAAAGGAACAGATAATCCATGCTTATAAATAGTTTTTTTATTAGTTCCCACCATTTTAGCATTATTGTAGAGGTTAGGGGTAGCACAATTGGTTGTATAATAATTAAGAGAAGAAGGAGTTACAACTTTTGTTTCTAAAAAGTTGTAAATTGCAAATAATTGATCTGTAACTATTTGATCTGTCAATGATAATACAGTCCCTAGCTGCGTTCCTGAAGGAGTATAAAGAATACTCCCCTTTCCTATGGGAGGAACATTTAAATGTTGAAAACCTAAGGAGGGGGGTTTAGGAGGAGAGGCTACAAATGTGGGCCTAATCGGTAATACCATCCCTGTCACCTCCCCCTGCTCAAAAATTAAAGCTTTTTGTTTTTCTAAGTCTACAACTAAATTGAGATTCTCTAAATAAGAAAAATCATTTACAGGAACTTCACCTAAAGGAAATATTGGAATTGGTTCTTGAGGATTTCCATACATTTCAGGAGCTTTAATTGCCACTTCAATTTGTTTTTTTCTTCTATTAATTTTATTATTATGATTAGCAATATCGGACATTATTTGCTGTCTCTGATTTTTAACAACAGAAGAATTTTCCCCATACTCTGAGATAAATGTTTCTAACGAGGCAGATAAATCAAATATATGTTTGTCCCGCGACCCAATAAGAACACTTAGAAAATGATCTGTATTATAATGATTCTGCATAGCTATACTATCATCTACTAATGAAATATCAAATAAATTATCAGTAAATGAATCTAATGATTTAATAGAAATAGCATCCCCGCGACCACCTAAATTAGGATCATAATTGTATTGCCATGCTTCTCCTACAGGAACGATCCCCGAAATAGCTAAAAATACAGGATCTAATCCTCCTTTTTGAGAATCATAATATAAACCATCAGATGTTAATAAATATTGCCCACTTTGCGAAATAGGGGGTCCATATACTAATCTAAAGATGTCTTCCTGAGTCTGAAGAACCCAATTTCCTCCTGCGGCTAAACATGCACTCTCATTAGTAGCATCAGCCCCAATGCAAACCCCCGCAGGTGCTTCTGTTACCCATATCCCCCCTCCTGCTACACAAGCCGCTTCATTATCTGCGTCGGCACCTAAACAGACGCCAGTAGTAGGCTGTCCTGGATCCAACAGTGGAAATCTTGGGAAATTTGAGCCTGATAATGCCGCATCTAGGTCTGCGGTATTTAAAATACGAGGCTCTAAACTAGGGTTAAGCAGTCTTTCCTGTATAACATTACTAATAGCTTTTAGTGAAGCATTGGCCCCATTAATAAATGCAGCCGTATTTTCTAATAATGCTACATGGGCTCCATATACCTCATCAAATAATTGATCTCTCTGCTCATCACTTAATAACGCCTCTTGATTAGCAGCATTTCCTCCATCATATGATTGAATAAGACCCCAGGATTTTATACAATCACCAATATCGGCAATTTGATCAGAAATAGAAAGGTAATTTTGATAAATTTGGTCCCCCATCGCTGCGAGTTCGAATAAATCGTTTAAAGACCCCAAATTTAAATCAGATTGTGCATCATCATCATCCATTCCCAACCAAGAAGAATCAGATTTAAATTTAAGAGTTCCTGTTTCAGTATCAAACTCAATCAATCCGCTATTAAGAGTTAAAGCTTCAAAAACAGCAGATGTGGCTGCATTGGCTTTTTGTTTTCCTTGCATAATACTTTTTTGAAGACTATTTAAAACTGGTTTAGGTAGAATACGTAACGCATCCTCCACAAGATTTAATAAACAACTGGGCATTCCAAAGGACATGCCTACAGCATTAATAATATTAGAACCTTGATTCCCAAGAACCTTAGAAAAAGTATCGTAATTAAATGATCCCATAATTTACCTTAATACGCTGTCACTCCGCTTGCTCCATAATAACTTACAGAATCTGTAATTTCAGGGTTAACAGACCCTGCGCCCCCCTCATTAAGTCTAATATCAGAACCCCCATCTAAATACATATTCTCACCACTCTTTATTTTCACTCCTTTTACTGCTTCTATATTAATACCTTGCATAGCCTTTATATTTAGATTCTTTCCGCACTTTATATCCATGTCCTCTTCCGATGAAATTTCTACTTTTCCTGTAGACTTAATTCTGATAAAACAATCTCCACCTGTTCCATGAGTTTCTATTTCAATTACTTGACCTTTACCCTCTGTATTTAGGCATTCTATAAAAATTCTACCATTTGTATCTACTCCCTTAGACCGTGTAAGAATATTAACATCTCTTTGTTTGCTTTGAATATTAACATTTCCATAATGCTCTTCCTCAGGTTCAGCCCACTTGTTATTTCCTCCTGAATTATTAAGTATATTCAGATCCACGCCATCCTTCACTAAAATATCAGTTCGAGAATTTCTGTTTAAATATAATTGAGGACCTGTAGTATCCACCCTTATAGCAGCAGGCGGCAACATCCCCATACTCTTACTTGGACTCTGCCAATATGCCCCAGGAGTTCCCATATTACTTAGAGTAATACGACTATTATTACCACTATCTAAAACAATGCTATCTATTCCAGGACTATCTATTAAGGAAATCCTTTTTCCTGCGGCAGATTGTAGTTCTACTTTTCTATTAAAATACTCTGGGGTATACTCTTCAGATATTAACAATCCAGCACCGGATTTCCCCTTAAAAAAGTAATGCATAGGCTCTCCTCTAGCTGCAAAGTTAAGAGGGTCTGCACGTTCCATAACTTTTAAGTGTGAATCAGGTATTGCATTAGCATTACTGCCAGGTTCAGGGGCTTCTTTAAAAGTAGTCCCTAAATAGTACCATTCACTAGTTCCCATTGGACTACAAACCATCACCACCATACCTACTTCAGGAACAGCAACAAAACCTCCTGCACATCCTGTAGCATAAGGTGAAACATAATTAATTATTTCTTCATAGTCTCCTAAAGCAAAAATCTTAGCTACAAAAGAACCATTATTATTAGGATCATACCTACTTCTAACCTCTGCTAGAGAAACTAGTGTTTGTTCGCCTACATAATCTATATCAGTAATCATAATCTTAGATACCTGTGGCAGCCCCTTCTGCTGCTTCTCGTCTTGCTTCCATTTCTGCCCTTACGGTGGGAGAAGTTTGGCTCTTAGATAATGCAAATTCGGAGTAAGAGTCTGTAGATGAAATATGGTGCTTAAAGCCAATTATTTGATAAATCCCACTAAAGAATCTATTTAATAGAGTCCGCTCTTCGCGTGTGCTGTGTTTAATAGGTGCAGTCTGAGCCAGTACTATACTCTCTCTTGTTATAGTCCCATAATTTGATAGATGATAGGATGGAATTGTTTTAATATCCATCCTCATAGCTAATCTATACATTTCATCACTAAAATTAGATAAAATTGATAACGGATCCCCTGGAAGAAACTGATTAACTATAACAGTAGGTTTATCTACGACTTCCATAAAAGCGTCCAACTCGCTCAAAACACTATAAGCTAGAGCGTCGGCATCCTCATGACCCCCCGCTGTCCCAAACGCTTCTACAAACCTAGGATCAAGGCTGCCTACTACTTCTGCTATAACTTTATTTCGCTCTGCTGGGCTTGTTACTTTTGATTCTCCCCAATTATAAAGTCTTATATACAAATATACGGCTAACTCAGCCATACTTCTAATTGTAAATGTCCCAAAATAAGGAGAACTTTCCACCACTCCAGCTATAGTTGCTCTACGCCCTATATCTTTCCTAAATCCCATAGTTAGTGCTGCAAAGTAAACAGGAGCGAATTTAAAATTAAGATCTAAAATATTCGGATTTGGTACATTATATCTAAACACTGGGATATTATTTTCTTGTAAAATAGCTCTTTGTTCATCCGTAGGACCAGGCATTTCAAAAACATCTGGGAATAAAGAGGATTCATAATATGCAAAATCTCCTGTAATAGGAGGATTAATTATTTCTTTAATTTTTTCATTATATTCTTGGTTTAGGAAAGGATATTTTTCAAACGGATGAAGAGGAGCTAATCTAACTATATTGAGTGCAGCACCAGCTATCTCTCTACCTACTTGTTCATTGGGGCGCAGGCCCAGTCCGTGACCCTCGTAAGAGATCTCCTCGTTTAAGGCGTCTAATCTGCTTTTCGTTGAGTCTATTTTTCTCTCTAATTTTCCTAAATTAACTCTGGCGTATAAAAATTCCTGAATTAAAGATATATCTCCATAAACGAGTACGGGTTGGTCCGCAATAAACTTCCTATTTCCTCCAAAAATTGAATAAGAATGAGGATCCGATGAATCACCTAGTTTTTCATCCTCTTCAACCCACGCATTTATTAATTTAGTATCTGTTTCACTAAATATACCAAATCTCGTACTATAC
>Ga0114900_1000969_pt1 | contig 19305 bp, 16 predicted proteins | sample MalvireepMed_231_FD_89685 | JGI IMG/M metagenome (GOLD analysis project Ga0114900, IMG submission 89685) | Marine viral communities from the Global Malaspina Expedition - Malaspina viral metaG DeepMed_231 | ecosystem: Environmental > Aquatic > Marine > Oceanic | place: Mediterranean Sea...
GCCGCCTACCGGCAGTAACCAGGGCTGGGGGTAGAGCACCGAAACCGGCGCCAGCACCGCGCCCATCAAGGCACCGATAATCGCGCCCCGATTAATGACCGACCTGAGCTCAACCGCACCGGCCTGCTGGAAGATACGATTCATCAGGTCCGGATGGTTCTGAAGCTCCCGACTCAACAGCGCCTTGAGATCGACCAGCTCATCCAGGTCGTCACCAAAATCCTCCACCAGTTCTTCTACCCGATTGGGTAACTGTTGCCGCGCCCACTGATAGATCCGGGCACGAACAAACAGCGGCAGGTTATCCCAGAGTACCGGCTGGATTTCATACATGACCTCGTCAATGTACTCATCCATACGGGGCGTTACCTGAGCCACCACCTGTTCCACAATGCGGTTGGGCTCCAGCTTCTGGTACACAGAATTCAGGTCGCCAAACTTCTGCAGTGTGCGATCAATGCAGATGTGGGCCATTTTCTCGGCCTTGCGCGGAATCACCCCTTGCCAGCCAATAACCCCAACGCCGATGAACCGGACAGGATGAAAGGACATCTGAATGGCGAGCCAGTTAGTGAACCATCCCACCACGGCAGCCATTACAGGCACGGACACAAGAGCAAGGTCAGTCAAGCGTTACCCCGAAATAGAAAAAGCATTCGCTCACACGGCACGGATAATACCCGGCCTTTGATTCTGTTTATGTGACCGATAATGAAGTATTGCGCTTAACAGGCCATTGGCCGTGTAGCCAGGCAAGGCGGGTGTTTCTGGCAGCCGCCAGAGAAGGGGCGACTGCCGGAGGAAGGGTGCAACTTACTGATAGTAAGCGTTTTCGGTATTCGAGTGGTCTGTCACATCACGCACCGCGGAGATTTCAGGTACGCGTTCCTTCAGGGTCTTCTCGACACCCTGCTTCAGCGTCAGGCTGACCGCAGAGCAGCCCTGGCACCCGCCACCAAAGCGCAACACCGCAACCGATTCGTCAACAATCTCAACCAGCGAAACATCACCGCCATGAGCTGCCAGGTTGGGATTGATTTCAGAGGCCAACACGTAGTTCACACGCTCCGGCAGGGGCGCATCATCAGCCACCTGCGGCACCTTGGCATTAGGCGCCTTGATGGTCAGTTGCCCGCCCATCTGATCCTTTGAATAGTCGACATAGGCGTCTTCCAGGAACGGCACCGAATTATGATCCAGATACAGAGTAAACTTCTCCAGGTTGACCTGCTCATCGGTTGGCACAACTTCATTGGGCGGACAGTATGCCAGACAGGTCTCTGCGTTGCGGGTGCCGGGCTGGGTCACGAAAATGCGTACGCCCATACCTTCAACGTCCTGCTTTTCAATCAGTTGCGCAAGATAATCCCTTGCGGAATCAGTCACAGTTACCAGAGCCATGCTTCCTACCTGTTATCAAGTGTGACTGACATTTTATGAGAGATCGTCGGAACATAAAAGACCAAGTAAAATAGTCGGGCATTAATGGGGTAATCAGTTTCCCTTATCCCAACGGCGGACAGGCAAAACGGAACTTGATAATGATCATCCGTACTAAGACGCCTTTCAGCATTTTTGCTATGATCCCGCGCCAAAACGTAAAACACGACGTTAATAACGACACCCGGAAGAGTTTTCTATGACCGATCGCAATACACGCCTGGAACAGCTGCACCAAGCCCTCAAGGAGCGGATTGTCATTCTTGATGGTGGCATGGGCACCATGATCCAGAACCAGAAACTGGATGAGGCCGCATTCCGGGGCGATCGATTCAAGGATTACGAACGGGAAGTTCAGGGCAACAATGACCTGCTGAACCTTACCCAGCCTGCCCTGCTCCGCAACATCCATGCAGAGTACCTGGACGCGGGCGCAGACATTATCGAGACCAACACCTTCAACTCCACCAAGCTGTCGCAGGCCGACTATGGCCTGGAATCGCTGGCACGGGAGTTGAACGTAGCTGCGGCAAAGCTGGCACGGGAAATCGCCGACGAGTTCACCGCGAGGAATCCCCAAAAGCCACGTTTTGTAGCCGGTGCCGTGGGTCCCACCTCACGCACCGCTTCTATTTCACCGGATGTGAACAATCCCGGTTACCGGAACGTGGATTTCCAGACTCTGGTCGACAATTACTACGAGGCAGTTTCCGGCCTGGTTGAAGGTGGTTCAGACCTTATTCTCATTGAAACTGTTTTCGACACCCTGAACGCCAAAGCAGCAATCTACGCAACTCAGCAGTTCTTTATAGACAGTGGTATTGAGCTGCCGATCATGATTTCCGGCACCATCACCGACGCCTCTGGCCGAACCCTGTCCGGCCAAACCACTGAAGCCTTCTACAACTCGGTTGCCCACGCTAAACCGATTTCCGTGGGCCTGAACTGTGCACTGGGCGCGGACGCGCTGCGGCCTTATGTGGAAGAACTCTCGAACAAGGCCGAAACCTACGTGTCAGCCCACCCCAACGCCGGGCTGCCCAACGAGTTTGGTGAATACGACCAGACCCCGGAGGAAATGGCCGAGATCATTGAAGGCTTTGCCAAAGACGGCTTTCTCAACATCATCGGCGGCTGTTGCGGCTCGCGCCCGGACCATATTGAAGCCATCGCCAGGGCCGTGGCCAAGTATCCGCCCAGACAGATCCCTGATCGCCCGAAAGCACTCAGGCTCTCCGGCCTGGAACCGTTTACCGGTGACGAAAACACCCTGTTCATCAACGTGGGTGAACGCACCAACGTAACCGGCTCCAAGCGCTTCCTGCGACTGATCAAGGAAGAACAGTATGAAGAAGCCCTGAGCGTTGCCCGGGACCAGGTTGAGAACGGCGCCCAGATCATCGATATCAACATGGACGAGGGCATGCTGGATTCCAGGGAGGTGATGGTTACTTTCCTGAACCTGGTGGCCTCTGAGCCGGACATTTCCCGCGTGCCGATCATGATCGACTCGTCCAAGTGGGATGTGATCGAAGCGGGTCTTCGCTGTATCCAGGGCAAAGCCGTGGTGAACTCCATCAGCCTGAAAGAAGGCGAAGAAGAGTTCATCAAACGTGCCAGGGACTGTATGCGCTACGGCGCCGCGGTGGTGGTGATGGCCTTTGACGAAGACGGCCAGGCAGATACCTTCGAACGCAAAACCGAAATCTGCAAACGCTCCTATGACGTGCTGACCGGAATCGGTTTCAACCCAGCCGACATTATTTTCGACCCCAACATCTTTGCCATTGCCACCGGCATTGAAGAGCACAACAACTACGCGGTGGACTTTATCAACGCCACGCGCTGGATCCGGGAGCACTGCCCCCACGCCTCTATCTCCGGCGGCGTCAGCAACGTCTCGTTCTCATTCCGCGGCAACGATGCGGTGCGTGAGGCCATTCACTCCGTCTTCCTGTATCATGCGGTCAAGGCCGGCATGAATATGGGCATCGTGAATCCGGGCCAATTGGTGATCTACGACGAGATCGAGCCGGATCTGAAAGAGCTGGTGGAAGACGTGGTTCTGAACCGCCGGGATGACTCCACCGATCGCCTGCTCGAGGCGGCCGAAAAGTTCAGAGGCAAAGGCGGTCAGGCCAAAGAGGAAGACCTTGCCTGGCGTGAATGGCCCGTTGAAAAACGCCTGGAGCATGCCCTGGTTAAAGGCATTACCAGTTACATTATTGACGACACGGAAGCCTGCCGGCAAAACGCCAGCCACCCCATCGAGGTAATCGAAGGCCCGCTGATGGCCGGCATGAACGTGGTTGGCGATCTTTTCGGTGACGGCAAGATGTTCCTGCCCCAGGTGGTCAAGAGCGCCCGGGTAATGAAGCAGGCCGTGGCCCACCTGATTCCCTACATCGAAGCAGAGAAAACTGAAGACCAGCAGGCCAAGGGCAAGATACTGATGGCCACGGTCAAAGGCGACGTACACGACATTGGCAAGAACATTGTTGGCGTTGTCCTGCAGTGCAACAACTACGAGGTAATCGACCTTGGCGTGATGGTGCCCTGTGAAAAGATTCTGGAAACAGCCCGAAAAGAAAATGTCGACATGATTGGCCTGAGTGGCCTGATCACACCGTCACTGGATGAGATGGTGCACGTAGCGCGTGAAATGCAGCGACTGGACTTCAATATCCCGCTGATGATTGGTGGTGCCACCACCTCGAAAGCCCACACAGCGGTCAAAATCGAGCCCCAGTACAAGAACGACATCGCCCTTTACGTTTCTGATGCATCCCGCTGCGTGAACGTAGCATCCCAGCTGTTGAGCAAGACCGCGAAGCCCGCTTTCGTGGAAGCAGCTCGCACCGAATATGACGAAATTCGTGAACGCCGCAAAAACCGTGGTGACCGCACCAAGCTGGTGTCGCTGAAAGAAGCCCGTGCCCGTGCACCGGAAATCGATTTCGAGAACTACCAGCCGCCCAAGCCCGCATTTACCGGTGTCCGGGTCTTCGAGGACTATGATCTGAAGGAACTGGTGGACTACATCGACTGGACACCGTTCTTTATTTCCTGGGACATTGCCGGCAAATACCCGGCCATTTTCGACGACCCGAAACGAGGCGAAGCCGCACGTACCCTGTTTGACGATGCCCAGAAACTACTGAAACAGATGATCGGGGATCAGCGGATCTCGGCAAGAGGCGTTGTCGGGTTCTGGCCCGCCAATCGTCGGGGTGATGACATTGTCGTGTACACCGATGAATCCCGGACCGAAGAGCTCACTACCCTGCACCACCTGCGTCAGCAGGATGAGAAAGCTCCGGGCAAGCCAATGATGGCGCTGTCAGATTTCGTGGCGCCGGAGAGTCTGCACCTGGGCGATTATGTCGGAGGCTTTGCGGTGACCACAGGCATCGGCGTGGACGAACTGACCGCTGAGTTCAAAAACGCCCACGACGACTACAGCGCCATTATGGTGCAGGCCCTGGCAGACCGCTTGGCCGAAGCCTTTGCCGAGCGCATGCACGAACGGGTGCGCAAGGAATTCTGGGGTTATGCCACCGATGAACAGATGGCCAACGAGGACCTGATCAAGGAGCGCTACCGTGGTATCCGCCCGGCCCCCGGCTACCCTGCCTGCCCGGACCATACCGAAAAGGCCACTCTGTTCAAACTGCTGGATGCCACCGCCAACACCAGCCTCCAGCTAACGGAGCATTTCGCCATGTATCCAACCGCAGCGGTCTCCGGATGGTACTTCGCCCACCCGGAAGCCAAATACTTTGCCGTTGGCAAAATTGGCGTTGATCAGGTTGAGGACTATGCTGAACGCAAAGGCCTGACCAAGGCTGAGGCTGAGCGCTGGTTGATGCCAAGCCTGGCGTACGATCCGGCGGAATAACCTGAGGCGTATTCCATGAATGACGTGACCGAAAACAACAATAACAATGAACGCCCCCGCAGCCCGGGGGTTCTTAAGATCATGCAAAGCATCCTTGCCGGCGCTTTCGGTGTGCAGTCTGACAAGCGCCGCCAGGAAGACTTTTCACACCACAGCCCGCTACCCTATATCATTGCAGGCGTTCTGTTTACCGTCGCGTTTGTGGGCGCGCTGATCATCGTGGTCAAACTGGTATTGGCCGGGCAGTAGCCTACTGCCCGGATACCCAGACCACCGCAAAAGCAACTGCCAGCAGCACGAGCAATACCGCCGCCACTGCATCGGCCTGGCTGTCTGATTGCACGGATTTTTTCATGGCACTTCCTCCTTCCTACCCGAAGTTGTTGTTTTTCTGGCTTTCCCGATCAAGTAAAGCAGCAAATTGACATTCGTCCAGTTCCGGCGGCGATCACTTATCACCTGAATCGATAATGTTATGTTGAAATAATCATTTTGAGAATAAAAACACGATGGTATCCTGCCTCGCAGGAATAAGGCCCGGTCCATGAAACCCGGCCGTAAATTTTAGCTCTTCTGATGTAGCAGGCAGGACGTTCCACTATGTACGTTTATGATGAGCACGACCGGCAGATAGCCGCAGAGCGTGTTGCCCAATTCCGTGACCAGACCGAGCGCGCCCTTGCTGGTGAGCTGTCTGAAGAGGAATTCCTTCCACTTCGACTGCAGAACGGGCTTTATGTTCAGCGTCTCGCACCCATGCTCCGTATCTGTATCCCTTACGGCATGCTTCGCTCCGAGCAGCTCCGCCGCTTGGCACGCGTAACCCGGGACTATGATAAAGGCTACGCTCATTTCACCACCCGCACCAACATCCAGCTGAACTGGCCGAACCTGGAAGACGTGCCCGATATTCTGGCTGAGCTGGCGGAAGTGGAAATGCACGCAAATCAGACCAGCGGTAACTGCATCCGGAACACCACCACGGACCCGTTCTCCGGTGTCCAGGTGGACGAAATCGCTGACCCACGCCCCTATTGCGAGATTATTCGCCAGTGGTCGACGTTCCACCCGGAGTTTGCGTTTTTGCCACGTAAATTCAAGATTGCCGTGAATGCCTCCGAGCATACGGATCGGGCAGCTATCCGGGTTCATGACATCGGCTTGCAGCTGGTGCGCAACGACCAGGGCGAACTCGGTTTTAGGGTACACGTTGGTGGCGGACTTGGTCGTACCCCCATGGTTGGCCCGGTCATCCGCGACTTCCTGCCGGAACTGGATCTGCTGACTTACCTGGAAGCCATTGTCCGGGTTTACAACCGTTACGGCCGCCGGGACAACAAGTTCAAGGCGCGCATCAAGATTCTGGTCAAGGCGCTGAGCCCCGAGGGCTTTGCCGAAAAAGTTGAAGCGGAGTGGGCCCACATCAAAGACTCACCTTCCCGGCTGACACCGGAGGTGGTGAGCAAATTCCAGGGCTACTTTACCGAGCCAGCGTATGATGCACTGGACAATGCTACCGACCTGCTGGCGACACAGCGCTTCGAGAACCGTGAGTTTGACAAGTGGTTGACCCACAACGTCAACAGTCACAAAAAGCCGGGCTACGCCATTGTAACCCTGACGCTCAAGAAGACCGGCACGCCCCCGGGGGATGTCACCGACTTCCAGTTGGAGCAGATTGCCGACCTTGCGGATGAGTACAGCTACGGTGAAGCCCGGGCCACCCACGAACAGAATGTGGTGTTGGCAGACGTCCGCCAGGATCGACTGTTTGAGCTCTGGCAAAAGCTTGTACCTTTGGGCTTCGCAACGGCGAACCTGAACACACTGAACGACGTTATCTGCTGCCCCGGCGGCGATTTCTGCGCCCTGGCCAACGCCAAGTCGATTCCTGTGGCTGAAGCAATCCAGCGTCGTTTTGATGACCTGGACTTCCTGTACGACCTCGGCCCCATCGACCTGAACATTTCAGGCTGCATGAACGCCTGTGGCCACCACCATGTGGGCAATATTGGTGTTCTGGGCGTCGACAAGAAAGGCGAGGAGTTCTACCAGATCAGTCTGGGCGGGTCTTCACACCATGATGCCACCATCGGCAAGATCCTGGGGCCCTCCTTCGCGCGCGAGGAAATGCCAGAGGTCATCGCCAAGCTGATCAATGTTTACGTGGAAAACCGGACAGAAGAAGAAACCTTCCTGGACACCTATCGCCGGGTCGGTCTGGAACCTTTCAAGGAGCGGGTATATGCCTGATGTAGTTGCCGCTGACGGCACGATTCGTAATGACGACTGGGTCGTGGTGCCCCGTCCTGCGGCGGGTGAATCCATGGATATTCCCGAGGATAACCCCGCATTGATTCCTGCGGATCTGTGGCTGGCCGGCCATGAGCACTTTGCCGGAAACCCCTCCGTAGGTGTCTGGTTTGATAGCCACGACGAGCCGGAACTGTTGGGTGAGAGAGTCAATGAGCTGCCGCTGATTGCGGTGAATTTCCCGCGCTTTGTCGATGGTCGCGGTTACAGCATTGGCCGCTTGCTGCGTGAACGGTTCGGTTACCGCGGCGAACTGCGAGCCATTGGCGATGTGCTGCTCGACCAGCTTCAGTTCATGAAGCGTTGTGGCTTTGACAGCTACGTGCTGCGCGCTGACAAGGACATTGCGAAGGCACCAAAGTGCCTGAGCTTTTTCACCCAGACCTACCAGGCTGCGACCGACACGGATCAGCCCCTGTTCCGCCGCCGGGCCTCCTGAGACCAATCACCAGCGCATGAGTCTTCATGCGCTGGTGTTCAGTTCTGGCTTACTGCATTTTTTGATTCCGAAACGCACTCAACACTTTCCAGACGGTATGTTCGAGCGCCGCGCTGGTAGCCAATCCGAGCTTTTCCGGCAGTGTACGTTTGCGCTGGAAAGACACTGAGATCACGTCTCCCCGCTCACAAGCCTCAATCAGGTATTCGTCAGACGTTTTGATCTCATCGATCAGCTTCACGTCCAGCGCGCGCTTGCCGAACCAGATATCTCCATTGGCCACCGCCTGAATATCCAGATCCGGACGCCGCTCACTCACATACTCCTTGAACAGGACATGGGTATCCTCCAGGTCTTCGAGGAATTTCTGGCGTCCCTTATCGGTATTCTCACCAAAGATTGTCAGCGTTCGCTTGTGTTCACCCGCGGTGAGCACCTCAAAGTCAACGTCGTTCTTTTTCAGGAACCGGTGGAAGTTCGGGAGTTGCGCCACCACCCCGATGGAACCGAGCACGGCAAACGGCGAAGCAATAATGCGATCAGCCACGCAGGCCATCATATAGCCGCCGCTGGCCGCAACTTTGTCCACACAAGCAGTCAATTTGATGCCCTTGCTGCGAATCCGGTCCAGCTGGGCTGCCGCCAGGCCATAGGCGTGAACCAGACCACCGCCGCTCTCCAGGCGGATAACCACTTCGTCCGTTTCCGGATTGGCAACACTCAGAACCGCCGACACTGAACGCCGCAGGGTATCGGTATCGCTGGCTTTAATGTCACCGTCGAAATCGAGCACGTAAACCCGCGCCGTTTTCTCTTCGGTGGCGTCAGGTTCTGGCTGCTTCTTCGCGGCTTTCTTTTCAGCCTTGTCCTCTTTTTTCTTTTTCTTCTGCCAGGCCTTTCGTTCCTGGTCTGTCATCAACCTGGCCTGGATTGACTCTCTGAGCCGGCGATACTGATCGTTCAGCTTGCGTATTTTCAGCTCACCCTCACCTTCGTGATCGTCCCGGTCTTTCTGGGTTGCCGAGACAATGATGGACACGAGCACAATCGCCGCCACCACGAAAGTCGCCACCTTGGCGAGGAACAGGCCGTATTCGGTCAGAAATTCCAAAATGCAGTCTCCACACGTATTTGCAAACCCCGAAGTGTACCGCCTCGGCACAGGCCTGATAAGCCCGCGATAAAATTAAAACAAGCGTTCGATCAAGCTTGACACGAACCGGCTCTAACCATAAAGTCGGATTGCGAGGTTGGCGCTACCCCGGTTGCTTTACAGGCTGCCGTTGCCGGGGATCACTAGTCGTCACCACCATGACAAGACAACCATCAAAAAGGGTAAAACAATGTCTGTAGCTCAGGTATTTGAAAAACTCGAACAGAACTTCAACGCAGACGCAGCACAGGGCCTGGACCTGGTATTCCAGTTCGACATCGAAGACGACAAGACTTACCACCTCGTGATCAATGACGGCACCTGCAAGCTGCACGAAGGCGCACACGACGATCCTTCTGTTACCCTGATCATGAACTCTGAAACCCTGCAGGGTATCGTCTCTGGCGAGACCGACGGCATGCAGGCGTTCATGGCTGGCCAGCTGCGCGCCGAAGGCGACATGATGCTGGCAACCAAGCTGGGCGAGCTGTTCAACATGGGCTAAGCCCGGTTAAACACCAGCGACAAAAAAAACCTGCGCAAACCGCAGGTTTTTTTATGCCATTCAAAAATTCAGGCCACCCTGGCGTCTACAGACCGACGTCATCCAGAGAACTCTGGGCCAGCTTGAGCAGGTCTACATTCCGGTCTTCCCGCCGACCGACGCCTTCAATGTAGTACTCGAGCGAGGTGAGAGCATCCGCCAGCGCTTCCAGAACCTGTGACGCAGGGGCTTCGCGCGCATCCAGCAGGCGCTCCTGAATAGACGTCGCGACCCTGGCAATGACGTCCGCTGCGATCGGGTCGTCCACCATTCGCAAGCCACCCCAGATACTGCGCAGTGTCCCCGGCAGATTGGCCAGATGAAGCTTGTCGTAATCGGATTCGATAAATGCTGTGATCGCTCGCTTGGCAAGGGTCAACGCACTACGGGCCTCATCCGCCACAACCCAGATGGCTTCCTGCAGGTACACGGATTCGTCCCGACTCCGGTCTGCACCAGCAAGGGCATCGGTCTCTGAGGTAATGCCACGGGTCACAATCTGCATGACGGCATCCTCTACCCCCAGCACGGAATCCGCCAGACGATAGAGCTCTTCCTCCGCCGGCAAGCGGTTTTCCTCTTCCCATTGACGCAGTTTGGCAGCTTCTTCACGGGAAATACCGGCCAGGCGGTTCAGATCGAGCATCACCAGGGTATTGGCCAGACGCTCCAGAGTATCGGCAATCGAGGCAAGTTCGGCCAGATCCGGTTCTATTCCGCGCTCGATGATGTCCAGCTTGTCTTTCAGCTGATTAAGTTCTTCCTGCAAGGCTTCAGACAGGGATTTGAGCACGTCCGTGCCAGGGCCATAGAGGCGCCGGGAATGAGCCTCAAGAAGTGCATCCGGGAATTCGGCAGGACCGAGCTGATAAGCAGAGAGTACCCGCGTCACCTCAGGGTTGGCTGAGCCACTGCGGTAAAGCAGATAGACGAGGTCTTTGATCAGCGATTCGGGGGCGTCCTTGGCGGTAGCTACCTTGCCGACATACACCACTTCCCGAGCGTATTTCTCGATCCGCATCAGCAGACGTTTGCGGGCCTTGTTAAAGCCCATGGCGCGATCCAGCATGGTATCGGATACCAACGCCAGCAGGCACCACATCTGCCCCATAGGCGCTCCCTGACACAGCCGTGCGAGACCACGGGCAGCCCTGGCAATGAGCTTCTTGCTAACCGCTTCGTTGCGCTCGCGGAGAATGCCGAGCAGTGCCACCTGGAAGGTCAGGCGCATGCGACGGGCCAGGATTTCATATTCAGACTCTGCATCATCCATGGGCCTGAGTCCCAGATCGCTGCAAAAGTCCGGGCGCTCCTTGATGTCGATATCAAAGAAGCAGGATTCGGGATAAGGTTTCTCACGACGGGCTTCACGCAGATCATTGATCACGGGCAGCAGCAGCTCGGGATGATCTTCACGTTGCTGATGGTAGTACTCGACGTAACGGCGGAGAATGAACAGCGCGCTGTTAAGTGCTGTCAGCAGTATATTCTTGTCGTCGTTGGCACCAACCGGAACATCATTGGCGAGATTAACCGCTTCCTGGCAAAGCAGGGTTCCGCCCCGGAGCTCCACCAGAATGAAGATTCCCCGAAGCTGGTTCAGGTAATCAACACAGTTCTGCAGATCTTCCCCGCTCTCGCGGTTTTCCTGAAAGCGCTCAAGGCTGGATTCTGCCTGCTTGATGGTCTGTTCGATTTCACTTTTGACCAGATCAAACGACTGCGATTTCGTCGCCAGAGACGATTGAACCATAAACGCTTCCTGTTAATTTGCGGAGACTACCGCATCCTGTTCATGAACTGCAGCCTGCATACGGGCAGGTCCTTCCTGTTCAGCGAGGCAGCCCTTGCCCATACCTGAACGGTTCGCAAAAAACTGGCGAACTTATCATTACTTATAACACAAAACTCAAGTAGCTCAAGAAAGCCGGAATGTAACAAATGGTACAGCTGAACGTGGTTCTCATTCTGTTGCCTGCAACCGGGACCACACCGTTTCTCCGGCCTGCTTCTCCATCATCGCCATGAACTCATCATGGGCCGAGGCTTCATCACTGGAGGCCCGAACCACCGCCAAAGGCGCGCGCTCACCGGAGATTCGGCGAATACCGCCATCGCCACCTTCATCGCCGGAGCCGGCATCCAGGGAAAGCGCGGTCTGGCCGCCGGTCATCAGCAGATAGACGTCTGCCAGGATCTCGGCGTCCAGCAATGCCCCGTGAAGGTCACGGTTGGAGTTATCCACTCCATAACGCTTGCACAGGGCGTCGAGATTGTTTTTCTGGCCCGGGTGCTTTTTCCTGGCAATGGCCAGTGAATCGACAATGCCGCAATGGTCTGCTGTTTTCCGAACCGGTTTCAGACGGGCGAATTCGGAGTCCATGAAGCCCACGTCGAACGCGGCGTTATGGATGACCAGCTCTGCACCCTTGATGAACTCAAAGAACTCGTCGGCAACCTCCGCAAACTTTGGCTTGTCGGCCAGAAATTCATTGGTGATACCGTGAACGGTGATAGCCTCCGCTTCTACCTCCCGCTCAGGGTTAATGTATACGTGATAGTTGCGACCGGTCAGCTCGCGCTCGATCACTTCCACACAACCAATTTCGATAATGCGGTGACCTTCGTTCGGATCAATACCCGTGGTTTCGGTATCCAGTACGATCTGTCTCATGCAACTGCGCTCTCACTCACTGCTCATTAATCGGTTTTCCAGGGGCCAGGGTTCAGGCCCCGTTCAGTTCGCGGACTCCGCGGTTGGCCAACTCATCCGCCAACTCGTTATCAGGATGCCCTGAATGACCCTTCACCCAATGCCAGTTAACGGTGTGCCTGGCAGTTTCAGCATCGAGCTCCTGCCACAGATCCGCATTCTTGACCGGTTTCTTTGCCGAGGTTTTCCAGCCATTGCGCTTCCAGCCGCTCATCCATTCGGTAATGCCCTTGCGCACGTATTGTGAGTCCGTATACAACTCCACCTGGCAAGCGCGCTTGAGCTCCCTCAAGCCTCGAATGGCCGCCATCAGCTCCATTCGGTTGTTGGTGGTTTGCAACTCGCCACCGTGCATGGTCTTGCACGCATCGCCATAGCGCAACACAACACCCCACCCCCCGGGGCCCGGGTTACCTTTACAGGCTCCGTCGGTATACATCACTACCTTACCAGCCATTACTGCTCCTGTTCTGTTCCACGCCTGTCCACCCTGCCTGAGCTATGGCTGGCACAGCCACTGGATACCCCCACGGTTCCGGGCAAAGAAATCACCTTGCTCTTGCGCCAGGATGCTCTGGTCCGGATCCGGGCGTATTCGCGTTTGCGGGCAAGGATACAGTAATAGGCGCCCGTGGGCAGTAAATGAGGGCGGCTACTGGCGGCCAAACGCTGCCGTCTTCCGGGTGCCCCGTGTTTTCGCTGCAGCGGAAGGGTACAGAAATAGGTGCCACTGTTTTCCAGCTCAAACCCCAGCAACCTGAGCCAGTCCTCCATTCGTGATCGCATCAGGAACCGACCACCCCAGGGGCCAAACCGATGGCGGGAAACCAGCCTGCGTACGCCCCAGAGGCTGAGGGGGTTGAACCCAACCAGAGCGATGCGCCCCTCACCTCGCAATACGCGGGCGGACTCGCGAAGTACCTGGTGCGGATCCGGAGAGAAATCGGCCGTATGATGAAGGATCACAAGATCCATGGAATCACCGGGAAACGGCAGCTCGTCGGCGTCACAAACCGCCACGCCCTCTGGCATATGGGCATGCCAGGCCGGGCAGGTAATAATCTTCTGGGCAAAATCGGTACCACTCGCCAAAGGCAATCGGTGACTCAGGCCGACCTGAAGTTGTCGTGCCCCCGTAAGGCCTTGCAGCTCCTTATCAAGTACCGCTCTCTGGCTGGCCAGCAGGGAGCGGCCAAGGGGGGTCTGCACCCAACGTTCAAAACTCTCATGTCGTGCTGAATAATCAATCACGCCGCTGGTTGTCACGCTGGCTCCCCTACCCGTTCCACTAAAGGTTTGATTGCTCGCGCAACCTGCCGCTCCTTGGGCTGTACTCGTTGTTGCATTATCATAACAGGCACATTCATTGAACACATGGGGTGGCCACCTTGCGCATTCATCCGGTTCCGGCATTCTCAGACAACTATATCTGGTGCCTTACCAACCTTGAGTCCGGCAAGACCCTGATAGTCGATCCCGGCCAGGCAAAGCCGGTGCTGGATTATCTCAGTGACAGCGGTTTCTCAGCAGACACTATCCTGATCACCCATCACCACCCGGATCACACCGGCGGTGTGAAAGAGCTTCAGCAACAGTATCCGGACATCCGTATTGTTGGCCCGACTGATTCGCCCTTCAAGGGTGCCACAAACACGGTCCATGCCGGCGATGAAGTCGTCTGGGAAGGCATCACGTTCAATGTCCTGGCAGTTCCCGGCCATACACTGGATCATATTGCCTATTACAGCGACACCCAGGTAAATGACAAACCCGTCCTGTTCTGCGGCGACACACTGTTTGTCTGCGGCTGCGGACGACTGTTCGAAGGCACACCGGAGCAGATGCACACCTCGCTCCAGACCCTGCGGGACCTTCCGGATGACACTGCAGTATACTGTGCTCATGAATACACCTTGGCAAACCTTCGCTTCGCCCGTCACTGGCTACCCGAAGATAAGGCGTTGGCCGAGTTTGAGAACGCCTGCAAAGACCTTCGGGAACGGGGTAAGCCCACCGTGCCGACCACGATTGGCCAGGAGAGACAGCTGAATCCATTCCTTCGGTGGGATGATGCCATGGTCATAGAGGCCGCCGAGAACTACAGCACCACACACCGCCTTGCCACCGGCTCGGATTGTGCGGTTTTTGCAGCCGTGCGGCACGGCAAAGACAACTTCTGAGCGTGCGGGCGGTCACTGCTTAACAATTTATCTCACAGCCGTAACATGGCTCAGCTTGACCGCCCGGAAAACGCTCCCATAGAATTTCGAGCAATTATCGAACGTAACCTGTTAAATATGCCGGCTATTTTTACAGATACCCGCCGGCTCCACCCGGAACCCTGTGTTTATGCCGGTAAAACGACTGCCCTTCATCCTTCTCGCGTCAACCCTTTTCAGCGGCTGCAGTACCAGTCAGATCGCCGAAAACTGGCATACACCTTCGGCCTGGTTCGGGACCGAGGAAGAGAATCAGCAAAAAGACCCCCTGGACTCACAGCAAGTGGTTGTTGCCAAGGGCGATGAGGACCTCAAGGCTGACGTCGCTGCCGGCAATGGAGAGGACAGTGCCAGCGGGGCACCATTAGATGACGCCATCTCCCCGGAGCTTCAGGCCAAGGCCCAGCAAGCTCGGGAAAAACTGGACAATCCCGCCCGGCAATCTGACGCATCCACCAGAACAGACGATCTGTGGTCACGACTTCGCGACGGTTTCACCATGGACCACTCCGTCGACAATGCCAGGGTACAGGCTCAATTAGACTGGTACGTGCGCCACCCCCGTTACATCGATCGCGTGGTGGAAAGAGGCTCCCGGTACCTGCATTACATTATCAATGAAACCGAAAAACGCGGCCTGCCCAGCGAACTGGCGCTTCTACCAGTGGTAGAAAGTGCATTCGACCCTTTTGCCTACTCCCACGGCCGCGCCGCCGGGTTATGGCAGTTCATTCCTTCTACCGGCAAATACTTCGGGCTCACCCAGAGCTGGTGGCATGACGACCGACGGGATGTTATTGCCGCTACCGATGCTGCCCTGACTTACCTGGAGCGTCTTGCCAACCGGTTTGACGGCGATTACACCCTGGCCCTGGCCGCGTATAACTCGGGAGGCGGTACCGTTTCCAGCGCCATGCGTCGCAACCGCAATGCCGGAAAATCCACAGATTACTGGTCTCTGACACTACCGACCGAGACCCGCCATTATGTGCCCAAACTGATTGCCCTGGCAAAAATTTTCGACGACCCGAAAGCCTACGGTATCGACCTGCCACCGCTGAAAGACGAACCTTACTTTGAGGTGGTGAATACCGGTTCCCAGCTGGATCTGGCCCAGGCCGCAGAATTGGCCGGCGTGGACATTGATGAAATCTATCTGCTGAACCCGTCCTACAATCGCTGGGCAACCAATCCGGATGGCCCCCATCGCTTGCTGGTACCCAAGCAACAGGCCGAGGCATTCCAAACCGCACTGGCAGAGTTCCCAAGCGAACAGCGTGTATCCTGGCAGAACTATAAAGTCCGCAAGGGTGACAGCCTGAACACCATTGCCCGCAAGTTCTCCACTACCCCATCGGTCATTCAACAGGTCAACAAACTCAACAGTGACCTGATCCGGATTGGCCAGCAACTGCTGATTCCGTCTTCCACCAAGGGCTCCGACGCCTATGCCCTAAGCCAGGCCCAGCGACTGGAGCGAACACAGGATCGCAAGCGCAGCGGCAACAAGGTACGGTACACCGTGCGCCGGGGCGATACCTTCTGGGATATCGCCAGGGAGCACCGGGTTTCGGTTCGGGAAGTGGCTGCCTGGAATGGCATGGCACCGGGAGACCCCCTGATTCCAGGCAAGGAGCTGGTGATCTGGTCGAAAACTTCAAAGCCGACCATGGTAGCTTCGAATACCCGTGGCAAGGCGATGGTACGGAAGGTGGGATACCGGGTTCGCAGCGGCGACTCCCTGTCTGCCATCGCCAGCCGGTTTTCAGTGAATGTGCGAGACATCGCATCATGGAACGATCTTAATACGGACCGTTATCTCCAACCCGGCCAAAGTCTGGTACTCTACGTGGACATAAGAAACAGTCCGTAACGTGCGAGAACCATGATAAAAAAATCAGAAGCACCCTTGCTGACCAGAATTACCGCGACGCTGGCTCTGGCAGCGTCTGCCTGTTTCGCCACAGCCGATGAAGGCGTCACCGAAAACCTTAGTCCTGTGCATGGCATCGCCATGCACGGAGAACTGAAATACTCGGCGGATTTCAGGCACTTCGACTACGTCAACCCGGAAGCCCCGAAAGGCGGCGCACTGAAGTTATCCGTGGTTGCCAACGGCTTCGACAGCTTTAACCCCTTTGTCATCCGCGGTATCTCTGCGGCGGGTATTAACGCCTACGTGTACGATACCCTTCTGGAGTCCTCTGCCGACGAGCCGTTTTCCGAGTACGGGCTGATTGCCGAATCCGTTGAAGTGCCGGAAGACCGCAGCTTCGTCATCTTTAACCTCAATAAAGATGCCCGCTTTCAGGACGGCGAACCAATCACCGCTGAAGACGTGAAATTTTCCTACCGGATTCTTACCACCGAAGGTCACCCGTTTTACCGCAACTACTACGCGGATGTAGACAAGGTGACCATTGAAAACAGTCACCGGATTCGCTTTGACTTTGCGCAAACCAACAATCGGGAACTGCCCCTGATTCTTGGCCAGATGCCCGTCCTGCCAGAACATTTCTGGCAGGATCGGGAGTTTGAAAGCAGCGGCCTGACCATCCCGGTGGGCAGTGGCCCTTACCGGATTGCCTCTTTTGACGCAGGCCGCTCCATTACCTATCAAAGGGTCGACGACTACTGGGCCAAAGATCTCGGTGTACGCAAGGGCCGTTTCAACTTCGACACCATTTCCTACGAATACTACAACGACGACACCGTCGCCCTCGAGGCATTCAAGGCGGGCAACTTCGATTTCCGCCAGGAAACCTCAGCCAAGAACTGGGCAACCGCCTATACCGGCCGCCAATTCGAGAGCGGCGATATCGAGAAGGAAGCCATCGAACACCACCGCCCCACAGGCATGCAGGGTTTTATCTTCAATACCCGCAAACCGGTGTTTCGGGATCCTCTGGTTCGGGAGGCGCTGGCCTACGGTTTTGATTTCCAGTGGGCCAACCAGAACCTGTTCTTTGGCCAGTACACTCGCACCAGCAGTTATTTTGAGAACAGCGATCTTGCCTCGTCGGGCTTGCCTGAAGGGCGAGAGCTTGAAATTCTTGAAGCCTATCGGGATCAACTAAGCCCCGACGTTTTCACAGAGGCCTATGTCCCACCGGATACCGGAAACGGCGTCAGCCTGCGGGACAATCTGCGTACCGCACTGAAACTCCTGACGGAAGCCGGGTATCAGATCAAGAATGGCAAAATGGTCCATCAGGAGACCGGCAAACCACTGGCATTCGAGATCCTTCTGTTCCAGAAAAGCTTTGAACGAGTGGTTCTGCCCTTCAAACAGAATCTTGGAAAGTTAGGTATCGACGTGTCGGTGCGCCTGGTCGACAGCAACCAGTATGTTCAGCGGGTTCGGAGTTTTGATTTCGACATGATCACCCAGGTGCTGCCTCAATCTGATTCTCCGGGTAACGAACAACGGGACTACTGGCACTCGAGTAATGCCGATGTACCCGGCTCCCGCAATTTCATGGGCGTTAGCGATCCCGTCATCGATGAGCTGGTCAACATGGTCATTCAGGCGCCGGACCGGGAAGAGCTTGTACACCGGGTGCACGCGCTGGATCGTGTACTGCTGAATGGCCATTACGTGATCCCGCACTGGCATTTGCGCAAGGATCGGGTGGCCTACTGGAACCACCTGAAACGCCCGGCCAACACGCCCAAGAACGGCATCGACCTTAACAACTGGTGGACTGAACGCTGATACCGTTCGCTATCACGACGCTGTAGTAAGGACTGCTCCCTGAATGGGCATTTACATACTCCGCCGCCTCGCCCTGATCATCCCCACCCTGGTGGGGATCATGCTGTTGAATTTTGTCATTGTTCAGGCCGCTCCCGGTGGCCCCATTGAACAGATTCTCGCGGAGATGGAAGGCCACGGCAGCAGCGCTCTGGCGCGCGCCGGTGGTGGCGATGTCGGCAGTGAAGTGGCGAGCAGTTCCGGAGACAGCCGGGCCTCCCGGGGCCTGCCGCCCGAACTTCTTGAAGAACTTGAGGCCATGTACGGCTTCGACAAGCCTGCGCACGAACGCTTTTTCAAAATGCTGGGCGACTACGCGACCTTCGACTTCGGCGATTCCTTCTTCAGGGACAGAAGCGTCGTCGAACTGATTCTGGACAAGATGCCGGTCTCCATTTCCCTCGGCCTCTGGTCCACGCTGATTATCTACCTCGTCTCCATTCCACTGGGTATCCGTAAGGCGGTCACGGATGGCTCCCGGTTCGATGTCTGGACCAGTTCTGCAATCGTGGTCGGCTACGCCATTCCCGGATTCCTGTTTGCCATTCTGCTGATCGTATTGTTCGCCGGTGGCAGTTATTTCGACCTGTTCCCGCTCCGGGGCCTGACCTCACCGGATTTTGACCAGATGACCTGGTACCAGAAGGTTGCTGATTATTTCTGGCATCTCGCCCTGCCGGTAACCGCAAACGTGATCGGCGGGTTCGCCACCCTCACGCTGCTGACCAAGAACTCGTTTCTGGACGAAATCAGCAAGCAGTATGTAGTCACCGCCAGAGCCAAGGGCCTGGAAGAAAAGCAGGTGCTTTACGGCCATGTGTTCCGTAATGCC
>Ga0114900_1000983_pt1 | contig 19128 bp, 19 predicted proteins | sample MalvireepMed_231_FD_89685 | JGI IMG/M metagenome (GOLD analysis project Ga0114900, IMG submission 89685) | Marine viral communities from the Global Malaspina Expedition - Malaspina viral metaG DeepMed_231 | ecosystem: Environmental > Aquatic > Marine > Oceanic | place: Mediterranean Sea...
CTCTACCTCTGGGCAATGGACTGAACAAATCTTGGATTACTGCAAGAGTTCTGTCGGTCTGGTCAGCCTGGTACGAACACAACCCCAAAGCCAAAGTCATCAGAAGGATAGACATACAGACCATTCGCTCTGCAATCAATATGGGCTGGACCCCTGAACAACTCAAACTGGTCATCAGCTATGCTTTTACCGCACCCTCTGGATGCCCTAAGATTGATTGGTGGAGACAGGGGAAATACATAAACATCAACAACCTACTTAACAGGAGAGTTATCGAAGATAACGTTGAGTTCGCTGAGAAGTGGAGCAGAGGAGAGCTTCGACAAGCCCCTTCAATGCATCGCAATAACACCACCCTACCCGACACCCTACCCACCAACAACAACGACAGCAGAAGAGAACCTCAGTACGATGAGGACGGTTTCCTGCTGACACCAAGGAGATAACAATGGCACATCAAGACACTGTAAGCAAAGCACTTACCCAATTCTCAGCTAACTATGGACGAGGAGCAGACTACTGCAACAATGTCTGGGACCTCTGGCTGCGCACCTTTGAGCACACACCAGACAAGGTGCTGCGCTTGGCTGTAGACGATATCCTGATGAATGACACGTCAAAGTTTATACCGCCATTGGGCGACTTGGTTGAGGCTACCAAGAGGCATGGAGCAAAACACAGAGAGACCAGAAAACAGTCGCAGAAGTGCATTGACTGCAATGAGTACGGTCATCGTCAGATAGCTGTACACTACTGGAAGAATGAGCAGTACACAGTCACAGTCTGGAGCTGCCGCTGTAACTGTCCTCTGGGAGATTCCAGACAAGGCATGGCAAGTCTGGATGAAGTCCACGCTATCTGGGAGAACCGAGAAGGATTCATTGAGGCTTGGTATACGTCAGCAGAGAGGAAAGAACTCTGGGGTAGAGCTGTGATGAGCCAAGAGGATTGGGAAGCGCAGCAGGCCAGACTTGCTGACCCTATCTACCAAAAGCTCATCAGAAAATCGAAGTGGTACAAGGCTCTGGCTCAAGAGTTCCACGTGGAACAGTCATGACATACGTTGTCATCACAGCCTACACAATAGGAGAAGAGCTCTGGCTGACTCTCCTCCCCACATTCGATTTGCACACACAGATAGTCAAGATCAAACCCAACACCCAACAAGCTGCCGACTTGGTAGCTGTGACTGGCCTTAGCTGGTCACAAATCACCCAAACACCTGCGCTCCTGGAAAGGGAGACGATATACATGAGGATAGAAGAATGAGCACAGAAGAAAAGAAAGTAATCGATGTTGAGATGATGAGGCGAACCGGAGGCATCATCAACCTCAAAGGCAAGAGCTTTGTAACCTACAAGGGGCTCCTGTGGGTAGCACACCAGCATGGCCTGCAATCAATCCAGGTCAACCTGGTACAGTACGACCAGGAGAGCAATGCAGCCATCGTTATGGCTACCTGCACTGGTAGCCGGGGAACCTTCACGGACTATGGTGATGCCTCCCCACAGAATGTAGGTCGCAACATGGTGACTTGTATTATCAGAATGGCTTCAACCAGAGCCAAGGCGAGAGTACTCAGAGACTATCTGGGTATTGGAATCTGTAGCCTTGAGGAGCTCCCCGGCAATGATGACCGATAGACGATGGGAGATGGGGCGCAGGGCCTACTTCCTGCGCTCCAAGGCTGGCCTTGAGTGGCAAGCCATAGCCAACAAGCTCGGCTGTGGACACAGAGCTACACCCTGGATGGCTGCAAGAGAGTGGGCCAGAGAGCAGGAGATGCCCTGGCCTCTTCAGAGGTGGTCAGAGGGCAGAATGATATGGGATATGTACAACCAAGGCATGACCGAGAAAGAGATTATCTCTGAGCTTGGCATGGTCCGCTGCCATGTCCGCAAGGCTGCAAGAGAGTGGGCTCGTCGCAATGGGAGAGAGTGGCTATGGGACTAACGATGTACTGTCCCATAGTCACCCGGAAGGCTGAGACCATGCAAGGCTTCTTCTGGCTGTTCTCTCCCTATGGACCCAGAGAGATGAGACTCAACTGGAAGACAGACAGACCCTATGCCTGCGACAATGGCGCATGGACATGTCATCAGAAAGGCATACCCTTCGATGATGACATGTTCCTGCGCTACCTGGACCTGAGAGCTGAGGATGCCAAGTGGGTTGTCGTACCAGACAAGGTGGGCTGCAAGGACAGCAGCCTTGAGATGTACCATCGCTGGTCCTCTGTCCTCTCTGGTCTGCCTCTGATGATGGCAGCTCAGGATGGTATGACACCCAGAGATGTACCCAACAATGTGGTGGGTGTCTTCCTGGGTGGGACCACAGAGTATAAGCTCAGCTCTCTCAAGGGCTGGGGAGTCTGGGCGAAGAAACAAAACAAGCTGCTGCATGTCGCCAGAGTCAACAGTGCAAGAAGGCTGGACCTGTGTCTGGCAGCAGGAGCAACATCAGTTGATGGGTCTGGTGTTATTCGATTCAACAAAACCCATCGTATCGTTATGGCCTGGCTCCAGGCTCAGCAACAACAACTCACCCTATGGTAACCGAGATGGAAAGAATCATACTACTCAGCGGAGGCATTGACTCCGCACTACTGGCCTGTCGATATGCAGGCGAACCTGAGACCCTGTGTCTGTTTATACACTACGGACAGCCAGCAGCCAAGGAAGAGAGGGTAGCTGCTATGAGGATAGCTACTGCCTGTGACCTGCCGGTTCAGGTCATCACTGCTGGCATAGGCTGTAGTGAGATGAGGACAGGGTCCGGGACCAGTGGACCCAGAGAGGTACCTGGTCGCAACCTCGCCATGCTGGCTCTGACTGCTACCTACTACCCCAGCAGCGAGCTGATAATAGGATGCACCTACAACGACAGCACAGACTATCCTGACTGCCGGACTGAGTTTATCTGGGCAGTCAATGAAGTGCTGAGTGTATGCACAGATGCAAGGGTATCTGCTCCTCTGATACGGATGAGCAAGAGAGAGATAATCGCAGAGGCAGAGGTAGAAGGATGGAGCAACATCATGAGCCTGACATGGAGTTGCTACCAGGGACAGGGGGCCATCCCTTGTGGCTCCTGTAACTCTTGCATCGAGGCAGCAGAATGTCTCTCACATTAGGTAGCTTCTGCTCTGGTATTGGAGGCATAGAGCAGGGATTGCAGGCTGCTTTTGCTTCCAGGGGCATTGACCTGACTGTTAGCTGGCAGGTAGAGATAGACGATTACTGCCAGCAAGTCCTGCAAAGACACTACCCTGACTCCAAAAAATACAAGGACTTAAACGATGACATTGACCAAGAAATCAGAGACCAGCCCACTGACATTATCTGCTTCGGCTTCCCCTGCCAGGGGCTCTCTGTGGCCGGGAAAGGAGAAGGACTCGCAGACCCCAGATCCCATCTTTTCTACCGATGCTGGCAGCTCTCTATGCTGGTACGACCCAGATACATTTTCATTGAGAACGTTCCAAATGTCACTGCTAACGAATCAATGTCTGCCGTACTCACAACGGTTGCCGCAAGCGGGTATGATGCGGAGTGGACACATCTATCTGCGGAGCAATGTTTCGCCCCCCACAAGCGCAACCGCTTCTGGATGGTCTGCTACCCGTCTGTGGCCAACCCCAACAGCCAACCAATACGAGCACAGTGATATAGATGCACTGCTGGCAAGGAGAGAGAGAGTCAAAAAGGAAAAGAAAAATGGTAATGGCTTCGGTCTGACCACCAGCAATGCTGTCATGGTCGCAGAGAGAGAGACCTGGCCCACCCCGACAGCCTCTGATGAGAAGATGGGCTACAGCAAGAACGCAGGTCAGGCCCGCCTGCGAGATGTAGCAGTGATGTGGCCCACCCTCTGTGCCAGTCAATACCGAGGAACCGGTCCTCTGGGGAGCAAGAGCCATCAGCACAGACTGGACAGAGGCTATCTTGATGCTACTGTGCAGCACAGAGAGCAGGCATCAGGCAAGCTCAACCCAACCTGGACTGAGGTGCTGATGGGCTATCCTGTGGGCTACACAGAGACTGATGGTCCACCAGTTACAGCCATGCTTTCTGTGCAGTCATGGCTGGATGGTAGCTGGGAGATGGACATACCCAGACTGACTACCTACAACAACAAGCGCACCAAAAGGCTCAAGGCTCTTGGCAATGCAGTAGTGCCTCAATGTGTAGAGTATCTGGGTGGCTTCATTGCTGATCACTATCTGAGGTCTACCGATGGCAAGGCTTAAGCCCTTTTTTAGTTTTTACGGGAGTAAATGGACTCTTGCTCCTCATTACCCAGAGCCAGCCTACCCTTGTATCATAGAGCCCTTTGCTGGTTCTGCCAGCTACAGCCTGTGTCACCCTGCCAGAAAGGTCCAGCTCTATGACCTTGATGACTTTATCTGTGGCATCTGGGACTATCTTATCAGAGCACCAGAGAAGGAGATACTCTCTCTCCCTGACCTGCCTGATGCAAGATCAACAGCAGACCTTCCTATACCAAGAGAAGCGCAGTGGCTTATTGGCATGTGGTTAAACCCGGGAAGCTCTCAGCCTAAGCTAAGATGGTCATCCTGGGGAAAGAAATGGAAGAACAAAGACGGCAAACTCTTCTGGGGAGAGCGGGTTCGACAGCGCATAGCTTCGCAGCAGCAGTACATCAGACACTGGAAGATACTGCTGTCTGACTACAGGCATATTCCTGGCTCGCATGCTGCCTGGTTTATAGATCCACCCTATGAAGACAAGGGCAAATACTACAGGAAGAACAGCATTGACTATGATGAGCTGAGTCTCTGGTGTCGAAGAAGGCATGGGCAGACTATTGTCTGTGAGCAGGAAGGAGCAGAGTGGTTACCTTTTCGACAGTTCAGAAGCATAGCAGGACAGCGAATTAAGAGCACAGAAATGATATGGACCAAACACCCACAACAGCTTTCTCTTGGATGGTGACATGGATGAAGACATTAGCACAGTCATTATACTGCTCGCCTACATCGTATTTGTGTCTCTTGTTGTTGGCTGGTCTGCTACTTCAGAGCCAGTCCCAGAGTTGAGCGAAGGTCTTCAAGCTCCTTCGGAGCAAAGCCACGACTCTGAGTAAGTCTTAGATACAGGGTGCTGAAGACATACTTTGCAGCCTGGACCTTCGCCATGTCGCCAGCTTTCCGGTCCTTGAGTACCTGCTCAAAGGCCAGGATGGCTGGACCAACCAGCTTAACCAGTCTTAGGTCAAGCTCCTCCGGCGTGAGGTCATCGATGGGCTTGGTGATGCACTCCATATCCAGCACCTTATATGTCTGTACAATCACCTTGAAGGCTGGGTATTTGCGATACCAATTTGAGACCGTGTTGGGATGCACACCAACAGCCTTGGCGGACCTGTTCATCGTCCAGCCCTGGGCCATCAGCTTAGCTGCCTGAACCTGCTGCATACTGAGGCCGGTCTCAAAATCCACAACCTGCTTAGCCTTCTTTATTTCTTCTGCCTTCTTTTTATTCATCGGAGCTCCTGCTCATCTAAGAGGGTATATGTAAATGAGTTGCCGAATTTGGCTGCACTCAGTCTGCACAGAGAAATGAACAAATCGAATTCATGACTGTGAGAAAAGACCTGGCAGCCTGCGGACCAGCGGTCAACCTGAGTAGAAATTTTTCCTGATTTGTGTATGTTAATGCCATACATGCCTTCTTCCACAGAGTCAGGGTCCATCTCGATGACTGTATCCCTGTCTCCATCACGATAGACAGCGACCTTTCCAAGCCTCTGACAAAGGGCATCGTAGCGTCCTTGGTGCTTGTCAATGGCATAGGCTCCTCTGTACTGTCCAGGACACAGGATAGCAGTGCCTTCCACCTTGGATGGATTGCGCAAGTGATAATGGCCGGGGTCGCAGGTTATCTGGAAGCATAGCTGCTGCCACTGGTCTGAGTGGTCTCTGAAAATCACATACAGGCGATCATCAAAGGCGTTGGGTCGCTGCAAAGCGGACCTCACACCAACGATGTTGAGGTTCCACCGTCCAGAGGAGAATACTTTGTATCCCAGGCTCTTCATAGTCCGGAATATTCTCTTCCTCACCCTGGGCCACCCTTGCCTATGTCATCAGCTATGTCCTCTGCCAGCAGCGCAGCAAGCTCAAGCAGGTCTGCTGTCAGCTCTCGTCGCTCAGCCACAGAGAAGCCTCCCCTCGAAAACCGGATGACCTTGATAGCTGTCCTGATTGCTCTGGTCAGAAGCTTGGTCTCTATGTGTATCATTTCTTTCCTCTCCTGCGCTGCCGGATCTTGAGAGCAGCCAGTTGCTTCTTAGCCTTCTTTTTGGAGAGCGGCTTCTTTGTCTTTGTGTTGGCGACTTTGTATCCGCCTTTATATTTGCGTATGGGCATGGTCAGTCCTTGTAAATATCCTCTTCTCTTAGTATAGCTTCAAGCCTTCTCTCTATGGTCTTCCTCTTCATGGCCTTTTGCCGCACAGGGTCTGTCACCGGCAGAGATGTGTCGAGCGTGAGCGGGTACAGCAAAGGGTGGGGCTCTGCAAAACGCTTAAGCTCCGCTCCTCCTTTGGGCTGCACATCGGCAGTCATGGCCCACTTTGAATATTCTGACAGATTCCGGCTGATGCCCAGATAGGTAAACGCAAGTTGCAGCCAGGCAAAGTTCCGGGCATCTTTATTGGTTCCAAAGCGAGGCTGCTGTCCTTCCGGACCAAATGATGGAGAGCCAGCATATTCTCTGTGTACATCATTTTTGAAGTTGAAAACATCAGACCAATATTCCTCGACCCCAAACGCCCTGATCATCCAGACAAAATCAGCCGGGACTTTCGGAGGACGGGCTCCTTCCCTGTCCTCCATACCTTCCAGGATGTGGTCTATAATAGGCAAGAATTGCACCTCCTGAAGCAGGTCAAGCATGTGGTTTTGCTGCTCTCCTTTCATCATCGAAAAGAGAAGGGTGAACACATTGATGGAGGTCTCAAAGACTTCAACACTTGGGTTGGCTGGGCCATATCGGGCATAATCCATGCGGTCAAAGTCACCCTTGAACATCGCATAGAATCTCTTCTTGCCTTCGTCCTGACCGTAGAACCATGTCTCCATCTCCTGCTGTTGGCGCATGGAGGCTCTGACGGTGCTGACCACCACACCAGGGCCTTCTCCCTTTACCGTGGCCCTGTAGAGAGAGTTGACGGTCTCCAACATCATCTGTCGGCGGAAGGCCCAGAACAAAGTCACATTCCCCATGTACTTTTTTTCAATCTGTGACATTTTCCCATAGTCAAGCAACGCCCTCTGCGCCAGCTCAGCAGAAGCCTCAACCGTCTTGCCTTCCTTTAGCCCCGAAAAGAAGACCGCACGCCTGAACATATTGTCTGACCCATCAGCAAAGATTTGCCAGACATTCTTTTTCCAGGGGGCAATAGTTCTCTCAAGATTCTTGGCCGACCATTTACCTACTTTTTTACCACCAATAGAAAGCCTGACATTTTTCAGGGCTTCATCAGCAATCACCTCCGAGAACTCGACATCGCCTCGGGTAAAACCAATATTGGTCCGTGCCAGAACCTGCTTCAGCTCTCCTTTTGTCCAGGCTCTGCCAAGGTCGCTGGTAAAGAGAACAGTCTTGTCCGGCTTCCCATTTCCAACAAAAGCCAGGCTGTCTGTGATGTGCTTTGATGAGAGGCCCATCCTCCTGAGTCCCAGAGTGGTAGCTATAATAGCCGGAGCAGTAAGTATGTTCTGCCCAAGATAGCGGGGGTTGGGGAAGGGAAAGCCAGCAAGCAGACCTGATGTGATCATCCGTCTTCCTGCGGTCCACCCTGACCCAAGAACAGAGAAGGCCCATTTCCCCACGCCCTTGTCTGCTGCATGAAGATGATCAAGGGTAGCACTCAGCCTTGTTGTCCTCGTAAGCTTCAGCATGTTATCTAACTGGGCAGCTTCTGTTAATGTCAGGACCATGCTTCTTGACCCTGACGATGGGGCAGTGGATACCGCTCCTCTCGTCATGGTGTTTATCAGGTCATCACCAAGGGCCAGACCGTGATTTCTGTATGCCTGCTGTAAATGATAGAGCATATCATTCAGAGCTGTTACTATGGGCGCATCAAACAGAGTGTCTGGCCCCTTGAGACCAGTGTACAAATTGAAAAGCTTTGTGTTTAGCTTATTAAGCTCAGTCCTTTGTTTCCTTGCAGACAAGGCTTTGAACTCTGGCTGAGCAACGATAAAGTCTTTGGCTCTTTGGGCAAGGTCAGCAAATGGCAGTTCCAGGTCGTATCTGAATGACTCTTTTAATGAGTCAAGCTTGGGCCTCATTGTTCTTTGGTTTATTATCTTCTCATTGATCTTGCCAATCAGGTCTCTTCGCACAGAGGCTGTAGTCTTTTGTACTGCTTCGATGTGTAGCTGAGCAAGCCTGGACACAATATCTGTTTTCTTGGACAGGGCTTGTCTGTCTGCGTTCCATCCATTGATGACCTGGTCAGCCAGAACCTGCTTCTTCAGGTCAGCAAATGAGATCCGCAGTCTCTGAGCTGCAGTCAGGTAGGCATTGAGTCTTGTCTGGATCTTCTTGGTCAGGTCATCAATGGCCTGTCGAATATCCCTGGTTGTTGGAGCTCCGATAGACCGAGAAATATCATTAAAGAAGCGAAGATAACTTGTCTCAACAGCCGGAAGGTCAAGCTGGGCATACATGCTGTTGGGTGTCGGTGCAAAGTCAATGGCATACTGCGGGTTGGAGTCAATGAAGTCATCAAACAGCCGGGAAAAAATGAGACCTCTTCTCTGCCCAAGCATCCAGTCCATCATTGCAGGGAGGGGGGCTTCATCTCTTTTGATAAGATGCTTCAGTCCTTTTCCTCTCATCTCAGGAACCTTTGCTTCTATGCGCTTTCTGATAAGTGCAAAGTTGTCTACAGAAAAGTCCAGGACATTGCTGGCTGCACTTTGGTCAACCCATATAAGCACATCTCTCCTGCGAATAGCCCCGGTCAAAGAGATATTGTGGATCCCTTTTTTTACAAAGTGTTCAATGTAGCTGATGCTTGTTCCTTTCTCATCAACAAAGCTTCCATAATACGCTGAGAGGATACTATCCCAGGAATCAGCCTTGTCTTCAAACAGCTTGAAGTCCAGGACCACCTGTCTTCGGACCGCTTCTTCGTTGGTGGCTCCGGCTCTCATGCGATTTGCCACATGGCGTTCTATCTGAACCTCTCTTTTTGGAAGCATGAACCGAATATACTTCTTCCAGTTTCCGTTCAGGTTGTCCAGGACAAACTGGTCTTCTCTTGCTGTAGTCTTTCTGGCGAGGTCATCCCAGACATTCATAGCCACAGAGTTAAAGCCCTGAACCGGGTCATCAGGAAACTGCTTCTCAGCCTGCTTCAGTTCTTCCTTGAACCTTGGCATAACAGAGGCCAGCTCATCGTTTACTCGTCGCTCAAAAGCAAAGAACTCCGGAGAGACCTCTATATCCTCGACGGTCTTAAGAAACTTCTTCGGTGTCACCCCAAACCAGGGTATTTTATCATTGGCTACAATGCGGACAGCAGAGACTATATCCCTGGTGGTCAGAAACAGGTGGCCCCGGTCTCCCTTCTTCAGCGACAGGTCCGTTACCCCATAGGCCAGCTCATCCGGAATAATTGCTCTTTTAAGCTGCTCTCCTCCGTAGCGAAGGTCAAAAGCATCCAGATACTGCTTGGCATAGTGCCCCTTGAGATGCTTCTCAACAAACATCCTCTCGGCTGTGGTCAGCTTACCCTTCAACAGATTGCTCAGAGTCTCCTGAAGGGTCTTGCTCCTTCTTATGGTGGCTGCACCAGCTTCAGCCACAACAATCTTAGCTATATCTTCCCGCACTATCCTGGATGATATCCGATGGAGGTCTCTTGCGGCATCGTATCTGAATCTCGCAAACTTATCAGAGAGAGCCCTCTGCCAGGCTTCCAGCTTGGCAATATTCTCCAGAGATTTTCTTGGAGCAACAACGGAACCGGAGATAACCGTCAGATTCTCCGGCAGCATATTGAGAACTGAAGTCTTTGCATTTTCCGACACTGCTTTTGTGGTTGCATCAAGAATATCATCAACAGAAGCAGCCCCAAGCTCTGGGTAATTAGCCAGGTCAAAAGGCTTACCCTTTTCTGATGCCACCCTCTTAAGGACAGTCTGAAAAGTTTTGCGGCTCATGGTTCCGGCTGACTTTGCCAGTCGGACACTGAACAGGTTGTCCTGGATTTGCATACCAAGTCTGCCTGCTCCTCTCTTGGCCACCTTTCCTTTGCCCAGAGCCACGGACATCTCTGCCCCGGCCTCCGCCTGATTAATCAGACGGGCCATCATAGGGTTCAGGCCACCAGCATCTGTGATAGCATCTCTGGAGGACTTCAGTATCGTCCTGTAGTGATTGGCCGGGGTCACATTCGCCGGCCGGCTGAGGAGACGGGCCTTCAGTGCTGACGGTGGACGATTAAGGATAAGAGTATCATCAAGCTGTCCTGCCTTGGCCATCTCATCCATCCAGACTACATCTGTAATGTGTGTGCCAAAGCTGTCTGCCGCCACATCTTTAAGGCTGCTGCCATCAAGATGCCGGTCCCATCGCTCCGGAGATGTCCATGGTGCTGAGTCCGCAATCTTGCGAAGGTCTGCTGCCGAGGCTCCTGTCTTTGCTGTGTCGGCTATCTCGTCGATGAGGCGTTCTGTCTTTTTGTATTTGGCATATCGGAGAGGACTGCTTGCAGCAGCAATGGCCTCTCCTGCCTTCGGTGCAGCCTTGGCAACCTGACGACCACCAGCAGAAGCCAGCCTGGAGACAGAACGAGGAACAGCGATAATGCCTGTGGCTGGCATATAGAACTCAGTAGCCATCCCGGCCCAAAATGGAATGTCTAAATCCATAAGCGACCAGACAGCAAAAGCAACGCCAAACTGCGGGGAGGTAGAGCCTGTTGCTGCCAATGTTTTTGGGCTGTATCGTTCCCCGATGACAGGAGACGATTCAAACAACTGAGGCATACCCTGCCCCTTTGCAATGTTGACAATCACCTGGTCTGCCCATTCTCCACTGTCTGCAAGCCTGTACTCATCAGACTCCTGTGTACCTGTGATGGGCTGCGCTGTGGCTGCTACAGCAGCAGGAAAGGATCCAAGGGCGCGGAGGCCAGTACCCAGAGGAGTCTCAACCATCTGTCCGGTTTCGTGGGATGGGGTCATCAGGTGGGGGGCAATGTAATGTATGGCCTTCTCTTCCAGCGGGGCTTCTTCGGGAAGGTCTGTCTCCAGCCACCGGGCCATCGCCTCAAACTCTTCTCCTCCGGCCAGAATCTGCGGGAAGAAGCTCTCATACAACAGCTCTCCTCTGCTCCCTTTTCGGTATGTCCTTAGCTCAGGGTCATAGACCATGCCCTTCTCCACATCTCTTATCAGAGAAGCAGCGGACGGACCCACCCCACCGGCAGCAGACCGGCCATATTCGGTGGTGGCCTTTTCCAGCGCAACAGGGTCAACCGACTCCAGAGCCTGCCGTGTGGCTTCTCGGGCTGGCATACCCTCTCTTGTCTCTGCCGCAGCTCTCTGATAGATCAGTTCTCTCTGTGCAGTTACAGGGGCTGCGGGAGGAATATAAGGTCTGAGCTCAGGTGGTGGCTGTTCAGCCGGGTCTGCCGGAACTCCGGACTGAACAGCTTCATGGAACTGCTGATGACTTATCTTGCCATCGAGAAGTAGCTGGAAAAGTTCATCTCTGGTATCCGGTTCAGCCATTAAGGAGCTCCATACTCAGACTGGAGTCGCAACAAAACAATATCATCATTCATCTCTGGGTAAAGTTTTCGGGCAAAAGCAAGCCAATGATTATCCGGCATATGTTGAATCGCATTTCTTTCCAGAGAATTAAGATCGTCCTGTAAAAGAGAGTCCAATAAGCCTGGATAACCTCTTGTTATGTAGTTGTTGATTATCTGATTATCCCTAATCTCTTGTTCATTAGAAGATAAAGGTTCAGGAGCATATACAGGGCTTTCTTGAAGCTCAACTGGAATTGATGGACCAACAAAAGGCTCAAGTGTAGGACCTTGAAAACCAGGCTCATAAGCAGGAACATCCATTACCTGTGAACGAGGGGTCTCCAATAATCTTTTAGCTTGAAGTCTTCTTAGTCGTTCCTTTTCAGCTAAATCTCTTTGTTCTTGGTAAAGAATTAAGAAGTCCTCTCGGGGAGTAGTTAGTCCTTCACTTGTAGGTTCAAAGCCAAGATCAGGACGGCCACTTGTTCCTGGACCAACTGAGATGTCTTCCATTGAAACATCTGGTCTTATTCCTGTCGTTTCCCTATAGGGTGTAGTCGCAATTACACCCTCTTTACCTAAAATGCCTCTATCGATTGCTATATCTTCCAGCTCTTGTTCAGCAGGAGCCTTAGACTTCCTGCCTTTCTTCTTTCTTGTTTTTTTAATATCCGGATCAACAGGAGGCGTTCCAAGAACACTTTCTATTCCTAAAAGAGCTCCTTGTCCTGCGGCTCCTATAGGCCCTCCTTCCTTGGCTTTTCTAATTTCCTCTTCCAAGTTTTCCTGTCCAGGCACAGGAGGACCACTCTCTCTCTTATACCCAAGAAGGCCCTGTGCAACCAACACGGCTACAGCCTTCCTTTGTTCTTCTTCTCCTTCTACCTCTTCTGCTATTCGTGCCATGGCCTGTGGCAGCGTTATGTCCTTGCTTTGGATCTGAGTAAAGAGACCGGAAGCAAACTGCTCACCTGTAGACCCCTCTCTTCCAAAGTCTTTCCCGTCTGCTATTTTCCAAGAATATTCATGACCAAGGTTACCAGCAGCAGCAAAGCTCTTCTGCCAGCCCGTCAGACTCATGGCTCTCAGGGTTCTGGCACGCTCAATCTCTTTTTGCTTCTTCTTTCGCGTGTACGGAGCATGTATCTCACCAGCCCTGGTTCGTATGTCTTCCATGCGGACAGGTTCCATGGCTATCTCCTCAAGCTGGTCTTCCAGGGCTTGTATACGGACTTCAGCCGCTTCTGCTTGTTTCGTCAGATAAGGTTCTGTGCTTCGGCCACGGGATGCTCCTGTTGTTCCCGCCCTTCCTTCCTGCATTGCCACTAACTGACTTCTGGCCTCAAGTATTGCTTCTTCTCCCTCTATGTCCGCTCTGGCAAGGTCTCTGGCTTCCTGCTTCTTCACTGCTAAAGTATTTGTAGTAGGAGCCATTCCTGTCGCGTTTATCTGAGCTCTGCTTGCAATAAAAGCAAATGCATTGGCAGGCTCCAGTGCGGAATTAGCCGACAGGTCGGCTGCCATCTCAACCATGGCCTGGTTTTGTTGCTCACGAGGCAGGGCATGTAACTGAGGTCGCATGTCTTTGATGACGTGTTTTTCATAGTCACTGGCATATTGTGCAGGAGAGCCCTGACCAAGGAGTCTCTTGTCTTTACTCTTAACATATGCCTGGGTAAAAGCAGGAGGAGGATTAAAAGCATCTACTGCTCCTCTGCCTGCTTGCTCTTGCATACCCCTCACCCTGCTCTGTGCCGATCCGGAGGCTCGCATTTCTTGAATTTCATCCAGTTTTCTCCTATTCCTTTTTCCTCCACTGGAAAAGGTAACCCTTGTGCTTCTAATCTTCGCGAGGGAGGCTCTTTCCTTGGCAAGCTGGTCCATCAGATATTGTCGCTGATACGCCTGCTCAGCCTGAACAAAGTCAAGCTCACTACGAGCCTGTGTAAGAGACCTTGTTATGCGGTCCTGATTGTTCATCATAAACAATGCGAAGTAGTCTGTTCCTTGTGTCGCCATTATTAAAATCCCCCTACATCAAAGTACCGTAATTTTTTTTGATACCAATTCATAGAATTAGCAGCGACTTCAGCTCCCTCTGCTATGTCTTTAGCAGAGTCAGTAAGAACGCGTTCATCTTCTATTTGCTGACCAATCAACGCCGCTTTCATTCCAAGCTCTCCTATAGACTCCCCTGCCTGCATAAAGCCCTGACCCTGCTGTCCGTATCTCATCATCTCAGACTGCATACGCTGACCTCTCAGTGCATCTATCTGTGCCTTCTCCATAGCCTTCTGCTGTGCTGCTGCCATGCGCTCCTGTTCCTGTCCTGCCCTGGCTGCTGCTGTCCGCTGCTCCTGTGATGCCTCCTGCATGGCGGTAGTACCTCTGAAGTACTGGCCCCCTGCACCCACCGCGGCAGCAAACTGAGAGGCTGTCTTAGCCTGTGCTTCTCTCTCCGCTGCCTGAACGGGGTCAAGCTGTTGCTGCATAAGCCTCTCAGACCGGGCCTCATCTGCACCCAGAAGACCCAAGGCTTCCTGTCTTTCTAACGCCCTGAGTCTGCGCTTGTCCTCTTCGGTCCACATGGCATCAGCAGCCTTGCGCCTTCCTCTGGCTCCTAGTATTGCACCGCCAACCTGTGATCCTGCACTGAGGATAGAAGAACCGGCAAGGATCGCCATAGGTACAGACATAATTTTCTCCTACATATAAAAGGCTTCGACGGAGATGCCCCAGGCCAGGACATGCCCCATATCAGCTTTGGATGAGCCTGAAATCCCCACCCCAAAAGGTATCTTCTGAGCCTGCGACTGGATAACATAGACTCCGTTGGCATTGAATGTGCCACTCAGCAGAACCTGGTCCGGGGCTCCGGAAGCAGGCATACCGGGACACTGCAATTCTGTCTCTGCTTTCTTCGACATGCCCTGTCCCAGGATACTGTCAACAACAGTAAACCAGAAGCGGCTGTTCATGCTGGCGAGTCCTGCGGTATAGTTTCTCTTGGTCTGGACCTGCATCCAGTACTGAAAGAAGACAGTAGCTGCTCTGGGAAGCTCCAGTGTAAAGCATGTCTGGGGAACAAGCACCACCTGTGCGCTGCTTGCTGCTCTGCGGGTATTCCACTTGCTGACAAAGGTTGCTCTGGAGAAAAGACCGCCACTGTTCTGTCCTCCAAACACTCCGGAGACCATCGAGGCTGTGTTGGTGGTGGCCTGATACTGGCCTTCCATGAAGTGTCTGGTGTCTGCCCATCCGGCGGAGACACGCAAGGCCGAGGCTTCCACATGCCTTGCATATTCCTTCATACCATCAAGGTTAGCCATCGTATCAGCAGCGGTAAGAATGTTACCATCGGACCAGGTTTTACTCGGTGAATATGCCATCAGTCGTCTCTCATAATTAGTGCAGACAGAATACCTTCATCAAGGGTAACCCGCTGCGTTCCATTGATGAGATTGCCATCGGCATAGCGCACACTGTTGAGGTTCACCCCGTCATAGTTGGGGTAGACCAGACCACCACCGACGAGCCTGAGACCAAAGAGAGTGCTGCTTCCGGTTGCTCTGTAGACCCATGAACCACAGACCGGCTGTTTCTCCCACGCAACCTGTACTGACCCGGCAGCACCCTTGTCCAGCAGCACAACACGGTGCGCCACAAAAGAACAGGCATTAAGATTGGCCACCTGTGTACCGGGATTAGTCCCGGTAATGTCATCCTTAAAATTACCCTGACCAGGAACTTTGACCCAGTTGACCAGGGCATTGCTGGTAATATCCCACTCCAACCAGAACACCCACCACAGCTCTTGTGTTGTGGTGGGTGTGATGGTGCTGAAGGTGGTGGTGGCGTTGATGCTCCAGTAGGTTCGGATAATATCTCCAACTACCAGAGAGATTCCAGCAGCCCCATAGGTGACCCGTCCGTTCAGATAGGTGGGGGCAGTGGGTGAAGACCCGACAACAAGATTGGCATTGATGACCACCTGTCCTGCTCCGGAAGCAGCCAGCCCTGCCTGCTCAGCACTACGAAGTATAATATCACTAATCCCATTGCCTGAGACCGTGGTGACGTTGGCAAGGTCAATACCCTCCCTGGCCACATTCTCAGCATCGAGAGCAGCAGTGGTGACAGTAGTTACATCAGAGAACTTCTCATTAAGGGTAGCAGGGTCCAGGCGGGAAGACCGGCTTAGTCGTTCATTGTCAACTGTGGTCATCTCCACCGTCCAATCATAAGAGTATTCATGCCAAAGAACTGAAAGAGAGGCCACGCATAGTTCCCTCCAACAGAAGGGAAGTTTTCCAGCTCTGAGGCTGCATTGCATATCGCCTGAACCGTCAGCTCTCCTGGTCCTCCGGGAGATGGGAAGTCAGCAAACACCCTGACAGACTGTACCGGCTGTGTGTAGAAGGCAGACTCTGCAACGGGTGTACCATTCCAGAGAAGACGTACCCGTACAGCCTTGGGGTTACCATCCACTGTCGAGCCTCCGTCAGTCTGGTCACCGGCATAATAGGACTGGACAAACAGATGCGTCTGTAGCTCTACATGCACAAAGCCAGACTTGAGGTTGGTATAGTTACGGGTGAGAATGTTTATCCATCCTCCTGTATACACATCGTAGCTGGTCCCTCTGAAGAAGCCCGGTGAGGCTCCTGTGTTGGTATCTTCAAAGGGGTCTCCTGTGTCGGGGAACTGTCCATCGTGGGCTACCGTCACCTGTATCAGAGCCTCCGAAGCGATATGAAGCTGCCCGATGGCAGCAGCCGGAATCTCGGGCCGTCCAATCCCTCCGTTGAAGGTTGACTTCAGCGGGTCATAGGCAAGATTGAACTCTTCATAATCGGCCAGGTTTGCTGCTCTGGGTTGTGCTTCTGTCCATTTTTTCATGACTTCTTCCCTGCTATTGTCCGGGTCCAGTGTCCGGTGAACTCAACAGAATAGCCTATGAGGGTAATATCATTGGTGGTCTCAAAGCCAAACTGAAACCAGCTACATGAAGAGACAGCCACAGGAAACCGGATGGTGGTGACAAATGGCTCTTCCCACGGAGTTGTCGAACCTGTAGTCACGGTTACAGTATCATAGACATTCTGGTCTGCATACTCCGGTCTCTGGAGCTCTCTGCCTGTGACCACAGTGCCTGTATAGGTAAAGTCTTTGTAGTAGGTGAGAGCCAGAAGATTGTCTCCCTGAGTCAGGCAATAAATATAGACATAGTGCACCTTCTTCTTGAGGGTAGCATCTCCCATGTCAAGCCATGCAGACCTGAACTTTGATGTAGGGGGGTCCAGATCTGCGATTTCATCATCAGTGAGGGTCTGACCGGCTGACCGTCTTGCAGAGACAACAAACAGCCCTGTCTGGATAGCGGACCCACCGACGAGCCCGGTATGATGACCAAAAATGAGGTTGCTGTTCCGGTCAGCCTGAATACAGCCAACGGGGAAACCCTCTCTGACAGACCATGCCGTTTTGTCGAGATGATACACCAGTCCCACATTTGCTACGGACTGTCCGTCAGCGGGAAAGTAGCAGTGCCACTCTCTCTTCCTGTGCGACCAGGCAGCACTGGCTCTTGCTATGCAGTCGGCATTAATCCGTCTGGTGGTCTTGAGTATAGAATCAGACACCTTCTTCACAGAGGGATTGTCTGAATACTCCATGTTTCCTGAGATGGCATAGACCCCATCCTGCGCGAGGAAAAGAACGCCAACCTCTGGTATGGTTGTGATGGTATTGATGGCTGCTGTGCCGATATTCGATGAGACCATCCTGGCCTGAAAGTTGGGCCATGTTCCGGAGACAGCATAGATAGCAGACTCTCTGAAGACGAGAAGGACATTGAAGTAGGACTCAAGAGCTGTGATGGCTCCTCCTCTCCGGTTGCCCAGGTCTATGAAGCCCAGCCCTGTAAACTGGTCTGGCTTCCCGGGGTTGGAGTAGTAGAGAACCGTATCATTGTCAGAGCCACCATCGATAAACAGACAGTTCTGGTATGCCTCAGAGAAGCGTATGGTGTTGGATGGGATGGGGATGGAGTCAGAATCTGAAGGAGCTGCACTGCCCAGGTTCGACGAGGAGTAGATGTCATAGTAGTCTGTGTCGGTATTGTTACGAACCTCATCTACATAGTAGAAGTCTGTCTCTGTACCTGAACCACTCTCTCCAAAGTTTTTGGTGCGGTAGAGCCTTCTCGCTACTGTTCCGGACGGGCCTGTCGGTATGTTCAGATATATGGCATAGCGGTTGAAGTCATCTCCGGCGGGAACCTTACGCCACTGCACCACATTAGAAGAGGAGGAAAGGGGAGACTCAGACCCTGAGTTAGAGACGAAGCTGACCTTATAGCGGAAGGAGTTGTGTGTGCCAACCAGGGCAGCAGAAGCATCTTTCTCAGGCTCCTGGTCAGAGATGAATCCGATGCCCATGTCATAGGCATCACAGGAGCCCAGATTGTTTCTGCTCTCTCCTGCATCATGTTCTTCCTTCCGGAAGAATACCTTTGTTCCGGTCAGCCTGGAGAAGTTGAGTTTAGGAAGGAGGGGCAGCGTAAAGCCAGTGATAACCTGCCAGCCATAGGGAGGAAGCGGTCTCTCATTCCAGCCCAGAGGATAGAGAGGCGCAAGCCAATCCGTTACTCCCTGCTGGGGTACAGGCCATCCACCGAATCTCTGGGGGGCATCATAGCCATTGGTGATCACCAGCCATCTTCCAAAGGGAGTGTACTGTGTCGGTGCTTCGTTGAGAGCTGCTGTGGTCCTTGCTGTGCTCAGAGTCTTAAGAACGGGAGCTCCACCACCAGCATATATATCATGCAGATAATACAGCTTACCGTCAGCCTCCACCAGAACAATCTCCTGTGCTCCGGCGTGTCTGTCCCAGATGAACATGGACTGCACCCTTGTCATCGAGGCTCCGGAGAATGGCTGGAACTTCAGTGATGGCTGGGAGAAGTACCTCTCATATCCGACCTTATCTGACCAGCCTTTTGTATACTGGTCAACAGAGAAATTAACAAGCTCAGCGCAGGTATCGGGAGGAGGAGGGAAGGCTTCGTACATGCCCCCCAGTTCCGGTATCTCACTGCGCTGGTTCTTCATGAGTGCACCAGCGGGGTGTAGACGGGCAGCACATCGAGTCCGCCTGAGTGCATGGCCTGCTTAACCCATCGTCGCGGAGACTCTGTGAGATAGCGTTGTTCCATCTTGAGCATCTCGATATTGACCTTGCGCTCATAGAGAGCTGCCTGGGCCATGTTGTCATGTTTGACGAAGACCTCTCTCAGGGCCATATAGGAGAGGATGGGGTGGTGGGC
>Ga0114900_1000984_pt1 | contig 19101 bp, 16 predicted proteins | sample MalvireepMed_231_FD_89685 | JGI IMG/M metagenome (GOLD analysis project Ga0114900, IMG submission 89685) | Marine viral communities from the Global Malaspina Expedition - Malaspina viral metaG DeepMed_231 | ecosystem: Environmental > Aquatic > Marine > Oceanic | place: Mediterranean Sea...
CTTAGTAAGTTCAGCATCGCTTTATTATGGCTTATCGTTGTATCGATAAATCGCTTATTATCATTTTATGTGTCTCTCAGATTTACGCTCTAGCCAAGCTAGAGTGCTTAAACTATTGAGTCATGTCACCTATTCATTGTTCATATCAGACAAATACTGGAAGAAACAGGGGAATTGGTTCGTTCAATTATTGACAGCGCACTAACGCGGTTACGGCCGATATTGATGGCCGCATTGGCAGCAAGCCTTGTGTTCGTGCCCATGCCGATCAACGTGGATACTGGCGCAGAGGTATAACGGCCTTTGGCCACAGTGGTCATCGGCGGATAATATCGTCAACCTTGCTAACACTGGTAGTGCTGCCTGTTTTGTTTCGATTGGTTTACAAAAAGCTTGTTGTGTACTGAGCTGGGGCATTCGATATGAGTTCGAGTGCCCTCTTATTAATTGCGCTGTTTATATTACAGTTTAGAACATTCTCGAGACTGACAATATAGCGCAAAAAGGCCTAATCCGACGAGAATAATCAGAGGATGAAATAGCAAGTTGTGTACAACCGATTGTTCCCAAATAAAGCTATGTGATATAGCGCTGATAATGAATATCAGGCCAATTACCAGCAACCAAATGCGGTTAAAAATGGCATGTGAAATAAAGACTTTACTCTTACGTTGTTGGTTATTCATTGTGCTCTCCTAAAGCTTGTTTGAACGGATGTAGTCGATTCGCCGGTTCAAACTATGCCGTAAAATATTTTCATATAAAAAGGATTTGAATCCCTTTAAATTATTACCATGGGCTTGATAAAACGTATCGGGAGAATCAAAAATGCCAAAATCATCGACAATCCCTTCACTTTGAATGAAAGTGTTTTTTCCACACCAAGCAATGTTAGGTGATTGCAGGTTTTTAGTGGCGATGGCGTAACCTGAAAACGTCGTAGCTTTTGGGAATCGCTTTTGAACACTGTTTAAATAGCCGTTATCGAGAATAAAGCCTTCCAACGAGATCCACTCTTTGTCATGTTGTACTTCTACCCAGCTATGAATGATTAGCCGTGGGGCGAGTATATACAGTAAGCCCGTGATAGCACCTTTTTGCAATCGCTTATCGATGGTAAACCCATGCAAACGACATGCAATACCGGTTGCCCTTAACAGTGCCATCAGTAAGGTTGCCTTGGTATTGCATTGACCAAGACCATCTTTAAGCACCTCCGAAGCAGCTATATCATCACGTTTGTTATACCCAAATGCGACATCGTTTTGTATAAAGTGGTAAATAGCACCAATACGCTCAGAGGTAGTCAGTGACTGCCACTCCTTTTCGGCAATAAGCGTCTGAATAGCGGGCGTATCGAAATCAAGTAGGGGAGTGGCTTGTAAATAAGTGGCGTTGATAGGTGACATTAGCGTGCCTCCTCTAGTCTTGTAACAAACTCATCAAAATGTATGGGTTTACCGGCGCGAACGGGTATGAATTCGCCGGTAAAGTGTTCCTCAACCAATACCAATGCTTGGTCGCTTGTATCGTGAGCACCTAACGCAACTATGTCGAATTTTTGTGACATTAACGCAATATCATTAAGTACATCTTGTTTACTGATGGGAGAAAAAAGCCCGCTACCTGACGCCAAACGACGCTGTATATCTATACCAGCAATATGCAGCCGGCCTGTTTCAAGTGGAAAATGTACATCGCCGATTAACGCATATAGAGGAGCCTCAAAATGTGTTTCAATATGGGTTATCAGCGCAGTCAGTGTTTGATGACCACACCCGACAACTACCACGAGTCCTTTGTTTTCGAGATGGATCACCAAGGCTTGTTCGTCAACTCGGCCCAAGACTAGCTGTCGAGGAATGGGGCCGGTTGACGCCAGTGAATCCATGAGTATCGTCGGCTTGTCGATAGTCGTTACATCCTTGCCAGGATAGCTAAGTGGGATGGGGGCAAAAATAGACGTATTCACCAGTGCTGGTTGGTTAAAACCAAAGCCTATACTGCTTTTTTCTTCCCATGTACGCCCACCAATATGATCACGATGGAAATGACTAATAAAAACAGTATCAAGTTCATCAGTGTTTACATCAAGGCGCTGTAAGTTTTGCTCAAGTGGAGATTCTTGTGCTTGTTGTCGGTTGTGTCCCAGATCAAATAACACGGTGTGCTTATCCGTTTGCACTAAGTATGAAACACCAGCCTCTGTGGCAAACCCCGGCTCCCCATAAAAATTAACCACGGGCGTGACACTCAGTCTGTGTGTACTTTCTCCAATCGATATGGGTGTAAAGCGCTGAGATGTCCAGTATTGCGATAATGCACTAGCGGATGACTGGTGGCGAGCGTCAAAAATAAACAATGAAGCAATCACGCACAGTGCGATCACACAAAAGATTATTGCTCGCTTCATCACATCACGCCATACATTGTAATCGGCTAAAACCGGCGCGAGATCGGGAGGGAGGGGCATAGGTTTGAGCGCCGATACGTTACTACCTCCGGTATTACCTTTTGGCACCCACCCCAAAAGATAGCCTGGGATTGTTGCAACGATCCTGAGCAGTTGTCCAAAAATTTCACGGACATCCCGTTGTTTTAGTCCGATCTTCAACATTAAAAGATGAGCGTGTATATGAGGAATAAGATAACGTTGACCCAGAATATGCGCACGCTCTAACGCGATGAAGGCAGATGATAAATCTCCTGTTGCTTCGAGTTCCCGAGCCAATTTCTTTGAGCGTTCATATTCACGTTTTAGAAGTGGTTTCATAATTTTGCTGCCTTCAAACTGTCTATGAACCGGAATTATTCAAGGTTTTAGTCGAAGGGTATTGAACAAATCGCCTGTATTAAGCAAAAGCGCCTATTGTTTATCCATATTTTGGGTTTGTCCTGGTGTTACGCCAATAGTGTCGCGCAGAATTCGTGTAAAATGAGCTTGATCGGCAAAGCCTGCATCATAAGCGGCATCCGCTAAGGAAGCGCCTTTTGCTAATGATTGAAATGCCAAGTTTACCTGTTTCCATACAATGATTTTTGAAAATGGGACGCCAAGGTAGTGTGTCGATAAGGCGCGAAGTCTAGAGACTGAAAGACCTACATGTTTCCCGATAAGCTCGACAGTCGGGCGCTTATCGATACTGTTGAGATAAGTCATCGCCGAGATTAGTCGTGCGTCAATGACACTGTTATTTTGATGATAAAGTGTTTCCAGCTTATTCATCATGTCACGCAAAGGAATATCCGCTAACAACGTGTCTAACATTTCCAGAGAGAGGCTTTGTACTATTAAACCTTTTTGCTGAGAGGGTTGCAGAGCGTCGGCAAAAAAAGAATCTGGTTCAATAAGTAGAATGACGATGGGTGATGATGTAGTAATTCTATGTTTAACACCTGAGGGAATTAACCACCCATTACCTTGTTTTTCAAATGTGTTGTCATCGGTAACAGTAATGCCTGCGCCTGCAACCAACTGCAGAGCGGCATGGGCATGCAAATTATTTTCTGCGCTCATACCTCGAAACGCAATCCAGGTTTCACCAAAACAATATTCGCCTTGCCATTTCAAATTAAATTTACCTTTGTTCGTCAGAGAGGAAAGGTTTATTATCACCGTCGAACATCCTATCTTTAAAATCCTCCTATGTCTAATACGGTTTAGTATTAGACATAGGGTGCAAGAGTAAGTATAGTGTTGCAACCTTAACCAACAATAAAAACACATTTGGCCATCACTAAACCTACACCGTTGTTTCCCACGTATACTGAGCTGGCAGAACTCAATTTATCTGACTATCCACAACTAAGTTCATTCTTAGATAAGCAACCAACATGGATTAGACAGCACTGGGACTGGGCAAAAGATTACCTTTTGTATATCGGTCGCAACAAATCACAACACACGTATGTGCGTTTTCGAAATGACATCGAAAAGTTTCTACTGTGGGTCTTCATGGTGGATAAGCAGCCAGTGGACGATTTACGCAAAGCAGATATTTTGCGATACATTGATTTTTGTGTGGCGCCACCGGTTAAATGGATAAGTACGCAGCTCCATGACCGATTTAGCTTCAAAAACGGATACTTTGCTTCAAACCTTAAGTGGACGCCGTTCAGGCAAACGCCGCCCAAATACGATAAAGATAGAGTGCTCGATCCGAAAAAGTACCAACCGTCATTGCAGACCCTAGAATCTACCTTTGTGGCATTAAGCTCTTTTTATCGCCATCTCATCGATGAAGAAATTTGTTTCGGCAATCCTATTCCATTAGCAAAACGTGACTGTAAATATATGATAAAAGACAGTCAGGTGAAAACTATCAGTCGATTAACAGAACAGCAATGGCAATATCTCCTAGATACCGCAGTTGAAATGGCTGATAACGATCCGCTTGTGGAACGCAATTTATTCGTTATTGCTACCATGAAAACCCTATTTCTGAGACTTTCAGAGCTCTCAGAACGCCAAGACTGGACACCGTTGATGAGTCATTTTTGGACAGATGAGGACAACAACTGGTGGTTTAAGACCTATGGAAAAGGCAAAAAGATTAGAGATATCACGGTACCACCGGGTTATCTTACGTTTTTGAAACGATATAGAGAATGGCGTGGACTGTCACCGTTGCCATCCAAAGGTGAACAAACCGTGTTGGTCGAAAAAATACGAGGTCGTGGAGGTTTAACAAGCCGTCAAATATCCAGGCTCGTGCAGCAAGTATTTGACGCAGCTTTCGATAAGATGAAGTCAGAACAAGGAGTAGAAGCCGCACAGAAATTAAATGAAGCAACGACACATTACTTGCGTCACACCGGTGCCAGCATGGAGATTGAACGTGACAGGCCTTTGAAAGATTTATCTGAGGATCTAGGTCATTCAAGTAGTGCGACCACTGACACAGTTTATGTGCAAGTGGAGCGAAAACGCCGAGCAGCATCAGGTAAAGATAGAAAAGTTCAATAGCTACATTTGACATTTAGTTAGGCAATATCTCGGCTTAAGCCTTTGATATAACTACTTGTGTCTTACAATTATATTGTAGAGGTGATTCGCTTATGTCAGGGACAATCGGAAAGATTGCAAAACTAATCGGTGTGAATAAAGAAACTATTCGCTTTTATGAGCGCAATGGCTTAATCAGTCAGCCACAAAAGCCCTCTGAGGGTTATCGATTATATCCTAAGGAAACGGTTGATAGGATCCGATTCATAAAACGCGCTCAAGAATTAGGATTTACGCTTAAAGAAATAGAATCTCTGCTGTCGTTAAATAGCGAGTGCTGTAGCAAGGTAGAAGCGCTAGCAAAACAGAGGCTTGCATCTGTGCAATCTAAGCTGGAAGACCTAAAACAATTAGAGCATGCGCTATTGGAGAGCATCACTAAGTGTCAGACGAATGATGATGATAGCCATTGCCCCATTATTAATGCCTTGTCACCAAAGTAAATGTATCTAACTATCTAGAGCATCCCGCTAACAAATCACAATGAAATAACTAATCAAGCTTGACTCTGTACTAAGGTACATACTTTATACTCGGTGCTATCTTATGCAATATCGAGATTAAATATGATCAACGACGACTCTAAAATGCCGATGGTGGGAGGTATTATCGCGGCGATCGGGGCAGGCATTTGTTGTGTAGGTCCGTTAGTCCTATTGTTGCTTGGAATAAGTGGCTCATGGATTAGTAGCCTAACCGCTTTTGAACCATACCGTCCAGTTTTTGTAGTGACCGTCATGCTCTTCCTTGGCTATGCAGGTTATAAAATCCATCGGCCGATTGAAAAATGCCAACCAGGCAGTGTCTGCGCAATTCCGCAAACAAGGCGTCGTCGTCAAATTGCCTTTTGGATAACGTCATTAATAGCACTTGTTTTGATCACAAGTAACTATTGGCTAGTTTGGTTAATCTGATTTCGAGAACCTTACACAATCCCTAAAACATTTTAAAACAGGAAAATATTATGAAAAAACTATTACTTACGATGGCTTTACTTTCAAGCACCACCGCGTGGGCAGAGTTAAAAACAGTCACGCTAGAAGTACCTAGCATGAATTGTGTTACTTGTCCCGTTACGGTCAAATTAGCACTGAAAAAAGTGGAAGGTGTGAAAACAGTCGAAGCCACATATGAGCCAAATGAAGCTATTGTTACTTTCGACGATACGAAAACCAATACAAAAGAGTTAATGGCAGCCACCGAGAATGCAGGCTATTCGTCTAACGTAAAAAGTAGCGATTAATCTATGAACGCACAAGGCAGCTCTAATTGTTGTGCAAGCAAGGCGAAGCAACTTCATGTTGCTATTATTGGCAGTGGATCTGCGGCATTCTCGTGCGCCATTAAAGCGGCAGAAAATGGTGCAAGGGTCACCATAATAGAAGGAGCCGACGTTATAGGCGGGTGTTGTGTTAATGTCGGCTGCGTTCCATCTAAAATTCTCATCCGCGCCGCTCAATTAGCACATCAACAACGAAGCAACCCTTTTACAGGCATTGAAGACCACGAACCTAAGATAGACCGCACGCTTTTATCGCATCAACAAATCAGTCGCGTTGACGAATTGAGAACTGCCAAATACCAAAATATACTGAAAAACAATCCGGCATTAACCTTGATTAAGGGGTATGCGCGGTTTAGTAGCAAAAATGCGCTGAACATTACCCATGCTGACGGTACAGAAGTAACACTACTTGCAGACAAATTTCTTATTGCAACAGGCTCAACACCCACTTTCCCTAAAATAGAAGGACTACAAAACACCCCATATTGGACTTCAACAGAAGCGTTGTTCGAAAAAGAGCTACCTAAGAGCCTTGCAGTAATTGGCTCATCGGTTGTCGCTGTAGAAATTGCTCAGGCATATGCTCGATTAGGTTGCCAAGTTACTATTTTAGCGCGCAGTACCTTGTTGAAAAGTGAGGATCCACTGTTGGGTGATAGATTAAGTCAGTGTTTTGAGAAAGAGGGCATTGAAATAATAAATAATACCCAAGTCACTCGAATCACTCATGATGACAATGGTTTTTTCATACAGACCGAAGATGAGCAAGTGCTCTGTGAGAAGTTATTGATATCTACAGGTCGTCACGCAAACACTGTAGGACTTGATTTAGATGTAGTAGGTGTCAGGACCGATGGATCTGGCGCTGTCCTTGTTAATGAAAAGCTTGAGACAAATGTTTCTCATATCTACGCTGCAGGTGATTGCTCAACCATACCTCAATATGTGTATGTTGCGGCGGCTGCAGGCAGCCGTGCCGGTTCAAATATGACTGGTGATAACTTGAAGCTAGACTTATCAATCATGCCTGCCGTTATTTTTACCGATCCGCAAGTTGCTACCGTTGGGTTATCAGAAGGTGAAGCTGAAAATCAGGGAATAAGCGTTATTAGCCGCGTATTAGAAATGGAAAATGTGCCAAGAGCCTTAGCCAACTTTGAGACAGACGGTTTTATAAAGTTAGTGGCAGATAAACAGTCCAATAAGCTTATCGGTGCGCAAATCTTAGCACACGAAGGTGGTGAGCTAATACAAAGTGCAGCCCTTGCTATACACAATCAAATGACAATTGAAGATTTAGCAAACCAGCTTTTTCCTTATCTAACCATGGTTGAAGGTCTGAAACTGTGTGCGCAGACTTTTAATAAAGATGTGAGTGAGTTGTCTTGTTGCGCTGGATAATAAATATAATTCTATTCACGAATTAACGCTACTCGACGGAGTATTTTTATAAAGTCAGTAAGAATCCAACAATAAAATCAGTTGCTTACAAATATTCATCAAAATTTAGGGACCTAAACGGTAGTTCAGCCTCATATTGGTGAATACTTCTAATACCTTGAGGGCCACTAGCGCCATTTAAAGTATAAGCGCAGCTGTTAATGGTGTTAAAAGTAATTGCAGTGCCAGGGGCTAGTTCATAGCTAATAAAAGAAACTTGCTTATCTGCAGGAAAAGATGATGAGACTGGTACTGTAGTTCTTTCGATAATTACTTTTACTCTATCGTGGCCAAGCCCGGGTAAGTCTTTATTATGAACCTGAAAAAAACGAACGGAATCCAATGGACGGCAGTATGATTCATTTTCACCAAAACCTTTTACATACTGGCGATGAAAAGTACCAACGGACCGTTCACTATTAAAAGTATGGATATTTGGTTTTGCCGTGTCTCGAACTCCACCATTTGTTGATTCACAAAAAACTATCACTCTTTGGCAATGAATTACCCTTTGCTTTCGGGCATAAGACCAATCCGCTGAAGCCTAAATCAATCATACTCTTGAATCGAATCTGATGACTAGGCTCGAATTAACGTACAAAAATGTATCATACTGAACGACTCAAAAGTACGTATAGCAGACGTTTTGTTTTTTCCTTTGAAAACGCATAGCATGCTTTTCTGTAGAAACGAGTGCTACAATATAATTCCAGTCATAAACTGTTCAGGTCATGAGATCTTTTTTAAACGTTACCAAGTGTGAAAACTCCCTACTATCTGAGAAATTCTCGTTTCTATTGAAGTACAACGAGGATTGTACAGCCGATGACTTTTCTTGGGCTGCAATAACGGTGTTTGACCATTGGCTGTACGAGACGGATTCATTCAAAGTGATAGAAGAAGCCTCATGTGCAGAAAAGCAAGGTTGGAACAACGCTATTAAGCTTTTCTTGAAGAAGTTAGTAGAGCTGGAAGAACCACTTAAGTATAAATATATCGGCCGCAATTCAAATCAGAAGCTTCAGTTTTCGTACTATATTAAAAACGCGAGTATGGCTGAATATGTGGCAAAGCAGTTTGACGAGGTTTACTCTCCAAATTTGGTATTCAATCGACTAGGTGTAGACCTGTGGTTTGAGGATAACTGGACGATTCACTTCAAGTATAAGTCGCAACAGGGTTGTCTCGAAATGCTCAAACTAGCTTCAGAGTTAGGGCTATTTATATTACCCGCATACTGCGCCGACCATCTAAATAACTATGAGGTACTCTCTGACTTCATGAGAAAGAACGGCCTTGATAAGTCACTTCATCGTGATTTTGTGGCAGCCGCTTAATAATGCATTGAGTGTCCGCTCCTTGTCTTTTGATGCCCATCAAGGCTCTCTGTAGGGCAGCTCAGTACGTATAGCGGACCTTCACGACTTAGTTTTCTAGCTTCAGTTATAAACGAATAGCGGACGGTCAAACAAACTCACCTTTAGACAAAAGCTAGAATTTTAATTTAATTTGTGAGTTTCGGATTAAAATTTGTATGGATTAAAATTTAAATCTACCAATGAGCCAAGCAGGTTTCGGACAATCACAAAATCCTTGGTGTATAGACGCTATAAGACATCGTGAAAGCGAAAAATTCGTCCATTCTCGTTCACCTCCGCAACCTTCCTCAAAGCCTTGGCTGGCGACAAACCAAACTTTCGAGTTAACACCACGAACAGATGATAAAACTCGGATTTCAAATCCGCTGCGAAGATACCCGGATCATCAGATCCAAGACAAATAGACATAGGGACATCACCTTCAATCTTCTCACCCGGCAAGCCCATCCAGCGAAAGATATGATGCTCGCTGACATCTCGATACTGGCTGATACGGGTATTGCTGGTCGGTGGGCACTCTACTGCAATGTTTCGGTCTGCCATTTTAGCCATCACAGTCTGTTGCAATGAAACTAACGCTTCATCCGGCAAATATTCCAGAGTAACGGCAACGTATTCACTACGCTGCTTTCGCACGTTATTATCTGTCAGCCATTGGTGATACAACTTCATTGGCCTTTTCATACCTGCTTTATTTGCCCACTCTTTAGAGCTCTCGTACTCTTCCAACCAGAGGGATTTAGGTTTTAATGGCTCATCCAATTCACCTAGCAGGCCTTCCGATTCAGCCATCATACCCCGTAACTCAAACACCTTATCAAGGGTGGTAATCGAGATTTCTTCTTCCAGCGAAAACACCTCATGGGCCAGACTAACCGCTTCAATCGCTGCACCGCTGGCGTAGCGCAGTAGTTCAGGATGACTTCGAAGTTCCCGCCAGATAAACACCAAATCAATCAATCGCGTTTCTTTGGTCATGGACAAAGACAATGGCAAAGAGCGTTTCCAGATGTTGGGCGCTATGCCAATCGCAGTGCAGTGACCGAGACGGTCACCATTACGCAAAGGCAAAAATCTCAAGGCATCATCAATGGATCGAATACCACTGATCAAATGAGGAAAGTCCTCACCAACATGATAAGTAAAATGAGCAATGCCGGATTTTGCTAGCACCCGGAACAAAGGCGCAAACAATTCTGGTGGCGCATGCATCTCATTAGCAGCTGCATCTATTCCTCTAATCCAGCGTGTTAAGCGCGGTTCATACTTCAGCATGTCCATCAAGATAGCAGCCTGATTCTTCAGGTTTTTGAATAGTAATGCGTAAGGATAGACTTCATCTTTTGTGGGCTTTTTCTTGATAAAGTGCGGCACCAACGCCAACTCGGCACATTTACTATCGGGCTTAACCAGTTCAAGATTATCGAGCACCTGCGTAATATTCAGTGGCTGAGAATGCTCCCAGTCCACGGTCATGTGACCTTTAAGGTATTCCCAGTACCCTCGCAAAACGCTAAAAAGCAGTTTTTGCATTTTTCTAGGGTCGCTCTTTGGGGCAAAACGGCCTTCCAGGTAACGCACCTGAGAATAAATACCGGCACCATGTGCAACTTTGAAACGAGACAAATAAGATTTTTCTGTTTCTTCTCTCAGCTCCGTCATGGTGTATTTCTGGAACTGATCAAAGCCGAAAAAATCGTCTCGCTGAACCAACAGCGTGAGATACTGATTCTGAATCAGCAAATAAATCCAAAGCAGTCGTTCCAATCCTTCGGGAGCCCCATACCGCCATTTTTCGAACAATCCAGTCAGCCAGCAAAATTCTGACTCCTGACTGTATTTGTCGTCCGTTGGCCAAACCGTTGTAAACCCATACTCCCTGTGATGGTGCAGAATTGTACTGTCCGCCAACTGCTGCGGGTGCCGCAATGAAGCTATCCACTTTGGCAACTCCACGTTCTGAGCTACCCGACAAAGGATTTCGCGAATATTGTTGGCAACTTGCAAACGATTCTTGAAGGTTTGGGGCGTCAGTGAAGAATCAATCTGAGCACAGAGTTGTTTCATCTCTTGAGAAATCCAGCCCTTCTCAAAATCTTTGACGGTCATGTCTGGGTGCTTGAGTGCATCAAGCCAACACTCTTCTGCGCTGGTACTGCCATTCAGATGTTGGTGAGTTTCGTGCAGACGTTCACGGGTAATATAGTCCTCAACCGTTGGGTGGTACGGGTACAAAGGCCAACGAAAGCTATATTCCTGACTGGAAGGCCCTAGGTTAAATACCTGATGACATGCCATAACTGGCAAGCACGACACACGGCTCATTAGAGTTTGCCATTCTGAGAACATAGCAAGGTCAATTCTGGGACCATCTTTCTCATTTTTAACAAATTTTTCAGCGATTAAACGTAAGGCAGCTACCGGGCCGAGTTTCATGTCCCGTTGTTTGAGTATCTGCACCAAAGAGGACCAAGACGATTTGGCTACATGATCAGGCAAACTACGTGTCTGCTCGTATTGAGAAAGAAATACGGATGACTCCACCCTGTCCTCAAGTGATACCTCGTCTAATGAGGCAGTACTCAAGCGATGCAACAGTACTGTTGAGTTAAGAAGAAACCTTTCCATATCCAATCCTTATACGGAGGTAATTATTCTTCGACATTTTTGTCATCCGAAGAAGGAGAACCACTTTCCTCAACTGACTTAGGGTCAGGGTATTTTGCACCTGCTATTGTGGCAGCATTCAATGACATTATTGTTTTACGTGAAATTTCTAGTTTTATATTGTTGTTTGGAGTACCGTTCTTGAACAAACCATCGAATTCACTCTTCGACAAAAAATTATATTGAGGTGTCCCAGACTTGATTATATCCGAAATAAGTTTGCGAAAACTTTCCTCTTTTGCATAGGATCTTTGAGAACTATTAACCCCTCCAACAGGAAAGATGAATGGATGAAGAATTGGGCAGCTAATCAATAAGAAAAACAACGGATGGGTCTCTTTCCATGTTTTTCCCCCATCATTCAACTCAATATTCATATCTCTTATTTTTTTCTCAAACTCGTCAACCGAAGTGACTGGATTTAGCCTTAGCCCTTCACCAAGATATTCCTTATTACTAACCGAATGATATAAGCTCTCTTCAACCAATATTGCATGCAGAAAAGCTAGGACATTAAACCGCATAATTTTCGCAGCATTTGATTGACTGGCTTTTTGCCCAGAATTCGAATCGCTAGAAAGTCTTTTTTTATGCTCATCAGCTATGTTGTTCAGGTTAAAATATAGACGAGTCCATACTTTTCCAATCAATAGTGAAGATGGACGAATATCAGCCTCAACTTGTTCGACTTTATCAAGCCATATTGAAATTTTATCAATTACATCAGAGAAGTTATTGTCTGCTTCCTGATGGGATTCTTCAACTTCCCCATTATCAGGTTTTTTCATTTCCGCACGAGCAGCAGTGTCACTCCATGGAGGAACGATACATGTTGGTTGTGCTATAGCTTTATTAAATGCCTTAGCAATAGCGGTCTTTTCACGATGGTCTGCAGAGATATCAGCGATAGCACCAATCAGATTAAAAACACTACTGAAATCCATCAGATTACTTGAAGCAACTGAACTCAACGAAGCCGCGATTGCTGCTTTTGCCAAGCCCTTCTCGGCATCGATATCAAATACATTAAAATTGTCGGGTATATTTGAGCGTTTTTGACGGTTTAGCTGCACCATACCAAGAAAAACCCCCGCCTTGGCATCATTGGAAGTGTTTGCGATCACAGCACAACATCGATTCGCCCAATGGGTAGCACTTTCGTTTCTGCCCACAGACATATAGGCTAAATATTCACTAATAAGCTGTTCTGATTTTCCATTATCACTCTCAGCCTGCATCAACCCGGTTACAAATTGATTGAAAATACTGACTGAACCACAGCCAATCAAAAGCATCTGTAGAAATTTTGACAGACTTCCCTGACAGTTTTCGCTTACCTGAGATGCTAAGTAAATGGAACAGTTTCTTAATGCCTCACTCTCGGACTGAGGTCGTAAATAAAATCCGGTATTAAAATCACGATCCTGCCTTACATAGGTAAATATATCCTTGCAGAGTGAATCCATACCAAAACGATGTTGTTCATAGTTCAAGCCCGCACGATAAATGCTACTAAGCATCGCTCCATATAATGAGTTTCTAAATAAATGTGGAGTTGATGACTCACCAGTTTTTTTATTGTTTTCTTTCCTGCATTTATTATTGGGTTTGGGATGATTTTTTTTGCTATAAAAGTCTTGTAACACTTGCATTAATAAACGAACGGGCTGTTTCAGTAGCTCATTCACATACATATCTGCATCGGAACCTTCTCGAAGATTCAGCCCTTCCCTGACGGCACTTTCAATTGCATCCCGAACATCTATAGCATCGTTATCACTCATATCAAGCTTTGTCTTAACCTTGATAGTTTCTTCGCTGTGCTCTCCTTTTTCGCCGACCAATTGCAGCATCGTTTTCAGCTGTATACGCTTTTGTACAGGAAACAATTTTAATAAATATTGCTGTTCAAGGTGCTCGACCATATAACCCCGCTCAGCTAACCGCGCGCTCTCTTTTTCCTGATCTAGCAAAGTTTTGCTATAATTTTCGTATTGCTTTCCACGAATCAACTGAGAGTAAAGGCGTAGGTCACCTGTGGCCACTACCACCAATTTTTGGCTATTAAAGAACCTTCGAATAGATTCAAGTACATCCCACCCCGCATCAAACTGAGTATCGATATCATCAAACGAGATCAAAATGGCCGAACAGCCTAGAATTTCACACGCACACTCAACCAGCTTATCAAAGATTTCGGATAAATCTTGCCCACCGATGGAGTAATCAAGCTGGGCGTCTAACATCAGAGCATCACTAAAGTACTCAGGCTTATACTCTTTGCCGGTCAGCAGATGTAAACCACGCTGGAGCTGCTCAAGATGACCCTGCCATTGTTCCTTTTGCTTTTGGTGGTGATTCGATGACCAGTCCCCTTTTAATTTTCTGGACACAACCTTATTCAGGCGAGCCGTCACAGTGACCAAAATAGGTTCATGACGAGGCAATTTCGTAGGATCGATAGTCGGGAGACACCTGATACTACTGTCCGCATCACGTTTGTCATTGTTCAGGCGTTCTACCACACTGTTAATAAATGTAGTCTTGCCCGCACCGCGAGTACCATCAACAAAGAACACATTACGGCCTGATTCATCAATAAACCGGGCAACCTCTGACGAATTGTTTGATATCGAAAGAGTAATCGAGCTTCGAATGCTTGTAACCAACTGATCAAGCAAAGTTTTTTGGATTAAATCACCTTCCTTGGTGCTTCCCGGAAGATTAGGGGCGAACAAATCAATAATAATTTCGTTTGCATCTTGGTTTTTTGTCTGCGTTTTATCAGTCATATCCATATCAATCCAATCATTTTGTTTTTAGTCAGCTCTGCTAGTAAGAAGGAGTCTCACCACAACCCAACCTAAACAGATGCGTACAGCGCTCGTAAAACTGACCACCTCATTCACTCCCCAACCAGCCTTCGTTTATTGCCCGTTCGCTCTGCTCGGTGATCCATTGAGATGCATCGGAGAATGACAACTTATAGTATAACTATATGTTTTTACAATGGTATCATAGACGTAGCCAAAAGATAGAAAGAGAAAATAAGACGAAGTGGAATATTTTCTACACACATCCCAATTAACATTAGAAAAAATAGGTCAAATAATAACAAAAGAAGTATGTCCCAATACTGAGGCTGGCACAGAATGGGGCTGAAACGTGTTAGTACCACAGTCCGCAACTGACCAAATGTAGTAATCCAGTGGTAAAAGATTGACCGTCCGCTTATTGTCTGAAGCCGCAAGTCAGATGATGTCTAATCCGACAAATGAAAGCGTCAGACCAAATGTAAGCCACCATAAATCGAAACTAACTCTGCACACTAGAACTCATAAAGACTTTTTACGTTACCGTAATAATGGATATTTACACTATTGCGGCAATATACTCCTGTAATAATGCAAATAAGCACTATTAGATTTCAGGTTTGGTCTGGAATCACGCATGAAAACACTGCGGCCACTAACTTATGAAAAGCTAGAAGAATTCAAACGAAAATCTGTCTAGTAAAGTCTGGTCGATTCAATATATAGTATTTATATTACAGACAGTTATGTTGAATACATCATCTGGATGTCAATAAGACCAAGAGAGGGAGTTCTATGAGCAATACTTTACAGGTTTCATTTACAAACGACTTTCACTACTTATCAGCCTTAATCCAACATTTAGGGGCGCACGAAAGATGGAATAGCAGAACTCCAAGGAATATTGCTGACAGCATCGGTTTAGACAAAGATAAGGTAGAAAAGATACTAACAGAATATCCATCGTTCTTTCGTAAATCTGCAAATTTAAGTAGCCAAAATGAACCGCTATTTTCGCTGCATCTTCGCTATGCTCGCAGAAGAAAGAATCCAGGCACAGGGGAGCGTGAAGCTCCACCAGTGAGTTCTTCTGAACTTAGCATGCTAATGGACTTGGTTACAAAGATGATCAATATTGAAGCAGAGAACAAGCGACTAGATACAGAAAGCAAACACAATAATTATAAAGTTTGGGGTGCCATATTTGCAGCACTTCTTTCGGCGGGTGCGGCACTTTTAGCTGCTTTTAACAAATAAGGGCCTGTTATGTTATTACAATCTTTTAGAGTTCAGAATTTTAGATCTATTAATGATAGCGGCTTAATAACAACAGAGCAGCTAACTGCCATACTAGGCAGAAATGAAAGTGGAAAGTCAAATCTACTATTGGCGCTTCAGATGCTAAATCCACCAGAAGGCACTGAAGAAGTCAAAGCTATTAAAAACTACCCAAGGGACAGAAAGCTTGATGAATGTTCCAGCGATACGCCTCTACTAGAAACATATTGGACATTAACAACTGAGGAAAGAGCTGAGCTAACTAGTTTGTTCCCTAGAGCTAAAACAGTTACCTCCATCGAGATATCTCGAAGTTATGGAAAGACGCGATACTTCTCAATGATAGATTTGGCCTGCCATGATTTTAGCGCAGAAGATACTAGGAAAAAGGTTAAAAAGCTGCTAACAAAGATTGAAATCGAGTTTGATAAGTTAGACCCAACGCAAGAAACGACATTTTCAACTATTAAAGATAATTTGAATGTAATAACACCCAAAGATGGAGTTTCTGGGAGTTCATGGTGTACTGAAGTTACCGATGTATTAAGCAATGTCAGAAAGTCGCTTGTAGCTAACAATATCGAAACAGATGATATAGATGCATTGGTTGATGAACTTGAAGAGAAAGCAGAAGCGTTAGACGATAAAAAACAAAAGCAGGAAGCAATCAGTTGGCTTGATAGCATTATTCCAGTATTTATTTACGTTGACGATTACCCAGAACTTAATGGGCACCATAATTTAAATGAGTACAATTCGCGAAAAACTCAAAACACTTTAACTAACGAAGATAAAAATTTTGAGAAGCTTTGTAAGGTGTCGGGAATAGACCCTATTCAACTTATCAACGAAGCACAAGACTCCGAAACTCGCAACCAGCTAGTCAATCGGGCAAGTGCTGTAATGACTAAGGAAATAAGGCGTTTGTGGCAGGATCGGCAATTGAAAGTTAGGTTCAACGTAGATAGTCACTTTTTTGATACATATGTCTCAGATCCAAACTCAACTTATGACGTCGAAGTCAATTTGAACGAGAGAAGTCGAGGATTTAAATGGTTTTTCTCTTTCTACACTACATTTTTTGCGGATACGAATAATGGTGAAGCAGAAAATGCCATTATATTGCTTGATGAGCCGGGTTTATATCTTCACGCAAAATCACAGTCTGATTTACTTAAACATTTGGACGAGGATTTTAACAACCAAATTATTTATACAACCCATTCCCCATTTTTAGTACCGACTAAAAAAGTTACTCTTGTAAAAACCGTAAGCATTGACGAATCAAAGGGCACTACCGTAACTAATGACCCTACTGGTGATTCCACAACGCTATTTCCGTTGCAAGCGGCTCTTGGCTATGACATCGCCCAATCTCTTTTCATTGGCTCAAACAACTTGATTGTAGAGGGCGTAACTGATTTCTGGTATCTAAATTCCATCTCTGATTACCTCAAATCTATTAGTAGAACGGGACTGGATGCAAAGATAATTATTACTCCAGCAGGAGGAGCACAAAAGGTCTCTTACATGGTTGGTTTACTAGCCTCGCAGAATCTAAATGTTGTAGTTTTATTAGACGAAGAAAGAGAAAGTAAAACTACTCGTGATGAATTAGTCGGCAATAAAGTAATTCACAAGAACAATATTCTGTTCGTATCAGAGTGCTTAGATACAGAGGTTGAAGAGGCTGATATTGAAGACTTATTGGACAGAGATGTTTTTTTAAATTTAGTTAAGTCTACTTATTCAGACGACCTCAAATTTAATGAAAATATACCGAGAGTAGCAAAGCAAGCCGAGCAAGCGGTTCGTGCTAAAAATCAAAGCTTTGTTAAGGCCAAACCCGCGAGAGAGTTTATGACGCTACTTGGTTCGTCACCTGAGCAAGTAATGACAGATTTTTCTATTAATTTGTTTGAAAAGCTATTCCAGTTAATTAATAAAAAAATCAAAAACTCATCTAGAAACAGTATTTAACTCACGGACTAAAGTCAATGTCGAAAATCTGAGTCGGTTTAACGGCTCAGATCTTATACTAATGTAATCAATAAACAATAACTTAAATAAAGTCTATTAATCACTAAAAAAACTCAGTTCAAAGCAGCGCTGAGAGTGTTTCATCTAAAACAAAATTGCCCAATTCCAAGTTGAGCTGAAGGTCCGCTGTCGCCCAATTCCTGACCTGAGTATTAGATGACACTGAACGGCAGCAGTACGAATCGGACGTCCGATAAATGGCACAAATGCGCAGAGTTGAGGAGCAGTAACAAAAGTCTTCTGCATTGTGCTCCAGCAATAGCAACAAGTGACTTATCGAATTGCTAAAGGGGGGCGATTACTATACCGAAAATTCAGGGTCTTCAGTTAACAGCTGCCTAAAACTCTGGGCTTTTGCAGAGTATTTTTTATAAACCGCAAAGTACATGAACAAACCTACAAGCAAAAGTGGGATGCCAACTAAAACAAATGAAAGCGGCACACCAACGATAATTAATCCTAAACCGATATATTTGTAAACTTTTGACTGCTTCTCAACTTGGTTAGCGAAATATGTCAGTGATTCAAAATCGTTTGCGCCAAGTTGCCTCCAAGCTAGTCCCTTCATAGCATTGTATTCCATTTTATCCATTTTGGTCCTTATTAATTAAACCGTAATTTTACAAGGTTCATAATAGCAAGATGATGAACTCCCTAGCTACCGCACCAAATAATTTATTGTTGGCATTGTTCAGTTTTAACTAGTCAAGTCATATGCTTAGGTATCCGTTTTTGAATAGAAAATAGCAATCAATTGTTTTTCACCCCGAACGTCGGCTACACGTGCACAGCTGCCATGCAAATCACTCAAACTCAACGACAAATAATGGCACTGAGCAAAAGCTCAGATATCATTAGGCTAAGGCGACAAATCACACTGCTAGAATTCGCATATGGTTAGTAATAAAACCTCAGAGCTTGTTGAAACCTAGCTTCCTCTTAATAAATACCTTGATAAGAACCTAAATAAATAGGTAGTGGTAAAAATAGTTGGTTTTAGTTGAATTTAATATTGCTGGAATTTTTTCGTATTAAACTGAAACCCACATACTAATAAGCAAAAGACGCGGCAAGTGCTTGTTATTTGGTTTTAGGTGTATATACTTACAGGAACTGTATGAACAGACAGGTCTTTTATGCGCCCACTCACAGCTCGACAAACTGAAGTTTTAGAACTTATTAAAACAACCATGC
>Ga0114900_1000992_pt1 | contig 18885 bp, 24 predicted proteins | sample MalvireepMed_231_FD_89685 | JGI IMG/M metagenome (GOLD analysis project Ga0114900, IMG submission 89685) | Marine viral communities from the Global Malaspina Expedition - Malaspina viral metaG DeepMed_231 | ecosystem: Environmental > Aquatic > Marine > Oceanic | place: Mediterranean Sea...
ACACTAATCTTGGATTTGAGACAGACGTTGGCAACCAGAATTTTCTCGGTGCCAAAAACCCGGACAGCGCACTTTCCGTTGAATTTTATATGTTCGAGGAAATAGATGCCTGGGGAAGCATGGTCGAATCACAAAAAGTTGGCAGGAAAGTCACTATCAAGAAAAAACCTGCACCTTTTATCAGGATCGCCACTCCGGGCGATAATACCAATATCATGCAGCTTAAAGTGCGGGAAGATCACAAACAACGGTTCCGTCCACAATGGCTTAATTTTCAAATAGAAGAAGGATTAATTGAAGATCATATACAAGGCTGGCGAATTGAAGAATGGGATTATTTAAAAGACCAGCTTGAACTAATCCGTGACCTCAAACATATGCGCTTTCACACCGTTGAACAGATAGCTAATGCTTCCGATGCACAGGTTCAAGGCATGGGAATGTCAGGAAACGGCCTGAGAATAGAAGCAAAGAAATCATTAAATGACAGCATTGCCCAACAGTTGAAAGATGTTGAGGCTAAAAAAGATGAAGAAATCAATAACTTAAAGGCAGACCTGGAAGGCCAGAAAGAGGTCAATTCAGGGTTACAAGTCCAGATTGATCAGATCAACAAGATGATGGACAAAAAACAAAAAAAAGGTAAGTAATGGCTAATTCCACCCTACTAATCTTGGTACAACACGCCCTTCAGGGTATGGGTGTCGTGTCGTTTGACCAACCCTCAACAATAATTAATAACTCTAATCAGGATATCACGCAGTTACTTGCTCTGATTAATATGGAGGGAGATGGCGTTTCAAGAGAGTATGAATGGCAGGACTTGGTGTCACAGGCACTCCTGGATGCCACATTCTACGCTTACACAGGTGATACAACAGCGGACTCAACATCACTGACTAATATGAGTTCTATTGTCAGCTTGACAACTAACTTTGCAGTAACCGGCCTGTATATACCACAGGACTCTATGATAGCTGCCGCACCTACGGGGACAACAGTTGTCCTGAATCGGGAAGCTACCTCTGCGGCTACCACCTCAACTTTTACTTTCTCCAAGGTCTTGTTTGATAAACCTTCGGGCTTTGACCGTCAGATTGACCGAACCCATTGGGACAAAGACCAACGATGGGAACTGTTAGGACCTGAGACTGAACAACAGTCCAACTGGTTGAGGTCTGGCTATATAGCAACAGGCCCCAGAGTTCGATACTGGTGGGAAGGCAACCAAATAAGAATATGGCCGCCTTTAGGTGCTAACCGGACATTATCACTTTCATATCTTTCCAAGCATTGGGTCGCAGCTACCGGGTCCGCAATAGGATCAAAGCAATATTTTACAGCGGATACCGATACTTGCATTTTCCCTGATGCACTAATGCACTCCTTAATCAGGCTTAAATATTTTCAGGTTAAAGGACTTGATACGAGTGCCCTTAATCGGGAGTACAACAGGCAATTAGACTTAGCCAAGTCCTATGATGCTGGAAACCGTACCCTGTCAATGGCACCCACCCAATCTGACATATTAATTGGATGGGAGAACGTACCAGATTCAGGATATGGCGCCTAGCGCACAAAGGTCCCTACCCGCTTCTTTACCTGCCCCGACAGGTGGGTGGAATGACCGTGACTCCATCGCAGCGATGGCTGTCAACGATGCGGTGACTATGGTTAACATGTTCCCCAATACCACAGATGTGGATTTACGTTTTGGGTATTCTGATTTTGTCACAGGTATCGGCTCACAAGTCGAGACGCTGATGTCATATGATGGCGCGAATACCTCTGAAATGTATGCGATTGCTAATGACTCCGTATACAACGTCACCTCCAGCGGCGCGGTAGGTGCAGCAGTATTAGGGTCGCTCTCAAATGCAAGATGGCAGTATGTCAACGTGGCAACGACAGGTGGTAATTTCCTGGAGATGTGCAACGGTGCGGATGCAGTCTATACCTATAATGGCACAAGCTGGGTAAGTCAGGCCGGGAATATTACGGGCGTCACCTCCAGCACCTTAATCGACATTACCCTCCATAAAAACCGGGTTTGGTTCGTTCAGTTAAACACCTTGACAGCCTGGTATTTACCCACACAGTCTATTAGTGGTGCGGCCAATTCGCTGGATTTAAGGGCATATTGTCCTCATGGCGGTATTTTGATGGCGATGGGCACCTGGACTATAGATGCCGGTTATGGTGTGGATGATTTGGCTGTATTTGTCACCAGCAATGGTGATGTGGCAGTCTTTCGCGGGACCGACCCTGCGTCCGCTACCACATGGGCAATTGTCGGGGTCTGGTATATCGGCAGCCCGGTGGGTAGACGATGCTTAATTAAATATGGCGGTGATCTCCTTATCATCACACAGGATGGACTTCAATCCATGTCAGCCGCGCTGCAATCTTCCCGCACCAACCCACGCGCCTCACTGACCGATAAAATTCTGGCTGCAATGACATCTGCCATATCCAGCTATTCCAGTAATTACGGATGGGAAGTAATTCATTACCCCAAACAGAATATGCTGATAATGAATGTCCCCATCAACGAAGGCTCCTTGCAGCAACAATATGTGATGAACACTATCACGGGGGCTTGGTGTCAGTTTAAAGGATGGGCAGCCAATACCTTTTGTTTATTTTCCGATCAACTTTATTTCGGTGGTAATGGCATTGTTGCTAAAGCCTGGGATACCAATCAGGATGCAGGTGTTGATATTGATGCTGAGACTCAGCAGGCTTTCAGTTATTTTGGCAGTCCCGGCCAGATTAAACACTTTACTATGATGCGCCCGACTTTTTCCATTAACGGTGATATCAGTATCCAAGGAAACATTAATGTGGATTTTGATACCTCTAGTCCGGTTTCAGCTTTAAGTATCGCACCCTTTCTGGGCGCCCTTTGGGATACGGGTTTATTTGACAGTGCTTTATGGTCAGAAGGTTTGTCATTATCGCGTGTCTGGCAGGGAACTACGGGTATCGGTTATTCAGGTGGACCACGAATTAAGGTCGCTGGTGATGGAAAACAATTAAAGTGGTTAGCCACCGAGGTGGTTTACGAACCGGGAGGTATCCTTTGATAACAGGTGATATAGCGTTAGTTGCCCCTTGGGTGGCTGATAAAATCAAAGGCGAAATAGACTGTCAGGCAGCGCTGGGTCAAATTTCAGACTCAGAAATAATAGCGGGAGTCGTGTATGATAATTGGAATGGAGCTTCAGTCGAAGCCACGATTGCCATCGCCGGGGTGATGACCCCTGCTTATTTGGCCGCAATCTTTCATTACCCTTTCATTCATCTGGGGGCTAAGAAAATAATTTGTCAAGTTGTAGAAACGAATATAAGTAGTGTAAACTTATTAAATAAAATGGGATTCCAGCTTGAAGCGCAAATACTTGACGCTCATCCTGAAGGTTCCCTCCTGCTCTATACCATGAGTAAGGAAAATTGTCGGTTCATTGGAGAGAGATATGTTAAAAAGTTGCAGGTGGCATAATGGGCAAGCCTAAAGCGCCGGTTCCTAAAACGCCTGACTACGCTGGTGCGGCGAGATCACAGACAGCAGGTTCGGTACAAGCCGCCATTGCAGCCAACCGCATGGCGAATCCGGATATCTATACGCCATTAGGAAGTCGTACCTCCAGGCAAACCGGCGCCTATCAAGTCCCTGGAATCGGTGGCGAACCTGGATATGCAATTCCCACCTACGCACGGGACATCAGGCTGAGTCCAGAGCAAGAAGATTTATATCGGAGGCAGACGGGACTCCAATCTGGACTCCTGGGATTAGGCCAAGGGGCACTGGAAAGAACCGCACAGTCACTTAACCAACCTATCGGGCCATTCCCGCAAGGTGTACCACAGCGTCCCCAAGCGCCACCGCAACGTGCTTATCAACCTCCCCCGGCAGCACCAAGACCCACCCAGGCTCCACAAGCTCCACCGCCTGTGGCACAGCCCGCAGCGGGGCCGGATTACGGTGCGCAAATGAACAGAAATCGAGAGAGAAGGCGATCTTTAAATGCAAGACGCCAAGGTTTGCGTGGGAGAGGAAGTGGCGCACAGAAACAGAGACTTGCAAGGGAAATACGGAAACTGGATAGACAGTTTAAATCTCTAAGAGATAGGCGGGATACGGCCCCCGAGCCAACTGCTCAACCAGCGGCACAAGCACCAAGACAACCTATGCCCCAAGCTGCCCCTGCGCCTATGCAACAGCCTGGAGGACAACGCGTTGCTCCACAAGAGTTTGGAGACAGGAATGCAATGGGTCAGGCTCCACGGATGCAGCCGTTGACGGAACAAGCTCCACCGCGCGCCAATACTCTTCGACAGCTTCAGAGGGGAGAGAGAGGTGATACTGGCCTCCGTGGTTGGGCTGCCCCCCCTGGGTCTGGAATCTCATTTCCAGGGGGGCCTGGTGGACAAACGCCAATGGCTCAACCTATGGGGGCACAGCGTCCACCTATGCAACAGCCTATGGGTCAGCCTATGGCTGCTCAGTCTATGCAACAGCCAATGGCTCCGCAGGCCGCACAGCGTCCACTATATCAAGGTGCCCCAGGGGGAGACATGTATGATGTCCAGTCAGGTATTTCCAGGGATTTATTAGGCACTGGCGTTTCTTCAGCTGCGCAGGCCAGAAGGAGTTTAGAGCAACCTTTTAATGCTCAATCTCTCATCGATTTATCAAATCAAGCCTACCAACAGCAAACCGCTAGACTTGACCCGCAATGGCAACAAAATGAAGCACAACAACGGCAAATGCTGGCGAATCAGGGATTGACCCCCGGAACCGAAGGCTATGACAACGCCATGCGAGTATTCAACCAGCAGAAAAATGATGCTTATACCCAAGCCCGTAGGTCGGCTGATGACACGATGACTCGGAATTTTCTACTGGAGGCCGCCAGACGAGGGCAACCCCTACAGGAACTATCAAATCTGCAACGAGCCTCGATGGAGACATTACCGCAGACTTACCAGATGGATATTGCCAGACGGATGCAGCCGTTGACGGAATTGAATGCGATACTGTCAGGGACACAGCCACAAATGCCACAATTCCAGCCCGTCCAGTATCAAGGGGTGCAAGGTCCTAATCTCTTAGGCGCAGCCGAGAGACAAGGGGCTTATGAACGGAATCTTTATAATCAGCAGATGGGCGCGAGAAACGTTTGGACACAAGGACTTTTTGGCCTAGGCGGGGCAGTCGCAGGAATGGACAGATGGAATTAAATAATGCCTGAACCTATCTCATTCACTCAAGGGGGATATACAAACCCCAATACGCTTGAAAGGCAACGTCTTCTCGCTCAACAACTGCGAGAGAGAGGCGCGGCACCCATTCCAACCCAACAGGGCGTTCCTATCCAATGGACTCAAGGTCTGGCTAAACTGTTAAATGCTTATTTAGGTGGACGAGCAACTCGCGGTGTAGAGGAAGCAGAGGCGAGGAATATTGAGTTAGGACAACAGGATTTAGCGCAAGTAACTGATTTGGTAACGCGTGGGAACATTAACCCCAGAAATGTTGTTGGCCCTGGTGGTGAACAATTAGGGACCATCCCCGGTTATAAGACAGATTTTAAAACACCGGGCGCGGAATCTATGTATGCCCAAGCTAGGCTTGATGAGGCCCAGCAGAACCGATTATTAACTCCTGAGCAGGAAGCCCAGAAATTAAGGCTCGCGCAAGGAAGTGGGGGTTTTGGCCTAACTTCTAATGTGTTTCAAAAACCAGAGGATGGGTCATATTGGGAGAGAATTTTGAACAAAGACGGCACCTTTATAGATAGGCCTTTTGATGGGACTCCAACCAGAGGGATGCCTTATGATCCTGTTCGACGAGGTCTGATAACAGAGGCTGAGGAGAAGGCTAAGGCCACTGTTTTTCTTAATAATGCTGCTAGAGTAGGTGAAGTCAAGGCACTGCAAGCCTTTAACATCGTAGTGTCCCAATTGGAAGCCAAAAGTCAAACTGAAGCCGGTACTCTACTTAAAGACATGGAAAGCAGCCTCCCTGTACTTGAAGAAATGGTTGAGACTCTTCGTGGGCTTTCTAGGGACGCAACCCACACTATGGTAGGGCGATTCAGAGATGTTGTTTTTAGGGAATCGAACTTAGGTGTAGGTCCAGCGGGTAGGGCAAGGGCAAAATATTTGGCAACGGTTCGCAATAATGTTCTGCCTTTGTTAAGGCAGACATTTGGCGCTCAATTCACCGCTGCTGAAGGAGAGCAGTTATTTGCAACCTTGGGTGACGTTAATGTATCTCCGACGGAGAAAGAGGCTGTTTTAGACGCATTTATTACGTCAAAGAAGAATCATATTTTGAGTTTACAGAGAAGGACAGAGGGCGCGAATGTTCCTGGAACAATTCCTCCTCTAGGGACCGGTTTTTATGATGACACTTCTGCCCTTACTCCCGAGGAGCAAGCAGATCTTGATAGACTGGATAAGAAATATCCCAGATGACGACCGCGAGAGAAAGACTAGAAGAACTCAGACGCAGGGAAGCGAGAGAAAGACTAGAAGAACTCAGAGGCAGGGAAGCGAGAGAAAGACTAGAAGAACTCAGAGGCAGGGAAGCATCAGTATTACCGCCAGATAATATTGATCAAATACCAGAGGATTGGGCAACATCTGAAATGCCTGCTTGGAAACGTGCCTTAGCGGGTAGCGGAAAATTTTTCTCTGATGTGGGTACAGGTGGAAGAGATATTGCCATTGATTATTTCGGTAGTGATGAAGAACAACAGAGAAATAATGAACAGATCGCACTGGCTCAAGAACGCGATGTGCAATTAATGAATGACCCTTATGCACTAGGCGGTAATATAGGAACTGGTGTGGGGGCTTTACTGCCGACTATGGCTATTCCTGGGGCTAATACCTTGGTAGGGTCAGCACTAGCCGGAGGTGCCTATGGAGCGCTCCAACCTACTGCAACTGACCAGTCAAGAGGTGCGAATATTGTCCTTGGCTCAGGCGGTGGCGGGATTGGTTATGGTGCTGGTAAAGCAGTGGGCGCTGGGTTACAGACGATTGCTCCAGCAATTAGTGTTATGTATGATTTATCCAGACCCCCAATTGAACGGGCAACCAGAAAATTATCTGAAGCGTTAAGGCGAGATATTATGGAGCCGGAAAAACTCGCATCCAATTTACGGAAAATGGGACCACAAGCTACTATAGCCGATGCAGGTGGTGAAAATGTGCTAGGACTGGCTGACGCTGCTTTACAAGCACCTGGGATATCAAGAAACCAAGCGCTTGCCATGCTTAGCAGACGCCAACTTGGAAAAACAGGACGTACTATGGACGCCCTGTCTGACTCGATAGGTGATGAAAAGAACTTTTATGCTGTTCTGGATGATATAACCGCCAATCTGAAAAGCAAATCCTCTCCTCTATATAAAGAGGCTTTTGATAGTAACATGGATATGTCCTCACGTTTAATTGATAGGCTGCTCAAGACCCCAATAGGGAAAAAAGCATTCGCAGGGGCGAGAGAAAGAATGGAGAACAAAATGGCGATGCTTGGCAAACCAGAAGCAGAACTGACAGAGCAGATGAGGTTTCTCTCCAGTATCGATAGAATGGACAAAATCCCGATGGGTGTTTCAAAAGGATTAAAATTGAGAACACTTGATTTCATAAAGCAAGAACTGGATGACACGGTGACTAGAACTAAAAAACTTTATTTGAGAGGAGATGCTAGGAAAGGTGAATATCTTGATGCACTAGACATTAAAAATAAATTTGTTAAAGAATTAGACTCGCTGGATGTTAGTGGAGGAAAGTATGCCAGGGCAAGAAAAATCTATGCCGGGGATGCACAAAACAGAGAGGCTCTAGAAAACGGACGTAACTTTTTTAAAGATGATGCTGAGATAACAGAAAAACTATTATCTAGTATGTCTCAAGCTGAAAGGGAAAATTTCAGGGCTGGAGCAATGAGGGCAGTCAGGGACAAGATAGAATCTGCCCCGGAAGGTGGTGACGTATACAAGCGAATTTTTGGGAACGAGACAATAAAGAAAAAACTCAGGACGATTTTTCCAGACAGCCGAAGTTATGCTAGTTTTGCCCGTAAAATAAAAACAGAGGCCGATTTTTTTAAGACAAGAGCAAGAGTTACGGGAGGTGGCGCACAGCAATTACGGTCTGCTCAAGAAGTTGATATTGGAATTGACCCGGAATATACCGCAGGGGCGGTTTTATCTCCGTGGTACGCCACGGCCAGAGCAGGCATGCGTTTATTACAAAATCGTGGAGGATTGCCTGAGGATGTAAGAAACGAACTAGGTGGGATGCTGTTTGAACAATCCCCGCAGATACAAAGGAAGATACTCTCAGATTTATTGAAAGGACGCACGCCTCCATCAAAGAGTGATTGGGGAATTTCGACTGGTAGTGTGCTTAGTAAACCAGCCACCGTTCTTCCCTTTCTTGGTGGCGAGAATTAATTAATGCCCTTCTCAACAGGAACATTCAGCCTGTATTCCACCGGAAATCCCGTTGTAACCGGCACTGTTATATCCACTTCCTGGGCTAATAACACCCTGGATGACATAGCGACAGGTCTTAGCACCTGTATGCTAAAAGACGGCACTCAGACCCAAACTGCCCCCATCCCCTTCGCTGACGCTACCGATTCAACATCCGGCACAACGGGGTCGATTAATACCCTGGGCGGGATAGGCGTCACAAAAGACGTATCGGTGGGTGGCACGCTTAATGTCGCAGGTGACACCTCGGCTGGTGATGACGCCTCGGTGGGCTACACATCCGTTGATGGAATAATTTTGACGGGACAGGGTTCCACGCGGGATGTAACTATCAAAAATGATGCCGATGAGAACGTAATCGGTATCGCTACAGGAACACTTAATGTCGATATTACGGGTGTTGCCACGGCTTCCACCTTTGAGCCAGACGGAGATACAACGGCTGCTGATAATGCCGCCATTGGCTACACCTCCGTTGATGGAATTGTGATCACAGGCCAAGGCTCGACTAGGGATGTGACGATCAAGAACGATGCTGACTCAAATGTAATTGGTATACCCACAGGCACCACGGATGTAAATATTACGGGCGTCTGCACTGCTACCACCTTTGAGCCCGATGGCGATACAACGGCTGGTGATAATGCCGTAATTGGCTATACATCTGTGGACGGATTAGTTTTGGCCGGACAGGGATCGACCAGGGACATCACCATCAAGAATGATGCAGATACGAACATTATATCCATCCCAACAGGTACTACAGGGGTTGAATTTGGCGGGACAATCACGACAACAAGCGGGATTATTTTCAGCAATGAGACTTTAGATCAATACGATGAAGGGACATTCACGCCAGTTTTTAGTGACGCAGCCAGCGGGGGAAATGACTCCAGCACAACCATGTATGGCAGATATGTTCGAGTTGGTAAAGTGGTATCAGTCTGGATTCGGGGAGTCAATGTAGATACCACTGGTATGACAGCAGGTAATGATGCCTACATAACCGCCCTCCCTTTTACCACAGAAGCAACAAATAATATCGATTTCGCTGCAGCCACATCACTAAGTTCCGTCAATTTTGTCGATACACCCGCTACTGTATCTGCGGTGGCACAACACAACGCAACTGTATTCAGATGGGAAGAAACCAAAGATGCAGCCGGAACCGATTATTTAATTGTGTCGGAATTTACCAGCGGACAGGCCGATATAGCTGTTCAAATGACCTACGAGATTAACTGATGAAAATTGAATTATTAGGGCATACCAACTCATTTCATGCGAAGCTGACAAAAGCTGACGGCAAAGGTCACAGGGTTACCGTTCAAATACCTAGCGATTTTGAGGGCGATAAAGCCGCCTACGTGGAGTCACAAATCACCCTCCAGACAAAGGACCCGGAACTGGGGATTGATGCCTTTGACATGGAGGGGTTAAAAACCTTGGCTTTGGAATGCTTTGATCCCGAATTTACCGATAGAGTTGAGATTAGTGAAACGGTGGAAATAGTCGATGATAAGGCTGTGCTGACCACAACTCGAACCACCATCGAAAAGCCCGAACTCAAGGATACTCCGTTATTCAACGCTGACGGGACTGCAATTATGGTTGACGGGAAACAACTTACCCGCAAACTTTAGTGCCGAAAGAGAGCATTAATCTCAGAGATACAAGCCAATTAACGCTTGATATCAAGTCTCTGGTCGGAATCCTCGCAATAATCTTGTCAATCGCCGGTGTCTACTTCACGCTTACAGGTGAGATTAGCCAGCTTCAATTGGATGTCGTTAGGATGCGGGACAGTGTTGGCATGAACAGCGAGTTTAGAGTTATGTGGCCGCGTGGCGAAATGGGGGCGTTGCCTGATGACGCTAAACAGGACTTGCGAATCGAGTATATCCAGGGTGATGTCGAGTCCATCAAAGTGAAACTTGATGACCACCTAGCTGAACATAACGCCCCATAAGACTCACTAATGGGGAAGACCAGGCAGAAGGAAATCATAACCCAAGTTACGAAACCATTTCGTTTGTTACTTAATTCGTAAATATTACATTAACGAAAATAGTAATTTATAATTCAATACCCCGTATCAATACCCCAATTAAATCAAGACCCCCATTTTATCTCAAAACCCAACATCGCTATCTGCATCCGATCCTTTCCTTTCAAGGTTGAAGGCCGCTGATTTGGCGGCTCTTGCCCACTTTTCAATTTCTGTGGGCTGAGTTATAGCCTGGGACTGAATCGCGTGAGCCACCGTGTTGCTGACAAACGGCATGTACCAGCGATCTACATAATCAGAAGTGGTAGTGGTAGTGGGGGCTGATGGGGATGGTGCATTGGCAGGTTTTTCACCTACAGACCAGTCGTTCAGCCAATTGATTGTGACATCCCCGTATTGGGACTCACTTGTCTCGAATGCTATCTCCGAACCGATAGGGGCATTTTTTATCGTAAAATCACTGCAAGAGTAGTATTTTCCATTAACTTTGACCGAGACGGTCTTGCCTGATTTTGAGTCTTGAATACTTTCAATTTTGCCTGTTATCATTCTCTGTCTCCTTATAGTTTTTATTAAATATCGGGTCTTTTTCAAGCCATTTTATGAGTTCTTCCATTTCTTCATTCCATTTTTCCCATTGCTGTTGCTCCTCCTCTTGGGCTTTTTGCCACCAAAAATCACTCATCGTGATGCCTATCGTTGCACTCACGGCAAGAGCAGTGCATTTTCTTTTTGCTGCAAAAAAAGCAAACCGAGTCCAGAGCGAGTGGAGGACGGTATGTGGTTTCATCCAGAACTTTTTCCCGTTCTTCGGGGGTCATACGTTCAATCATTTTCATGGCTGAAATTCCTAGATTCACATAGTTCATCCCACGATTCATTACAGTATTCATTTTCGTCCAGAGAATTGAACCCCACATCATCCGAGTCCTCCATCCTTCCGTGGTGGTGGCAGAAGAAAATATTAGAAATTGTTTTGATGGCGTGAAACACTCCGGTGGGGGTGGATTCCACTTCTGGGATTTTCACGGCTTCCAGTTCGCCGTCCTCGTCCGTCTCCAAGGTGTAGCCCTGATTGGCGAGGTCTATGGCCAGCTCAAAGAATGGCTTGTCCTCAGCATCCTGTATCGACACATCTCCTGGTAGTTTTATTTTCATTTGTATCTCCTGGTTATTACCCACGTTTGACTGTTATACACTATTGAGAAATTAATTCAAGTAATTCCTTGCATTTAATTTTTAAGGTATTTATACTGCATTTTAAACAAAGAGAGGAAACACCATGAATGGAATTGAAAAAGCTGTAAAAAAGTCAGGCAACGCAAATAGACTGGCTAAGATGTTGGGAGTAGACAGAGGGCTTATCTCCTACTGGCTGGAGGCTGGCTATCCGTCCCCAAAGTATTGCCTTGCCATAAATGACGCAACCGGAATACCTTTGCATGAATTACATCCAGATGTATACCCAAAGCCATAAAGGCTCTTAAACAGAGAATAACGTGGCTTAAAATCAATGTATGGAGGGAAGTTAACCATGAAATCACAGCTGAATAGAATATTAGGCCATTTGAAGAAGGGAAAATCGATCACCCCGATTGACGCTCTGCAACAATTCGGGTGTTTCAGGCTCGGTGGCCGCATATTTGATCTAAGGTCAAAAGGCCATGATATCACCACCAAGATGGTGGGAAAACCAGGAGAGAGGAAAAGGTTTGCCAGCTACAGCCTGCGAAAGAAGAAAAAAGGGGCCAGGGGTTGACCCCTTTAGTTGACACTGTTGACACAAGCCACTGGGGATGGCACGATCAAATATTACTCGTATGGGGAAAGCATACAAGTGGATGAACATTCTACCTCATCTTCTCGCATTTGCAAACTCCACACAAGTCGCTATCGGTCAAATGGACTTCTACGGCTGGCGAAAACAGACATATCTGCTAGGGGGAACAGGGTAATGGCAGCTATTAAGCGAACCTTTGCATGGAGCAATCAAAAGACCCTGGTGACGAATGCAACGAACTCACCCGGAAGCATGAGTTATCCAAATGGTTTAACCGCCATGGGGATAACTTTGCTCGGAATCTTCCCAAAAGCATGGGGTTACAGATGAAAACTACCTTTTCACATGGGCTAAATAATGACAACTCAGAGGAGTACGATTTCACATTCCAGGTCACCTTTGACCGATTTGAAATCTTCAGAATGCTGGATACCATTAGGCGGTGTTTCGCCCATGTCCCCCCCATGAAAGTGGTTGAAAAACCCCCTGAACTGGACAAGCCTGAATGACTCTTCCAACAGAAAAAGATGTGGAGAAAGCCCTTCACTACGTTGCTTCAACTGATGAGACACACGCCAAAGAGATAGCTCATGTAAAAGCTCTGGAGCATCAAGTAAAAACAATAAAGGCCCTAGCCTACCTGGATGCCGATGGCACAGTGGGCGAAAGGACGGCTACGGCTGACTCAAGCCAGGTCTATCAGGCCTGGATAAACACCTATGAAAATGCGGTAGCCACCTCTGAAACCACGAAGGCCAAGCGAAAACGTGCGGAATTAACCATTGATGTCTGGCGTTCGATCAACGCTAACAGGAGGATCGCCAATGTATAGGACGCGATACAAAAAATATGGCAACACAAAGACTGAATACGATGGCTATACCTACGACAGCAAGTTCGAGGCCGGTATTGCCAAAGATTTAGATATACGCCTGAAGGCCGGTGAGATTAAGGAATGGGAACGCCAGTTTAAAGTTGAGATGTGGGCTTGTGACCATGACGGTGAACCCAAACTTAAAAAGACACACAAGATTGATTTTAGAATACATGAGCTGGACGGGAGTTTTACCCTTCTCGAAGCGAAGGGATTTGAGACTGCGGACTACCGGGACAGGCGTAAGTGGCTGGAATCTTTCTGGCTCCCCTTAAATTTAGACCACGAATATGAGGTGATCTACAACAAATGATTAAAATTACAGGAGATGGAGGTCATGCCAGGGTTATCAAGTCAATGATTGATAATTCAAAATCAAGCCCAGAAGATTGGCAATTTATTGCCATTGGAGATAACAAGGCTCGAAAGATGGAAGCCAAGAAAGTAGAGGGGAAATTCGCCACAATTGCCCACCAGAGTGCCATTGGCTATGAGGGCATGCGGGTTGGGGAAGGGAGTGTGGTCATGGCTGGAGTCATTATCCAGGCTGGGGCCAAGATCGGAAAACACTGCATCTTGAACACCGGATGCTCAATTGACCATGATTGCGTCGTAGGGGATTTTGTCCACATTGCCCCAAATGCGGTCCTCTGTGGGAACGTCTCCGTCGGAGAAGGTGCTTTGGTTGGGGCAAATTCAACCTGTCTGCCGGGGACCAAAATCCATCCCTGGTCCACCGTGAGAGCAGGGTCGGTGGTGAAATGAGCAACCCCTATCAGGTAGTTAAAGACTTTGAAGCTGCCCTGTCTGACTACACAGGCGCACCATTTGTCGTTTGTGTGAATAGCTGTACGGCTGCATTAGAGTTATCTCTATTATGGACAGCTAGCCAAGTTAAAAGAAAGATGAAGATAGTCTGCCCAGACAGAACATATATATCTGTCCCGATGGTAATCAAACGAGCCGGATTTAAATTCGAGTGGATTGATAGGCTTGGTGCATGGTCGGGCGGCCACTATTCACTATTTCCTTACAATATTATTGATTCTGCTTGCCGATTTACCTTTGGGATGTACGAACGATCCCAGTTTCAGTGCGTATCCTTTGCCGCAAACAAGATTTTAGGTATAGAACAGGGCGGTGCAATACTCCATGATAACCCTTATGCCGATAAGTGGTTCAGGAGGATGAGATTTGATGGCAGGACTGAGGGCGTTGATCCAAAAGATGATACCTTTGACTTGGTAGGCCTTCACTGCCCCATGTTACCCAGTATTGCAGCACAGGGCATCCTACGGCTTCACCACTTACCTAAACACAATGATGATCTAGTATTCGATTATCCCGATCTATCCAAACACGAGGCATTCAAATGAAAAAGAAAATCTGCATCGTTAGTGGGAGCAGGGCTGATTACGGTCTTTTAGAATGGCCGATTAAAGTCTTGTCTGAGGACGATACGTTTGATGTGTGGTATGTAGATATACCAGCCCTCAGCGAACACGGACATACGCCCAAACAACTGTTAGATTGGGAATTCTGTATGGCTAACTGGTGTCTCGGTCCAGAGCGGGGGTTGCCGGAAGAAATGGACTTGGTTTTATTGTTAGGGGACAGAGAGGAAATATTGAAAGTTGCATTAGATTGTCATCTTATGCGAATCCCAATAGCCCACATAGCTGGGGGAGATGTTACTGAAGGATCATACGATGACGCTATGCGAGATTGTATCTCAAGAATGGCTGATATCCATTTCGTCACCTCCACATCCGCTATGGCTCGGCTCACCCACATGGGTTGTACGAATGTCCATTTGGTCGGCAATCCAGGGATTGACTACATCAAGAATGCTGACTGGAAGAAGGAAAGACCGATTAACGAGCCGTATGTGGTCGTGAATTATCAGGCTGAGACTATAGATGGGACCAACGAGATAGAAGAAATTATTGATAGTTTGGCTGGAAAACATGCTGTATTCATCCTGCCAAACCCAGATCGCGGGAGCGATGACATAACCCGCATAATCGACCACGCTAAAACAGAAAAGGACATTGTTCACGAATCACTCCCCCATGATGAATACCTTAACCTCATCTATCACTGTGATGAACTTATAGGCAATAGTTCAAGCATGCTGTACGAAGCCCCGGAGCTTGAGGTGAAGACCAGGATGATTGGGAAGAGGCAGAGAGGGAGGACAATCCCGTGGGGAGATGGATTGGCCAGTCAACGGATTCTTAATATATTGAAGTACACACTATGAAAACTAAAATAATTAGTAAATTTGAATTAACTCCAGAAAATTGGCTGATGGGTGACTTGGATGTGGATGAGAGCCTATTAGAACCGATATTCCGTAAATTCCTTAATGAAAATTTTAATGAGATGTTGAATGATATTTCTGTGTGGTGCATGGATGGAAATGAGCTACAAATAAATTTCGGGTTGGAAAATGGCATGGCGCAAATCAATCTGGAACTTGATGATGCATTTTGTGCTTTATTGGATGAAAACAATGGAGGATTTGAAAAACAACACGAAGCGGCATTAAAATTAAGAAACTTGGCAGACAGGATAGACAAAGCTGCGGAGAAATGGGAGAGCAACGCGCTATGACCTTCGTCATAGCAGAGGCCGGTGTTAACCACGATGGACATATGGTCAAGGCGTATAAACTTATCAATGAGGCCAAGAAAGCCGGTGCTGATGCGGTCAAGTTTCAACTTTTCAACAGCCATTATTTATGGGGCGATGACAGAATAACCCAATATGAATTGAGCCAGACTCAAATAAAACAATTGAAGGATTACTGTGATGAGGTCGGGATCGAATTTATGTGTACCCCCTTTGATGTTGAAGCGGTCAAATTTCTAACCCCACTAGTCAAGCGACATAAGATAGGATCGGGGTGCCGTAAGGCGGATATATTGGTGGCCGTGTCCGAAACCGGACTACCCGTGATAATGTCTATGGGGATGAGTGATAGGGAAGAAATGTGGAGATGTGGAAGCACATTCTCCCGCACAGATTTGACGATATTGCATTGCGTGTCATCGTATCCATGTAGTCCAGAAAATGTGAATTTTAATATTATGAAGTCCATACCGTGGAAGCGTCCGTGTAAATACGGCTTTTCAGACCACACTACCGGCATACTTGCTTCACCTGTTGCGGTGGGTATGGGGGCAGTTGTCATTGAAAAACACCTTACCCTGGACAGAGGCAGTGAAGGACCTGACCATACTAGCTCAATTGAGCCACCTCAGTTCAAGCAAATGGTTGAGAACATCCGAGAAGTTGAGGTGATGCTTGGATCAGGCGAAAAGAAAATATTACCCTGTGAAAAAGAATTGAGGGAGCTTTGGTATGCTGGGAAAGGATAAAGTACTGGGGGTCATCCCAGCGAGGGGAGGCTCTAAACGGACTCCCCGTAAGAATATAAAAGAGTTTCGTGGCAAGCCATTAATCCAATGGTCAATCGAATCAGCACGAGAATCACGGCTGCTGGACAAGTTTGTTGTCTCGACAGATGACGCAGAAATACACCTGTTCGCCGGATATCAGGGAGTGGAAGTCATTGCCCGACCGGCTGAATTAGCAACCGACACCGCCATGAATGAGGATGTCCTGCGACACGCCATGACGGTCTATCCTGATTATGAATGGATAGTCCTGTTGCAACCTACAAGTCCGTTAAGGGAGGGTAAAGACATTGATTCCTCTTTGATCTTAGCCAATGAGGAAGGATGGGGATGTGTGTCGTATTGTGGGGAAGAAAAAAACGGTGCGGTGTATGTTTGTCATGCCCTGTTTTTGGACAAGGGCTTTAACTTTGACCGCACACACAGAATAGCAAGATATCAAATGCCAGATGAGCGTTCACTGGATTTGGATTATCCTGATCAATTTGAGGAAAAATAATGACAAAATACGGACTGCCTGAAGAAGTTAAATTCTGCAAAAGATGTGTTATATCAAACCAGCGACCTTCATCGACCATCGAGTACGAGCATACGATTGACTCGAAAAAAGAGACTATTTACTTTGATGATGAAGGAATATGTGATGCCTGTAGAATTGCCGAGGCCAAGGAGTCGGTGGACTGGGAATCAAGGCAGAAGGAATTGATTGATTTGTGTGATCGCCATAGAAGTAAAAACGGTGCTTTTGATTGTGTTGTTCCGGGTTCTGGTGGGAAAGATTCATTCTATGCTGCCTATGTTTTAAAGCACGATTACGGGATGCACCCCCTCCTGGTCACTTGGGCACCCCACATCTATACCGATGTTGGCTGGAGAAATCTGCAAAAGTGGCAAGCGATCAGCGATCATATCCTTCACACCCCAAACCGTAATACCCACCGGCTATTAACCCGGCTTGCGGTTGAAAACCTGTTACATCCTTTTCAGCCTTTCATTATCGGCCAAAAGACCCTAGCCCCTAAAATAGCCTCTCAGTATAAAATAAAATTAGTCTTATTTGGCGAGAGCGAGGCAGAATATGGCAATCCTAAATCGAGCTGGAATGCCCAACGGCCTAAAGGCTTCCATGCGATGCCCCATAATTTGAATATTGGGGGTGTCCCATTGCACGAATTGAGGGAAAAATATAAACTCACGGAATCTGAATTGGATGCTTACATCCCCCTGCATATGGAGGATTTAGACCGATTCCCCGTCCAGGTTAATTACCTTGGCTATTACCTCCGATGGCACCCCCAAAGCTGTTATTACCACGCCCAGCAACATGGGGGCTTTGAATGTGCCCCTGAGAGAAGCCCAGGAACTTGGTCAAAGTATAACTCCATCGATGACCGCCTGGATGACGCGCATTACTACACAACCTGGATCAAATTCGGTATTGGCAGAGCAACGTATGACGCCTCTCAGGAAATCAGAAGCGGGGATATTGATAGAGAAGAGGGCGTGGCGTTGGTCCACAAGTATGATGGCGAATACCCAGAGAGGTTTGAAGAGGAGGTTTTTGAGTACCTGTCCGTGGATGGTTTCCCACAAATGACACGCGCTTATTTCCTGGAATTATGTGAGAAATTCAAATCTGAGCATCTGTGGGACGGTAACAAATTGCTGCATGAGGTTGAATGAATTGTCCAACCAGACATAACCCGACATAACTCGACATAGACTTGACATAACCCGACATAACCAGACATTCAATGAAGAGAACAATTATAAAACTGATAGACGGCATTAAATTTAAGGTTTGCAGAGGTGCCAATGGTTGTCAGAAGCTGCTCAAGCTCACAGTTCATTTTGACAAAAAAGCCTACATATCAAGCAGAGATGGTGACACGCTTTTTGAAACAAACTGTAAAAGCTGCCGGAGGAGAATGAGCCACAAATACCGTCAGGAAAAGGCCAAGGGAAGGAAAGTCAAGCGGGCAGATGAGGGCAGGGCAATCTCTTTAGTGACGGAATCTCTATGGAAACCAACCGGGAAACCAATCGTAACAGGGATGTTCGGTGGTGGATAACGTCCTGATCACAGGCGGTACGGGCACACTTGGGAAAGCGATGACCAAACGCCTTCTCAAGGATGGCTGTGGGAGAATCTGTATCTATTCCAGGGATGAATTAAAGCAAGCTGAGATGCGAACTGAGTTCAAAGATGATCCACGACTGCGGTTTTTTATCGGAGATGTGCGTGACCTTCCCAGACTCAGAAGGGCACTGGAAGGGATTCA
>Ga0114900_1000993_pt1 | contig 18877 bp, 18 predicted proteins | sample MalvireepMed_231_FD_89685 | JGI IMG/M metagenome (GOLD analysis project Ga0114900, IMG submission 89685) | Marine viral communities from the Global Malaspina Expedition - Malaspina viral metaG DeepMed_231 | ecosystem: Environmental > Aquatic > Marine > Oceanic | place: Mediterranean Sea...
AGTCAAGCCCCGACTGGGCATGACCCCGGAGCAACTGGATGAGGCGGTGATGCACGCGGCCGTGCCGGTCGACATCCGGGCTCGCCTGCCCGACGGCGTGCGGCCGGAAGAGGGCGAGCCCGGTAACTGCTTCGGCACGGTGTTCGTGCCTTTGCCGGTGGATGGAGAGAGTGCTCTGGAGCGGTTGTTCCGGATCAAGCATGAAACCCGGAAACTGAAGAAAAGCTGGCAGCCTGGCCTGGCCTGGGGACTAACCAGCTGCGCGGCACTGATTCCCGAACCGGGTCGCAGGCCCTTGGCCGACCTGTTCTTCGGGAAAGCTTCGGCGGTGGTATCTAACGTTCCTGGCACTCCGGACACCCGCTATCTGGCTGGATGTGAGATCACCGAGCAGATGTTCTGGGTACCCCAGGCCGGGGATATAGGGCTGGGTGTCAGCATTGTCAGCTACGGCGGACAAGTGCAGTTTGGTGTTGTGGCGGACGAGGCTGTGATGGCGGATCCTGCAGCCTTTGTTGAGGATTGCCTGAAAGAGCTGGAGCAATTCGGTGCCGGCTAAGACTATCGGATAAGCGGGTTCTCAGCGTTCTCCATACAAATCTTTCAGATTGAGGTCTATCTTTACTGTGTTAACGCGAAAGGCTGCGTTGCCCCGCGACAAATACAAAAAAGAGGAAGACGTCATGATTTACGCACAACCCGGAAAAGAAGGTTCCGTTGTCTCCTTCAAGTCCCGTTATGAAAACTTTATCGGTGGCGAGTGGGTGGCCCCGGTCAAGGGCCAGTACTTCGACAACATCACCCCGGTAACCGGTGCCGTGTTCTGTGAAGTACCCCGTTCGACGGCCGAAGACATCGACCTGGCACTGGACGCCGCCCACAAGGCCGCACCGGCCTGGGGCAGAACGTCGCCCACCGAACGTTCCAACATCCTGCTGAAAATTGCCGATCGCATTGAAGCCAACCTCGAGAAACTGGCCGTGGCGGAAACCTGGGACAACGGCAAGGCGGTGCGTGAAACCCTGAATGCCGACATCCCGCTGGCCGCCGATCACTTCCGTTATTTCGCCGGTTGTATCAGGGCCCAGGAAGGGCACATGGGCGAAATCGACCACAATACCGTTGCCTACCATTTCCACGAACCACTGGGCGTGGTTGGTCAGATCATTCCCTGGAACTTCCCGCTGCTTATGGCGGCCTGGAAACTGGGTCCCTGCCTGGCAGCCGGCAACTGTACGGTGCTCAAGCCTGCCGAACAGACTCCAGCCAGTATTCTGGTGCTGATGGAGCTGATTGGTGACTTGTTGCCTCCGGGGGTGATCAACATCGTCAATGGCTATGGCCCGGAAGCCGGCGAAGCCCTGGCGACCAGCAAGCGTATCGCCAAGATCGCCTTTACCGGTTCCACGCCGGTTGGTTCGCATATCCTCAAGTGCGCGGCGGAAAACATTATCCCATCTACGGTGGAGTTGGGTGGCAAGTCGCCGAATATCTACTTCTCGGACGTGATGAAGGCCGAGCCGGAGTTCATCGACAAGTGTGTGGAAGGCCTGGTGCTGGCGTTCTTCAACCAGGGGGAAGTCTGTACCTGCCCGTCCCGGGCGCTGGTTCAGGAAGACATGTTCGAAGAATTCATGCATAAGGTGGTTCAGCGTACCAAGGCCATTAAACGTGGTAACCCGCTGGATACTGACGTCCAGGTGGGTGCCCAGGCCTCCAGGGAACAGTTCGACAAGATCATGTCGTACATGGAAATCGGTCGCCAGGAAGGCGCGGTTGTACTGACCGGCGGTGACCGTGAGCACCTGGAAGGTGAGTTCAACAACGGCTTCTACATCCAGCCAACCCTGTTCAAGGGCGACAACAAGATGCGGGTTTTCCAGGAAGAAATCTTTGGCCCGGTGGTGGGCGTTACCACCTTCAAGACTGAGGAAGAGGCGCTGGCGATTGCCAACGACACCGAGTTTGGTCTGGGCGCCGGTGTCTGGACCCGAGACACCAACCTGGCCTATCGCATGGGCCGCAACATCCAGGCCGGTCGGGTCTGGATGAACTGCTACCACGCCTACCCGGCCCATGCTGCGTTCGGGGGTTACAAGAAATCCGGGGTTGGCCGGGAAACCCACAAGATGGCGCTGGAGCACTACCAGCAGACCAAGTGTATGTTGACCAGCTACGACACCAACCCACTCGGATTCTTCTGAGTCATGTGAGTATGCGGCCCCGGGGAGTTCCGGGGCCGATTCTTGCTCAACTTTGTATTTTGTAGACACTCGGTCTAATTTCTGGGATATTAATTAGACGCTCGGTCTAATTAAGGGTGATGGATGAATCAGCTACCAGTAAAGCGCCGACGGGGCAGACCGCCCAAATTCTCGGCAGCGAGTTATCAGAACACCCGGGATGCCTTGATTCAGGTGGGCCTGGGGGTGCTGACAGAGAAGGGCTACTCCTACACCGGCATAGACGAAATCCTGCGCCAGGCGGGAGTGCCCAAGGGCTCCTTCTACCATTACTTTGACAACAAGGAAGCTTTTGGCGCGGCTCTGATTGAAGCCTACGGGCGTTTTTTCGCCAACAAGCTGGAGCGTTCTTTATCCGACAGCAGTCTCAGCCCCCTGGCGCGCATCCAGGCATTCGTAGACGATGCCAGGGCCGGTATGCACAGGTTCGGTTACCGGCGGGGTTGCCTGATCGGCAACCTGGGCCAGGAAATGGCCGCACTGCCGGAAAGTTTTCGAAGCTTGTTGCGCGAGGTATTTCAAGACTGGGAAGCCCGGGTCGCCCGGGTTCTCGAAGAAGCCCGACAGGCTGGCGAAATCTCAGGACATACTGAGCCGGAGCAGATGGCAAAGTTTTTCTGGATTGGCTGGGAAGGCGCAGTTTTGCGCGCCAAGCTTGAGCAATCCCCGCAACCGCTGGATCAGTTTGCCGAGGGTTTTATGGCGCTGGTTCGCAGTTGCTGATTCACGAAGTTCAATTCACGTTACTAGAATCCCTGGAGGCAACATGTTCAAAGCAATCCTGATTGAAGGCAGCCGTGGCGACCAACAGGTATCGCTGAAGTCCGTAGACGAGGCTCAGCTACCCGAAGGCGATGTGACCATTGATGTCGCCTACAGCACCCTGAACTACAAGGATGCCCTGGCCATTACCGGTCGCGCGCCCATCGCGAAAACCTATCCGATGGTGCCGGGCATTGACCTGGCTGGAGTGGTGACGGAATCGTCCAACCCTGAGTTCAAGGCCGGAGACGAAGTGGTTCTTAATGGCTGGGGCGTGGGCGAGAAGCACTGGGGTGGTCTGGCCCAGAAAGCACGACTGTCCGGGGACTGGCTGATCCCGCTGCAGGCGCCATTCACGGCCCGTCAGGCCATGGCCATAGGTACCGCGGGGTATACCGCAATGTTGTGCGTGATTGCGCTGGAGAAGCACGGCGTCACACCGGATTCCGGCGACATTCTGGTGACCGGGGCCACTGGCGGAGTCGGCAGCGTAGCCGTCGCCATCCTGGCCAAGCTGGGTTATTCGGTAACGGCAGTGACCGGCCGGCCCGAAGAAGAAGCCTACCTGAAATCTCTGGGTGCCAAACAGATTCTGGATCGGGCCGAGCTGAGCGAGCCCGGTAAGCCGCTGGCTCGTGAAACCTGGGCCGGGGCGGTGGATGTGGCCGGTGGCCAGGTGCTGGCAAACGTCTGTGCCGGCATGAAATACCACGGTGTGGTGGCCGCTTGCGGGCTTGCAGCGGGCATGGACTTCCCGGCGACGGTGGCGCCTTTCATTCTGCGTGGCGTGACCCTGTGTGGCATCGACAGTGTGATGGCGCCGAAAGCAGACCGCTTGTACGCCTGGAAGCGCCTGTCTGAGGATCTGTGCCCGGAGTTGCTGGACAGTATGATCACCGAAGTGGCCTTTGACGACGTCATCGACGCCGCCGGCCGGCTGATGGACGGCAAGATCCGGGGCCGGATTGTGATTCCCGTGGCCGGTTAAATGCCGGCCCGTCTCCCTAACGATACAAAGAAACAGAGGACGTACCATGTCAGCACAGAATGAGTTGCCCATCAGCCGCTTCCCGGTGCCCGAGCTGGATGCTTTGCCGGAGGATATCCGCAGCCGCATTCTCAAGGTTCAGGAAAAGTCCGGTTTCATCCCCAACGTGTTCCTGGCATTGGCGCACCGGCCAGCGGAGTTCCGGGCCTTCTTTGATTACCACGATGCCTTGATGGAAAAAGACAGCAACCTCACCAAGGGGGAGCGTGAAATGATCGTGGTGGCCACCAGCAGCCTGAACCAGTGCCAGTATTGTGTGGTGGCCCACGGGGCAATCTTGCGGATTCGGGAAAAGAACCCGCTGGTGGCCGATCAGGTGGCGGTGAATTACCGCAAAGCCGATATCACCGAGCGCCAGAAGGCCATGCTGGATTTCGCCGTGAAGGTTTCCCAGTCGGCATACGAAGTCAATGACAGCGATTTTCAAACACTGCACGAGCATGGCTTCACCGATGAAGACGCCTGGGACATTGCCGGCATAGCGGCCTTCTTCGGCCTGTCTAACCGCATGGCCAATGTCACCAGCATGCGCGCAAACCCAGAATTCTACTCCCTGGGTCGTTAATTATTCTCCATCATCTCTCCCTGGCGTTCCAACAGCCTGTGATTTGCAGACGCTCCGGTCTCCGGAGCGTCTACACTTAGGGGCAGACCAACCAGAAGGGAGAGCTTCTATGTCTTCACCAGAGAACAGCCTCACCAACCACGAAGTCACCATCTGCCTTGCCGGCGGCGCCGTGCTGGGGCCGTTCAATGCCACCTGGAGCCAGGACGCCGGCGGTGATGTGAGGGAGCTGGTGCGCCAGTACGATGCCTTTCTGCAGGGCGAGAAGCAGAGCCGCTTCAAATTTCATCTGCACGATACCTACACCAATACCGTGCACACGCTGATTCTGAACTTTGAGCAGGTGACCGGCATCTGCGACCATGTCCGCCTGAAATCCCATGGTAACGGCACGTGAGGGCCGCTGTGGGAAGCTATTGAGCGTGACATAAGGAGGATGTGATGACCGAGTTCAGAACTGAAAAAGACAGCCTGGGTGAGGTCCGGGTACCGGACAGTGCGCTCTGGGGCGCGCAGACCCAGCGTGCGGTGGACAATTTTCCGGTCAGCGGGCAGCCGATGCCGCCCGAATTCATTGCCTCTGTGGTTCAGGTTAAACGTGCGGCGGCCCAGGCGAACGCGTCACTGGGCTTGCTGGAGCCGGAACTGCGTGATGCCATTTGTGACGCCTGCGACCGGTTGCTGAAAGGGGAGCATGCAGATCAGTTTCCGGTGGACCGTTACCAGACCGGCTCCGGTACCAGCACCAACATGAACGTGAACGAGGTGATCTCGGCTCTGGCCCGCGAGCAGGGCGTGGAGGTAAATCCCAATGATCACGTCAACATGAGCCAGAGTTCCAACGACGTGATCCCGACTGCGATCCATGTCAGCGCAGTGCTGGCAGTGAAAAGCCGGCTGCTGCCGGCGCTGTCGCATCTCCGGGGAGTGATCTACGGCCGGGAGGCTGAATTGTCCGGGCAGGTGAAGACCGGGCGCACCCATCTGATGGATGCCATGCCGGTGACACTTGGCCAGGAGCTCAGAACCTGGCGGGAACAGGTCGCGGCGACCGAGCTTCGCCTTGAGCGGGCCATGGAGGACCTGGCGGCACTACCGCAGGGCGGTACCGCGGTCGGTACCGGGGTGAATGCCGCGTCGGAGTTTGCTGGCCAGTTTGTGAAGTTTCTGAAGCAGAATACGGGCTATCCGTTCCGGTCGCTGGAGCACAAGTTTCTGGGGCAGAGTGCGGTTGATGCGCCTGTGGCACTGTCTGCCCAGTTCCGCGGTGTGGCCGTGGTGTTCACCAAAATCGCCAATGACCTGCGCTGGATGAACAGTGGTCCGATCCATGGTCTGGCTGAAATCAGCCTGCCGGCCTTGCAGCCGGGCAGCAGCATCATGCCCGGCAAGGTGAACCCGGTGATTCCGGAATCGGTGGCGATGGTCAGTGCCCAGGTGACCGGGCTGGATGCGGCCGTCACCATGGCCGGCCAGTCCGGAAACTTCCAGTTGAACGTAATGCTGCCATTGGTGGGCGCGAATCTGCTGGATATGTGCGGGTTGCTGGCCAATGCTGCGAACCTGCTGGCGGACAAGGCCCTGCAAGGGTTCACCGTTAATACCGAAAATCTGAACGCGGGGGTAGGTCGCAACCCGGTTCTGGTGACGGCGTTGAACCCGGAAATCGGCTACGCCCTGGCTGCGGATATTGCCAAAGAGGCATACCGTAGCGGGCGCCCGGTTATCGACGTTGCCGAGGAGCGGAGCGGATTGAGCCGCAAACGGCTTGAGGAACTGATGGATCCGCTCAAGCTTACCCGGGGTGGCCTGACCTGATTTGGCCGGCTGTAAACAGGGGAAAACAGAGTGCTGCTGTCGCTTGAGTTGTTTGTCATGCTGGTGCTGGCCAACGGGGCTCCAGTGGTTGTGGCGCGGTTGTTTCATCGGCATGGCAGTTGGCCCCTCGATGGTGGCCGGCTGTGGCGCGATGGCCGACCGCTGCTGGGGCCCAGCAAAACCTGGCGTGGGCTGGTTTCCGGCGTTCTGACCTGCGCGCTGTTCGCCCTGTGGGTGGGTCTGGGCTGGTTGTTCGGAGCGCTGTTTGCTTTCCTGTCGCTGTGGGGCGATATGCTCAGCAGTTTCACCAAGCGCCGTATGGGATTGGCTTCCAGCGCCAGGGCGGTCTGGTTGGATCAGCTGCCCGAGGCGCTGTTACCTATGGTGATGGCCTGGTACTGGCTGCCGCTGCCACTGTGGGAGGCGGTCGCCGTTGCCCTTCTGTTCGCATTGTCCAATATGTTGTTCTCTCCGCTGTTTTACCGCCTCGGTATACGTAAACAGCCACACTGAACTCAGGGCCCGCGAGTGAGGGTGTGAATGGTCACTTCCGGAGGGCAGTTCAGACGCACATTCAGGACCGAAGTGCCGGCTCCCGGTGAGGTGTAGCCTTGCATGCCGTTTACCTGCCAGAGCCCGCGGCCAAGGCGCCTCGGGCAATCGGAGTCGAGCGTCAGCGGGATGCCGCCAGGCAAACAGAGTTGCCCACCGTGGGTGTGGCCGCAGAGAAACAGGTCGTAACCGGCATGGGCGGCTTCCCGCCAGATTTCCGGCGTATGACTGAGCAACAGGCTGATTCCCCCTGCGGGTATATCGTCGCCGGCCCGGTGCAGGTTGTGAACCTTGTAGTAGTGGGCATCGTCCACACCGGCCAGGTACAGGCGGCTGTCGCCCCGCTCCAGCGGTACCATTTCATTCATCAGCAGCCGATAGCCCATGTCTTCAAGAGCCGGCACCATGCGCACACTGTCGTGGTTGCCAAGGACAGCATAGGCATCGCCGTAAATGGCTTTGCGCAGTCTGGCCATGCCGTCCAGAGCATCGTCTATGGGGCCCCAGGTGCGCTGCCGGTAATCGCCGGTCAGCACGCACAGATCGTAATCCAGCGGCGCGATTTGCCGTATAACTGCCTGAAGGTTGGCTTCGTCCATATCGACATGCAGGTCGGTCAGGTGAAGAATGCGGAAGCCCTCAAAAGCAGAGGGGAGATCGGGCAACACGAAGGTATTGTGTTCGGTGGTCAGTTTCAGGCTGTTGGCCTGAGCCCGGCGTAGCAGGCCGACAGCCTGCAGGCAGAAACGAATCAGCCCCGGAGCGTTGGTCAGGTTTTCCAGGTGGAACGAGCGCTTGTCCCGCCCGAACACCCGGGCTTCGGTTTCCTGCTCAATGCCGAGGCGTTGACGGGCATGAACGGGCCCGAGCCTCAGGCTCAGGCGGTAGTGGAGCAGCTCATCCTGATCTTCCGTTACGCGAACCCGTGCGGTCATGCTGTTATCCCTGATGCCGAGCGGAACCTTATCAGTGGTTCCTGTCTTAATTATGGTTGTTGCCTTGGGTAGTGCAAATTACAGGTGCTGATTTGGCTTTTCAGCCTTGAGACGCCACAATCAGTGATCATTCGACGATGTACAGTGTACGGAGTGCCCCATGACCGATGCATGCAATCTGCCCGGCCTGAGTGTTCCCAGGAGTCGTTTTCCAGACCCTGAACAGGATCTGTCTGAAGCCGCCGGTGAGTCCCGGCTTGTGCTGGCGGGGGGCTGCTTCTGGTGTGTGGAAGCGGTGTTTCTGGCGGTCGACGGTGTTCAGCGTGTGACCTCCGGTTATGCTGGCGGTGAGGCCAGTACCGCGAACTACGAGGCGGTCTGTACCGGGAAAACCGGGCATGCCGAAGTCATCGAGGTGTATTACGATCCGGCACGGATCAGCTTCGGCCAACTACTGAAGCTGTTCTTCTCGGTGGCTCACGATCCGACCCAGCTCAACCGACAGGGTAACGATGTCGGTAGCCAGTATCGCTCCGCGATATTCTATGAGACCCCAGAGCAGCACGATGTAGCCGAGGCGTATATCCGCCAGCTGGATGCCGCCGGCGTGTATCCGGATCGCATCGTCACCACTCTGGAGCCGCTGAAAGCCTTTTATCCGGCCGAGGAGCACCACCAGAATTTTGCCGCCCGTAATCCCTGGCAGCCATACATCTTGGCGGTAGCGGCACCGAAGATGGAAAAACTGGCCAACACCTGGCCCGAACAGCTGAAGCCCGAATTCAGCAAAGACGACCCGGACCAGGCCTGAGGAGGCACCCATGACTGTATCTGCAGCAGGCTACGACCTGACGCCGTTAACCCGGGCAGAAGTGGAAGCCCGGGCTGAGCATCTTTCTGAAGAAGAACGCCGGGTACTGCTCGATCACGGTACCGAGCGGCCCTTCTGTGGCACGTTGCTGGATAACAAGAAGGCCGGCACCTATCACTGCCGGTTATGTGACCTGCCGCTGTTCAGTTCCGATTCCAAGTTTGATTCCGGCACTGGTTGGCCAAGTTTTTTCCAGCCCTTCGACCCGGAGCATATCCGATACCTGGAGGACTCCAGTCTTGGAATGACCCGTATCGAAATTCGTTGCCCCCGTTGCGACAGTCACCTGGGCCACGTGTTCCCTGATGGGCCGCCACCTACCGGGCAGCGTTATTGTCTGAACTCCATTGCAATGGTGTTCTCTGAATCGAACTAGAGTCTGAATATCGCGAGCTCTTTGTTGCGGCTATAATGCGCCTTTCTTTTTAGGGCCGACCATCTGAAATCGGCTCTGGTGAAAGGTGATCGATGGTCAGACTGAAATTAAACCCGCTCACTGAATCGGCTACCCTGCTCCGACGTGCCGGCGTCGTGATTGGCTCCGTGGGGCTGACGGCGCTGTATTCGCTCTTGATCCTGTTGCGGGCGCTTTTCGGACGCCTGAACCGGCCGATTGTCGACAAATATTGCCGGGAATGGTCGGCGGCGTTGTTGCGGCTGGTTCGGGCGAGCCTGGTTGTTCGCGGAGAAGTGCCGGATTTCAACGATGGCCGGCGCTACATCATCATGAGCACCCATGCCAGCCACTACGACATCCCGGTCAGTTTCGTGTCGCTGCCAGGTTCAATCCGCATGCTCGCCAAGAAAGAGCTGTTCAGAATTCCCCTGCTGGGGCAAGCCATGCGAGCGGCCGAGTTTCCGTCCATTGATCGTTCCCATCGCAATCGGGCGGTGAAGGATCTGGAGAAGGCCCGCCAGATGATGGAGAGTGGCATTGTGTTGTGGGCAGCCCCTGAAGGCACCCGTTCTCCGGACGGTCAGCTGTTACCGTTCAAGAAAGGCTGCTTTCACCTGGCGCTGGATACTCAGGCCGTGATTGTGCCGGTGGCGATTCGGGGCATTCATCGGGTGCTGCCCGCGCGTACCTGGCAGATTAACCTGGGGCAGCCGGTGGATGTGCGCGTGGGCACCCCCATCGACACGGCGGGAAAAAGCAAGGAAGACATCGCGGAGATTATGGCGGGCGTGCGGGAGAATCTGGAGGAATTGCTGGGCAACGGCGAGGCAGAATAAACTGCCCCGCCGGGGATGGTCAGGCGGCAGCGGAGACCACGGTAGAGAACAGATAGCCGGTGTAACCGATGTAAACAGCCAGCAATAGGGCGCCGTCACCTCTTGATATGAGCTTGCGCCAGCCGGTGAGGCCGAAGCCCATGACCAGCAGCGCCAGAGTCAGGCCGAGCATTAATGTCCAGTCCCGGTACAGCACCTCGGGGTCTACCGACAACGGTTGAATGGCCGCGGCAAGCCCCACCACGGCCAGGGTGTTGAAAATTCCGGAGCCCAGGATGTTGCCCAGGATCAGGTCGTGTTCGTTCTTTTTGACGGCAGCAATGGCCGAAGCCAGTTCCGGCAGTGATGTGCCGATAGCGACAATAGTCAGGCCGATGATCAGATCACTCACACCCAGACTCTGGGCAATGGCGACCGCGCCCCAAACCAGCAGCCGTGAACTGACAATCAGCAGAATCAGCCCGATCACCAGCCAGATAACGGCGGTTTTCAGTGGCATGGGGTGGGCAACGATTTCGGACTCGGCATCCCCTCCGAGTGGATCACCTTTGCCGCGTATACCCTGATAGATAGACCAACCCATCACCGCAGCAAAAACGCCCAAAAGTACCCAGCCATCCAGCCGGCTCAGTTCGCCATCGATCAGTTGCGCACCGGCAATCAGAGTGAGTACGACCAGTCGTGGCAGTTCTTTGCGGATGACCTGTGAGTGCACGGCGATCGGCGCGATGATGGCGGTCAGGCCAACAATCAGGGCGATGTTGGTGATATTGGAGCCATACCCGTTTCCGAGTGCCAGGCCGGGGTTGCCGTCAGACGCAGCCATGGCAGAGACCGCAAGTTCCGGAGCAGAGGTGCCGAAGCCGATAATGACCATGCCGATCAGGAGCGTAGGCATGCCCAGGTGTTTGGCGGTGGCGGCGGCTCCTTCCACAAATTTGTCCGCGCTCCAGACCAGCAGGATCAGGCCGGCAATAACGGCACCGATGGCCATCAACATAGAGAAACCTCAAAAAGATTAACGGGAAACTCCGGCCCACGGCCAGGAGGAAAGTGTTTGGCGCACAAGATACCGTATTAGGGGGCGATTGGTCAGCACTGAGATGCGCGCCGTTGCAGGTAACTACGGATGATCCAATGGTTGGGCGACGGGGTATCAGACTAAAGTGGCGCTGATATTGTTAACAAAACACGAGACAATCCCGGCAAAACGATAAGATGACGGGCAATGTGCCAACACACCGGTAATCGCACCACTGGTGCCAGCGGTGCCCGCAACCGACACGCATCAATTGATAATCGCAATTTATTCTTTCGGCGAAAATCGGGATAATTGCGCGCAATTTCAGACCGGAAGCTCACGGCAGCGCCGTCTACCTCGCGCCAGGCCGGCTTCCGACAGGCCACTTTGCTGATCGTGGAGTGGCATCAGGCTTCAACACTAAGCTAGGGTGAAAACCAATGGCCGTAAGACAGGCAGACGTAGTGCTGGTCGGAGGGGGCGTCATGAGCGCTACTCTCGGCATGATGCTCAGGCAGCTGGATCCGTCTCTGGACATCGTCATGGTGGAACGTCTTGACCACGTTGCCCATGAGAGCACCGACGGATGGAACAACGCAGGTACCGGGCATGCCGGCTACTGCGAGCTGAACTATACCCCTGAAACCGATGATGGCGATGTCGAAATTGAGCGGGCACTGAAAATCAATGCCCAGTTCGAGGTGTCGCTGCAGTTCTGGTCTTACCTGGTAGAGCAGGGCATCCTGCCGGAGCCGTCTACTTTCATCAACCGCACGCCACACCAGAGCTTCGTCTGGGGTGAGAAAGACGTGGCGTTTCTAAAGCGCCGTTACGAGCGTCTGAGCGGGCACCACCTGTTCCAGGAAATGGAATACACGGAAAGCCCGGAGGATCTCGAAGAGTGGATGCCGCTGGTAGTTCGCCACCGTGATCCTATGCAGCGTGTGGCCGCGACCCGAATCAAACATGGTTCCGACGTGGATTTCGGTTCATTGACCCGCAGCATGGTGAAATGGCTGGAAACCCAGCCCAACTTTGAACTGATGCTCAGTAGCCCGGTGCACTACATTGATCAGCGCGACAATGGCCGCTGGAAACTGCGGGTGAAAAACCAGAAAACCGGCGAACTGACCAAGCTGGAAGCCGGTTTCGTGTTCCTAGGTGCTGGTGGTGGCGCGCTGCCGTTGCTGCAGAAGTCTGGCATTGATGAGGCCCGCGGTTACGGTGGCTTCCCGGTCAGTGGTCAGTGGCTGGTATGCCAGAAGCCGGACATCGTCAAGGAGCACCATTCCAAAGTGTACGGTAAGGCACCGATTGGCGCGCCGCCGATGTCTGTCCCGCACCTGGATACCCGCATCATCAATGGCGAACCTGCCCTGCTGTTCGGACCGTTTGCTGGCTTCACCACCCGCTTCCTGAAGCAGGGCTCCATCTTCGATCTGATTGGTTCGGTGCGCGCTACCAACCTGCGCCCGATGCTGTCAGTCAGCAAGAGCAATATGGACCTCACCCGTTATCTGATCGGCGAAGTGTTCCAATCCCATGCCGACCGTGTGAATTCCCTGCGCAACTTCTTCCCGGATGCCCGCGAAGATGACTGGAAGTTGCAGATGGCTGGCCAGCGGGTGCAGATTATCAAGCAGACCGAAGAGGGTGGTGGCAAGCTTGAGTTCGGCACCGAGATTGTCGCAGCCAAAGACGGCACCCTCGCCGCCTTGCTGGGTGCCTCTCCCGGGGCCTCTACTGCGGCTAACGCCATGATCAATGTGCTTGAGCGCTGCTTCCCGGAGAAGATCAAGAGCGAGCAGTGGCAGTCCCGCATGAAGGAGCTGGTGCCATCCTATGGCCAGTCTCTGGTCGATAATGAAGAACTGCTCAATAGCGTTCGTGAACGGACCCTGTCAACGCTCAAGCTCAGGTAATGCTATCCTCTTGATTTGAGAATTCTCAGATCAAGAGGACAGTTATGGCCAATGATCATCGTCAGGCGCTTAACGGCGCCGAAGTGTTTATCCGGGCACTTGAGAATGAGGGCGTAAAATACATTTTCGCCGTGCCCGGCGAAGAGAATCTCGCCTTCCTGGAAGCGTTACGCAATTCCAGTATCCGCCTGGTGTTGAACCGGCACGAACAGGCCGCCGGCTTTATGGCGGCGACCTATGGGCGACTGACTGGCCAGGTGGGAGTTTGCCTGTCCACGCTCGGGCCGGGCGCCACCAACCTGGTGACGGCTGCCGCCTACGCCCAGCTGGGCGGCATGCCCATGATGATGATCTCCGGCCAGAAGCCGATCAAGTCCTCGAAGCAGGGGCTGTTCCAGATTCTGGATGTGGTAGATCTGATGCGGCCGCTCACCAAATATACCCGTCAGATCAGCAACGCCAACACCATTCCCGCCAAGGTTCGCGAAGCGGTTCGCCTCGCCTCGGAAGAGCGCCCCGGCGCTGTGCACCTGGAGTTGCCCGAGGACATTGCCGAGGAGTGCGCCGAAGCGGGCATTCATATCTTTAATCCCAGTGATGCCCGCCGGCCAACGGCCAGTAAGAAGAGCCTGGACATGGCCTGCGACATGCTGCGCAGGGCCCATCACCCACTGATCATGATTGGCGCCGGCGCTAACCGCAAACGGGTATCCAAAGCCTTGCTGCACCTGGTGGATGTGACGGGCATTCCGTTCTTCACCACTCAGATGGGTAAGGGTGTGATTGATGAGCGTCACCCCCGTTACATGGGCAATGCAGCCCTGTCTGCCGGCGATTTCGTTCACTGCGCCATCGACCGGGCGGATCTGGTGATCAACGTCGGCCACGATGTAGTGGAGAAGCCGCCTTTCTTTATGACTCCGGGCGGTAAAAAAGTCATCCATGTGAATTTCAGCGGAGCCGATGTCGACCCGGTGTATTTTCCGCAGCATGAGGTGGTGGGTGACATTGCCAACAGTGTGGAGTACATGGCCGAGCACTGCGGACAATGTGCCAACCATGATTTCACCGGCCTGATGGAAGTGAAACAGGCGGTCGACAAGCATCTTCAGGAGCGGGCCACTGATGACCGCTTTCCGGTGATTCCCCAGCGCATTGTCCACGATGTCCGATCCGTGATGCCGGATGACGGCATCATTGCGCTGGATAATGGTATGTACAAACTCTGGTTTGCCCGTAACTACCCGGCTTACGACAACAACACCGTGCTGCTGGACAATGCTCTGGCCTCCATGGGCGCGGGCTTGCCCAGTGGTATGATGGCGGCCATGCTCTATCCGGAACTGAAGGTCATGTCGATCTGCGGCGATGGCGGCTTCATGATGAACAGCCAGGAGCCGGAAACTGCCGTTCGCCTTGGTCTGAACCTGGTGGTGCTGATCATCAATGACAGTGCGTATGGCATGATCAAATGGAAGCAAGGCCAGGATGGCTATGAAGATTTCGGACTGGATTACCGCAACCCGGATTTCGTGAAATACGCGGATTCCTACGGCGCCGTTGGCCACAGGGTTACCCGTACCGAGGAATTGCGCCCCATCCTTGAGCGCGCGCTGGAGGCCGGAGGTGTCCACCTGGTGGATGTGCCGGTAGACTACAGCGAGAACCGGCGGGTCTTTGATGAAGAGCTGGCGGAGCTTACCTGCCGGCTTTAGCCGGCCTGGGCAGCTCCACGCAGCATGGCCTGTAACAGTTCATCCGCGTCAAACTTGGTCAGGGCCTCGTTGGCCCCGACCTGATTGGCGTAGCTCAGGCTCATCTCACTGTTCAGTGAGGTATGCAGGATGATGTAGGGCTGCTTGAGGCTGGCGTTATCCCGGACATCGAAGGTCAGTTCGTAGCCGTCCAGGCCCGGCATCTCGATGTCGCTCACCAGAATTTCGATCGGGTGCCCCAGTTCGTGCTCTCTGAGCATCACCTGCAGGGCTTCATCGCCATTGGTGGTGACGTGGTAGCTGATGCCTTTGCTGTCCAGCACATCGCTCAGCTGTTTACGGGCCACCTGAGAATCGTCGACCAGCAGGATATTCAGAGACTTGAGTGTTTCGCTCTGAAGATCTGACAGTACAACATCCTGGGCATCCAGGGATTCCGGATACACCTTGGCCAGTAGCAGCTCCACATCCAGTAGCTGGATAATGTCGCCATCCACATCCAGCAAGCCGGTAATAAAGGCGTTGGTGCCCAGAGCCTTGGGCGGCGGCATCACGCTTTTCCAGTCTGTCTCGATGATCTGCTGAACACTGCGCACCAGAAAACCGATTTCCTGGCGCTGTATGTCGGTGACAATGATGGAAGCTTTTTCCTGCTCCTCGCGGGTAAGCGCCGGGTAGCCCACGGCCGCAGACATATCGATGACCGGCACGGCCGAGCCCCGGAAGGTCGCGGTTCCGATCACAGCGTGGTGGCTGTGGGGCAATTTGGTTAACCGCTGAAATGGGAGTATTTCCCGGATTTTCAGAGTGCCGATGCCAAACAGCCGCGAGCCGAACAGGCGGAACAGCAGGAGTTTCTGGGACTGCTTCGCTTTGCTGGACATAAACCGATCCTTGCAAAAAAGATAAAAGCTCCTTGCCGGAGCTCACGGTAATGATTCGTGCACTGACGACCACAAAACAAGGTGCCAGCGATCAAAAGGTTATGTAGCAATAGTAGCAGCTTTATACGTAGCCATTCGTTATCAGCTTTGTATCAAATGGTGACAGGTTTTCTGCCCGTTCGGTTACCAGGGTAGGTTGGTAAGCACAAACCATCCGGTGCCACCGGTGGTGGCGACGGCAACCAGAGCCAGCAGCCCGTCCCGGGCGACAATGGACAGCCCGAACGCCATCAGTGCCAGGCCGCCGCCATTGGCGCTGAAGGGAATAAGTTCCATCAGCGGCATGGCAGCGGCAACCGCCATGCAAATCAGTGCCATCAGATACTGGCGAGCCCCGGAAACCAACCAGGGCAAGCGCCGCCGGGTCCAGTGATCGACAAAGGCCGCAGGCTTGTCCACCCATTGCAGCGCCTTAAACAGTTTCTGTTTCGAAATATGGCGTTTCGATAAACGGGAGGGAATCCAGACCGAGCGACGCTGGAAAAGCAACTGGCCCAGGGTGAGCAGAACCAGCAGGCCAAAAGAACGTTCACCCACCGCGGCGGCGGGCGTGATCGTGGTGCTGAACAAGCGCAAGCCCGCTGCTCGCAAGGACAAGATCGTCCTGCTCAACGCCAGCCGCCACTTCCAAAAAGAGGGGTGCGCAAATGAATGAGCTACCGGAAGGCTGGACTGTAGAATCTTTCAGTCAGGTAGCCAGTTATACGACGGGCCGCACGCCCGCGCGGGCAAACCCAGCGTATTGGGCAAAAGGTGAGCGTCAGGTGCCATGGGTGGCAATTTCCGGCATGGAGCAATACGGCACCATCGTCGAGACGGCTGAGTCTGTCTCCGCACTTGCGTTTGAGAGTGTGTTCCGTGAACGCATTGTCCCTGCAGGCACGCTCATCATGAGCTTCAAGCTGACCATTGGGCGAGTGGCGACGCTCGGCATTCCTGCATGTCACAACGAAGCCATCATCTCGATTTTTCCACGGGAAGGCGTAGATCTTCGCGCGGCCGTCGCTTACGCCAGCCGCGACAACATGAAGTTGTTCGGGGCCTGCGCGCAGCACCTGAAGCCCCTGGAGTTCTTTGGCCGCTACGACCACACGGAGGCTGTCGATCCCGTCGTGTTGAAGCGGTTTCTCGACAAGGCCAGCCCGAACTACGACTGCAAGCTGGTACCTGACATCCTGCATGCGAAGGTGATCTGGTGGGTGGAGGCAGGCGCGTACATCGGGTCCGCCAATCTGTCTGACAGGGTGTGGATCTCGAACATCGAGGCCGACGCCTTTCTGCCCCACGACGAACTCGTCGAAACCGGCATGGAACGTGAGCTGCTGCGCTTCTTTGAGGAAGTGGATGATCGCGCCCGACCTCTGACCAAGGAAATCTACCAAGAGCAGCTGCGCTTGGCGGACCGGCGGTCTGAGTTGTCGAGGCGCGAATACGGACTTGAGCAGCAGTTCGACAAGGAACGCTTGCTGCCGAAGAATCACGGTCTGGTGTTTGTCGACACGAAGCGATCGTCTGAGAAGCGCTTCCAGAAGTTCGAGCAGGATTGGAACGACACACTGCAGGTGATGCGGTCCATTGCATCCAGGGTTTCGGCGCCGGGCGCTCGGTTACAACGTGAGGATCGGTGTGTGAATTGCTCGTGCCACTTGGTTATGGCCTGTTTCCTTACCTCCGTCGGCGGTCCTCTTTCGCGCGAATGGCACACTGCGTATCGACGAGATCGATATCCGCGGCGTTCCGGAGACGAGCAAAAGCCTGGCACCGCATCGGTGTGGCGCGTCCTGAACATCGCAGGCAGTACGCCCTTGAGGCCACAGCAAGTCTAAGAGCCGCGCCTTTGCCTTCCAAGATCGACGCTGATGCCCGTCAACACCCAACCTGCCCGGGCAGGCTGGTGGCTCTGTGAGCCCCGCGCGAGCCTCGTACGTTTCGATATCAATACCCGTCAGGGCATAGATCGGCCGTCTGGTATGTATCCGTGTGAACGGGAAGAACACCTATGCCTTGTGCCCTTGACTTTTTTGTTGTCCGAAGCTTTCTTTTGTAAAGGTTTGCACGATTTCGGAGAGGCGAGATTGATCAGTGGATTGCCGATCAGACGCAAGCCAGCACGAAGAAGGAGGTGATGCGCAAGCGTGACAGAGCTCAGTCGAACAGGACGTGTCGCAGCCGCGCAATGTCTGTCGTAGCAGTCGAACGAGTTAACTGAATCTTCTCTATATTGGAGGTGTGACATGGATATTGACTTCAAGAAGTTGGCACCCTGGAACTGGTTCAAGAAAGAGCAGGAGGAGCAGCAAGCCGCCTCTTCCGCTCTGCCTGTGCAGCGCAATGATGTGCCAGTGCCTGGAGGGGCAGTCAGTCCGATCGTGCAGTTGCATCGCGAGATTGATCGTCTGTTCGATGATGCCTTTCGGGGATTTGGATTTCCTGCACTGACCGTGCCGCGCTTGCCAGCCGACTGGCCGGGCATGCTGAAGCCGGCCCTGGATATCCAGGAAGGCGACAAACAGTACAAGATCGCCTTGGAACTTCCCGGTGTTGAGGAGAAGAATATCCAGATCAATCTCGACAACGACGTGCTGGTAGTGCGTGGTGAGAAGCGTCAGGAGCAGGAAAAGAAAGAGGGTGGCTTTCACCACATCGAACGCTCCTATGGGAGCTTCCAGCGTGCCCTGAATCTGCCAGATGATGCTAACCATGATTCGATCAAAGCCAATTTCAAGAATGGAGTGCTGACGATCACCATGGACAAACGTGAGGTCAGCGCACCAAAACAGGGACGTTCAATCCCGGTCAATAGCTGACGCCCTCAACCAACTCTTTCATATCGAAAGTGATCAAACGACCGGCGCGGCACCGTGACATACGGTGCCTCGCTGTCTCTCTAAGTTAAGGAGCATCAGCATGGCCAGAAAACAATGCCAAGTCTGCGGGCAGCCCGCCACGGCGCGGGTGGAAACCAATCTCAATGGTCGCCACAGCACCATGCTGTTGTGTGACGATCACTATCGCCAATTGGTGCGCCAGCAAAAGCGCACCGTCTCGCCGCTGGAAGCCTTGTTCGGCTCGCGCAGCGGGCTGTTCGAAGACTTCCTTGGCAGCGACTTCTTCCGCATCGGTGACGATTCGCCGTCGGGTGCGGCCGATACCGACGAGGTCGTCGATGCCTCGTTTGGCGAACCCGCCCCGGCTGCTACGGGTACAACGCGCAGGCGCGGCAGTGGGCTGGCCAGCCGTATCAGCGA
>Ga0114900_1000994_pt1 | contig 18875 bp, 24 predicted proteins | sample MalvireepMed_231_FD_89685 | JGI IMG/M metagenome (GOLD analysis project Ga0114900, IMG submission 89685) | Marine viral communities from the Global Malaspina Expedition - Malaspina viral metaG DeepMed_231 | ecosystem: Environmental > Aquatic > Marine > Oceanic | place: Mediterranean Sea...
AGTAGCAGCGGGCGAAAGCGACGACACGATGGGAGACGGAAGAGTATCGTCCACGTACCTATAGGCCAAGGTGTAATCCCCGTTCGCTGTGGCTGCGCCTCCACCTGGATGAAGAACTGTTGGTGCCGTGTCTGGAGCTTCTATCCCTAGCTCCTCGGCATTGCCACTTTGGCTGTCCCATCGGATGCCACGTTCATATCCATTGACACCGATCAGGTCGCCGTTGCGAGCCTTAACGAATGACCAGGGTTCGGCCTTGTCACCCTCGTGGATTCTGTTTGAACTGCTGGTCCGAGTCGCTTTTATATCCCCGTCATCATCCACCGTTACATGGAAGTCGCCGTCAGGACGCTCGTAAGCGAATGTAGAGAGAATATCGTCAAGTGACATTACACCGCCAGAGGAAGACAGCGCAGCGATATTCTGAGCGCCAAGGCGGACGTTCAGTTCGCCCCCATACCTGGAGTAGCAGTTGTTTTGGGCCTGCGCTGTGCCAGCAGGTAGATTATGAGGGTCTACGTTGGACGCTTGGCCTAGCCATTCGGAGATTTGTGACGAAGTTGTCGGTTGCTCTGCCATGCCCTAGCTCGATGAAATCGTCTCATCCGGCACGGCGCTCCAATCCCGCAAGTGGAAGGGGATGGGCGACACACCAGTGTGGCTTGAAGTAACGTCCTTCAGATCCGCAGCAGCAGCCATCTGTAGCGTCATCGCAGCCGTAACGTCCCTCTCCTGGACATCCTGGGCCTTAACGAGTCTTGCCAGCTCTGCCTCTGCCAACCTTAAAAAGTAGGTGAGCATTGAGTGGTATTCCAGGTCCAATGGGTCGCTGATCGTAGCCCCCTTGGTGGAGATGTTCGATGGCAGGGCCGAGTCGAGCGTGGCACCGGTCCCAGAAGACACCGCCGTGATGATGCGTTGCTCATCGTAAGCCTGAAGTCCACCGGGGCCACCAATAATCGAAGTGGGGGCTGTCGTCCCGGAAGTGTTAAAACGAATCACGCTCCCCACATGCCGCACCGTATCCAGCACGGAAGTACCCATCGTGAGCGCAGTGCCAACTGTGCTTGCCGTTGCGCTGTTGATTTCCTGTGTAAGTAGCGGACGAGGCGACATCTCAAGTATGGCCTCGTAGTTCTTAGACGAACTTGGAGGAGGTCCAAATACCACCGACATCTGATTGAAGTAATCTCCCGTGCTTCTGATGTCATATCCGATTGGAGTCGAAGGCGAATCGTAGTAAGACGTAGTGGCGTTCTGTTCCTCCGAGCTGAACTTGTATAACGGGTAGTCCCCCGTCACATCGAACAACCGGTGCATTCGTCTTGTGCCGACAGGCAGTACGTAGGACGAGCGATAAAGCGTGTAGCTGGTGCCAGCTGCCACATCCGCCCCTGGATTGTCATTCTGGTTCAAGGTAAGCGTTGAGGTGGATTCGTATGTCTGTATCGGATAGTGGCGATCCGAAATGATAACCCTGTACAGGCTGGCATCCGTAGGCCATGACCCGCTGGCTAACGTCAGAAGCCTCTCACTCGCACCGCCGGTGTGATCGTAGGTTATGGTAGAGCTTGTCTGCTGTGCCGCAGTGGCGAAACCAAATCTACGCTTGTAGTAATTCCATGAGTGATTGTTTGGCAAGTCACGGTACGCCCTTAAGATAGCCCGCTTGGCATGGCGGACGTTAAGCTCCGTGTTGTCCATCCCCTCACAATCCAGCAAGTGATCAACCGCATCCTGAAAGGTCCAGAGTTCAGAATGGACATCGTATTGAGGACGTGTAGGATTATAGTCGGCCATTTAACCGGGTGCCTTTCCTGGCTTAATCCAATCTGTACTCAGGCTTTCCAGGGGGCCGTGATTGATCTTCCGCATCCAGCCAAGGGTAGAGTGCTGCTCGATGATCACACCGCTTCCAGAAGATGAGTGATAGACATGGATGTCGGTGGAGGCCGGGAGCTTTGCCAGCAGGGCGTCTTCGCTCGCCCCCTTTGGCATGCCTTTGCGATTGACGATTCCATTTTGGACCTGGAATACATCTCCCGACTCTTCCCGGCAAGCGTCGATCAAGAGCTTGATCCCCGGCACGTCGGTGTTCTTATTTAGATTGGCTTTGGAGGGCATAATTAGATCATAAATGGATACGTGGCTTCTCTGGTAAAGAGCTGCAATCTTTCTCTGTCTCCAAGCAGCCTCCGCCAGATTCCAATTTCATCTATCGTTACGTCAGAATAGATAGACAAATCGCTAATAGATCCAAACTCCACTGCGGTAGTCTTCGTGTTTAATGTTCCACCAGACGAATAATCTGCACTAACCATCGTGTCTAAAGTTCCACCACGGGGGGAAGCCGCCGCCTTGACCGCCGTATTGGCGTTGTCGATGACGCCCTCTACAAAGTACCACGTCCCTGTAGACGGATTGAAACCTGCATTAGCGGATGTGTAACTGGTTGAATGGGCGACATACATGTCAAAGCCGCCCGGATTTCCAGACTTGGACAGAGACCAGTCCGATGCACCTGTAGATCCGCCCCATTTGGTTACCAAGTCCTGCCTGCCAGTGTCATCTATCTTGCACCAGCAGCAGATGTGCAACTCTTGCCTGCCATCTAGAGCCTGAAAGTCAGACTTACTGGCAACCGAAACATATTGGCTGCTACTGGAAGTAACGTCCAGGCCAAGGTCGACAACGCTAGATGCGCTCCCCGGAGTATTAACAGCAGTGCCGGGAGACTGACCCACAGAATCCAATCTGGACCCAGCGGTTTCGGAAAGTTTCCAGTAGCCAACCAATCCATGGTGGAGGGTCGGGTTGAAAACTCTTAAGCGATGGGATCTGGATCGACGGCTCAAGAGTCTCTCCGATACCAGAATGTAACCTTAAAGGACTCGTCATCCCCCCCCGAATTGTTGATTGCGGTGGAACCCGCAGCCGGTCGCATTACCACATATAGCTTCGTAACGACCTGGAATGGCACGGCGATTTGACGGTAGCAAAATCCTCCCGACGCATCGGAAAACCAATCCGCACTCGAAAAGGGGACTACCGCCACCAAGGTGAGATGCTCGACAGCATCAGCGACCAAGGCAGAATCTCCAGCGCTAACGTCAGGATCTTCATCAAAAATGTAGAGATCGAAGGCGGGCTGTTGTACCGTAGAACCTATACTCACCATTCCTATAGACAGTATTTCACCACTTACTCCATTGCCATTGGCCCTGGGGTCCATCGTGAAATCTACAGTATTGGAATACTCACTTGCCGCTACTTCAGCATCATTGATTCCGATAATCTCAGTTGGGCCTACCTGATGTATTGGCCCAGAAAAGCCCATAACCATGATTTATGTTTCTCCAGTTTTTCCTGGGGGACAGGAGTGCGCCCTGCCGACACGGTACAGGGCGCACCACCCGCCCACAAAGATACTGTTATGCAGATGCGGTCCAGTCGATAGCCAGAGACTTCTGATTAGCGGCATTTACGACATGAACGCCATGATCGATCACATAGAACGTCGCGCCCGTGATCGCTTCAGTGATATTGGATGCGTCATCCTGCAAGATCATGAAAATGTTCGGACCCATGATTCCGGTAGAACCAGTGACCGTATCAAGCACTGCGAGGTCTTCTGAACCCTCTGTCCATACCTGAACATCGTGGACACGCAATCTTACAGCAGCAGTTGTTCGGCACTGGATAGCACCTAGATCAAAGTTGCCGTAAAATACGCTATTCTTAATGATTACGTCATCACACCCAACAACCGCAATAGCTGTGTCGGCACCATCTGCGGCTGCTCCATTGTGGAAGTGTCCGTCGATCACCAATCTATCAGCATCAGCCGTGGTCATGATAACGTCCGTTGCCTGACCAGTGGAGTCGCGGTATTCGGTGTTGATTAAGGCACAGTCAGCCGCGCTGATCTCGATAATTCCCGTTGTCGCATCGATACCACCGAGGAATAGAATGTTCTTGACGACGGTTGATGCAGCCGCGAGCTTGAAGTCGCCAGCCACAGCCGTTGCCGTGAACGTCGGCCTACTGGCACCATGGCCCAGTCCGATGATCGTCAGCCCCGCCACGTCGATATCCACCGCAGAGTCAGCGGCGAGGTTTTCTGTGTGCCCAGGAAGGACGTAGATTACATCCCCGTTGTTGGCCGTAGCCTGGGCGATGGAATAGTCCAGGGTGGCAAATGCCTGATCGGGGGCAGTTCCGCTGTTCGTATCAGCGCCACTCCCGGAGTCGACGTAAAAACGATTCCCGACGCCATCGATGTAATCGAGGATGTCTGAGATTTCCTTGCCAACCCTAGTGTTAGCCAAGCCGAACTTGAGATTTCGCTTACTGTAACCTGAGAGTGCCATGAATATGGTTCCTGTGTTGTTGACCTCCGGGAGTGCCCGTCCCTCGGGTTGCCTGTCGGTCTATGAGGCAGCGACCTACTTCTTAGCCCCGTGATCTTCTATGACTTGTTGCGTAAGATCCTTCCGAGGAACTTTCGCTAAATCCGGGTTACGCTGTATCCTCTTCTTAACAATTCCCTCCGCCAGATCGGCAGCCAGACGAACAGGCTCTGGCGGTCTGGGCTCTCTCCCCTTCACGTTGACCGCCCCTTCGCACGGCAAACCGCGATCCTCACATACTTTTTTAATGTGGCCTCTGCCACCAGTTGGAGGGACGAATGCTTCTGGATCTCCAGGGAATCTAGCTAAATTCTGCATGTACATGTCGTTAGGGTTCGGGTTGTAGCCGTGTACCCTGGCGTTGTAGACAATCTCTTCTATATATCTTGGTTCGTACTGCTGGTCTAATCTACCAATCGAAGCAAATAACTCCCTGTCTGACATAGCCTTGGGTGCCTTTTGCGTGGCACACATGGCAGCCATGGCATGACTCTGTCCGCTATGACGCATCTTAACATATAGTGCCAACGGAGTTACGTCGAATTGGTATTCTACTGGATAGTGTGGTATCCTGCAACATTCCAGACCGGTAAGGTCTGTCTCCCATGCCATTTCAGGGAACTCTGCCATCACCTCTTCTGCCGTGGGTGGGATCATAAGTAGATCCGAGTCCTTCCTCCAGGACGCATTCTCTTTAAGGAATTCTTTGACTTGGCTAACTAGATGATCCATTATTTATGCTTCTCATACTTTTTAATCGTCTTCCGACTCGGACACTTCCCCTTCGCTTTCTTCCGAAACTTCGGGGACTTGCACGCCTTGAATAACTTTCTCTGCTTGGAACTTTTGAAGGGCACTATTTAGTATCTCCTGTATCACCTTCGGTATTCCTGGGTCCACGTGGAGATTCCTTATCCTTGCGACTTGATTGAATGCGTGCCACTTTTTCCTTGATGTCCGCCATGTCTTCTGCCGCCTCTAGCTGTATTTCCGCCTGCTCGGCCATCGTCTCGGATTTAATTCTCGACTGCTCTTCCAAGGCTGTCTCCTTAGCCGCCGCCATGTTGCTGATCTGCGATAGCTTCAGGTCATGCTCCTCTTGTTTTTGCTGCAAACTCAGCTGGTGCATCTCCTGATCCTGAGTCAGAGATTGCTGATGAGTCGCTTCCACTTGCTCCATCTTGACCTGATTGGTCTGTGCCTGGAACTGGAGCGCAGCCTGCTTATCCGCCATCTCGGGACCAGCTCCCTGTAGATCGGCCTGCTTGACCTGGGCGTCTGCCTGGGCTTTCTGCGCCTCGGCCTGGAGTTTCTGAGCCTCTGCCTGCTGTTTGGCCATTTCAAGCTGCACTTGCTGCTGCTGCATCTCCATCTGCTGCTGCTGCATCTGCTGCTCTTCCGGCGTAGGCTCGGGCTGTGGAGGCTGCCGTGGCCCGAGCTGGAAACCAGATACGTCCTGGTCTATAGACTTGCCCCACATATATATAAGCTGGTTGAGCGGATTCGTATCGGTGGTCATGTCGGCATGCTTGGAAAGCTCGGGGAATAGCACCGGCATAACCGATTGCATATTCTGAGCTTCTCGCTGTTTGTTCGGTTTCCTCGCACTGCCCGCCTCCACGGTGGCCCTCATCTCCCGCACTACCAACTCGGGGTCGGTCGATACTACGTGGGCGTCCCACAACTGCGCACCGACAGGGCCGACCAGCTCTTGGATATCTTTCCCTTCCAAGTACCAGCGGGCTACAAACTTCTCCATGTCCGCCGCCTCGGTCATCCACGACTCCACCTTGGAAGCCATGTAGTCTGGCCGAACGGAGACGGCCTGCTGCTTGGCCTCTGCATCCGTGGCAGTACGGGACTGAGTGCGTGATATGCCATAGAGCAATTCACTCAGGCCGGTGCGAAGCTCAAAATTGTGTGTCATCCTGTCCAGGATATGCCATGACTCCTGGTTGACTTCCGGTTGCTTGAGGAACTGAACGGCCTCTCCCAACGTCTTGGTGATGCCCGGCGGGATCTTGATCACCGCCATGTCCTCGCCGTTCTTCAAGGTGTTCTCTACATACTGAGCTACGTTCTGTAGGGTAACGATGAAGTCTCGTGAGTTGCTGTAGACTCTTCCAGCTAGGTGAGACATGAATAAGTTGATATAGGTCAACTCGCCCAAGCCGGGTGCCATGGGTGGTATCGGGTAGGCACTATTGGGATCTCGATAGAAATCCAATACGGCGCAGGGCCACTTGTCATCCTTCCAGAAAGGAACTGGCCACCGGAACATCTGTTCAATCTCCATATCCGATGCACTACGCACGTTGTCACTCGTGGCATTGAGCGGATAAGGAATGTCAGCTGCTATGGCAAGGTAGGCGAAGTCTCCTACAGCCCTGTCGAATTCGTCCCCCAGGACGGTATTCACGCCAGAGACCCTATTGCCGATCCCCATCTTGGAGTAGATTTCCCAGTAAACAAGCATGTCGTTCGACTTGCCCTGGGAGCGATGGAGATTCACAAAGGTTTCACCCTGAGATGCACCGTAATGGTTACGGGATTCAGCATGGCCCTTCCCACTTAGAGACCCCTCCTTCAGACGGAACTTGCGTTCCACTTTCCATACTGGCTCGGTGCGCTTATGGGCTATCCACCATGCGCTAGACAGGCTCTTGGCATCGGGGTCAATGAATAGGTTATCCTGTGTATCCCAGAAAGATCCCGTGAGAGTCCTCTGAGATCCTGGCATCGAGTAGGGCCTGGGCCACAGTACACCGCGCCCCTTAACCAATCCCTCTGTAATGGCAGTTTCGGCATGCTGGGCAAGACCGCCATCCGGTTGCTCATCCGGCATATAATTCAAGACAAGAGACATTAGCTGGTTGCGGATGTTTTCCTGGGAGGAGACAGCCATCTGCTGCTGCATCATGCCCTGGAACATCTCTTGGACTTGGGGATCATTGGGATCTCCGAACATGTCGGGAGACAACTCTAGCTGGGGGCGAGGCTTAATTATTCTCACCGGATTGCGCCAGTAGAGGACCGGCCCAAAAATGGCTACCAATTCAAAAGCCTTTTGAATCGTTATCCTGAAGCGGGGCTTGATGTTCCCCCCCATGTAGCGTCCCACGTACTTGGACTGCCACATGAAATCTATGGCACCAGAGTAGAACTCCCGGCATTGCTGAGATACAGCATCAAACCCACTGCGGGCCTTCTGGGCCTGAGCAATCTGACCGAGCCAGCCAGTGACAATGGGACGCAGGAATTCGTAACGTACGGGTACGGTTGGATCGCCAACAGTCCCTGGTCCTTCGAGACTTTCCCTGGGCCGAACAACTGACGGATAATCTAAAGCCATAAGTCTCAAGCCTTCTGACTATTTAAGTTGCTACAAGTTTATTATGTTTTCGCAGGAGTGCATTGACCCTTTGGTAACTCCAGTGCTGGCCCATTTTCTCCGCGATTTCTACCGCTGTCATATTGTCATCGTCACGCATCTTGAGAACTCTCTCCTCGTCCGTAACAAAGCTCTGTTCCGCTTCCCTCTCGCGATCCTTCGTGGCCTGCTCCATTCGCCTTACTATCTGCCTGCGAGACTCGTCAGACTCTTTCCTGCGATCCCTGCCGCTCTGGATATAATCCCATCCGCCATAAGTAACCGCTATATCGTTCTTCTCTTTGTATAGCTGGCAATCAACGTGATGGACGTGGGGCTTGGGGATAATGGTGAGCGAGTTCTTTGGCATCAGTCCCAGGTGGTAAACTCCGGGGGCAGTAACGTCCTGAATGATGGCTGATACGGGCGTAGTACTTACGTCTCCATGCCCGTAGTAGAGGACTACATCACCCACATACAAACTGTCATGATTCGTACTCATAATTGAAGCAACTCCTGATCCTCAAAGGATTCTCTAGAGGGTCCAGCGTAGATGGAGTTATCCTTCTTCTCCTGGCCCTTTGACCAAGTATCCTTGAAGTACAAATACCAAGCACTCGGCTTCCTCTGAGCAGGTTGAGGAATCCAATATGATAGATTTGCACAACTAGCATACCGCAAACAATCACACAGAGGGTCGATCTGCCGGGTAGCAGGCTTATCTATGGAGATGCCAGAGCTTCCTACCTGTTTTTGGTAGCGGAGCATCTGATCTTCAAAGTCACTGCACTGCTGAGTGTAGCGCAGCTTGGGCCTACCACCTTGACCAACCATGAGCCAGTGCCGCACAAGCTGACACCCGCCCTCCAGGTCATCAGACGCCAATTGGAAATCACTTCCCGACTGACGGCTTTCTACCCGGTAATCTGAGAATGCTTCGGAGTACTGAGTACGCACTGTCTTGTTGTAGCCCATCGGAGTTTGACGAGCTGCATGTGAATCAATAATGAATGACTCATAGGAGATCCCCTCGCTCTTCGCGGAGATAGCCTGAGCCATTGTCTTAGCATCTGTCTGAGGTAAATGAAGGTTGTCGTAAACTACGGCTACCGGACCCGTTTGGCTTGTAATCTCCTTGGTTGGTATCGCCACGAACAGGGCACCCGGATGTGCGTGACCTGGGTCCAGAATGACATAGCGACACCAATCCGGGGGCGGCACGCCACCCGTCTTGTCCATTATCTTATCCACCTCGTCCCACTCATTGACGTTATGGCTGGGAGTATGGTGTATATGGGGAGAGAAGGAGGGGTACATGCGATGCTTGCCGAAGATCAAATCTCCCCGATCCCGGCTACGAACTTCTTCCTCGCCCCCCTGATCTCTCCACGCCTTGAGGTTCTTATCGCGTTGCTTCTTCTCTATGAACTTATTCTGTGAGTGCCACAGCACCACACTTTCGACTTCTGGATCGTCACTCTCCGCACGGTCGAACAGCTTGATCAGGGCATCGTTTACATTACCCGGCCAGACAGACCAGATGATCCTGCCCCCCACGTCTGATATACGAGCCTGCCATTCCGTGTAATGGTCACTGAACATGATCCTTTCATCTATCCAGATCAAATCCACGGGATCGCCCATCTTGGGTTCGCCCTTGGAAGTGAAGTAGAAGATATCAGTGCCATGCGAGTCGGAACCGAACTCTTGTCTTGGCTTCAATCGACATACAGAAAAGTGCCGGATCGACTTGTTCTTCCAGCCCCATTCACTAATCGCCCTGGAGGGGATCAGCGGCGGGGCCATACGAGTTTCTTTCTTCCTTTCGACATCACTGTCTTCCCATGGCCGGTAGTCTCGCCATTGACCTGTCTCTAGATCCTTGATCATCTTCATGCCGGGATTCCGGCGAAACAGAAGCCGGTGTACGGTTTGCCCGCAATGCGATTCTCCATATCCGACGCACCAGATAACCAGGGGCCTGTCGGTAGGGAACTGCACATCGAACTGAGTGCCGTCCATCCTATTTATCGGCTGCCCTAGCGCGGCAGAAGCTACCAGGGAAGAAACGCAGACGCTCTTGCCGGAACGGTTGCCACCTGACACGAGCAGCTCCGTAGCTTTAGACTCGAATACTTTTGCCTGATGGTTTTGCGCCCGAAAGAGTCGAAGCGACTCAGCCCGTCTCGCCACCTGAGCTGTGACCAGCTTGGAGAGTCGGTCAATTTTTGACTTTTTGCTCATTTGGCTGTCCTAGCCCAACTTCCTTGACAATCCTCGTTATCTCCGTAGCTATCTCTTCATCCGTCATATCGGCAGTCTCGGCCTCCGGCGGACGTGCCTGGGAAGTGAGAAGATGTAATCGAGTCACCTTGTCGAAGTGGTCTAGAACTCGCTTGCTGCCTGGGGCAGATTGGGCAGCGATTTGAAGCTGGTTGTACCAGAACCGTGTGAAGTCCTTTACGCCGCCATGGTCGTCCAGGATGGACTCGCAGACAGCGGCGGCATTACTAAGCACTTCATGGGATTTAAGGGCGGCTTCCACCGCCTTCTGTGTCTGCTCTTGCTTTCTGACGGTATCCTTGGCGGCCTTCTTTACAACCGTTTCCTTTTTAGCGCACTCGGCACAAACGAACTTTTGCTTTTTTATGGACTTGGCATCCAGCTCTGTTATGGGAAACCGTTGTTCACAGAAGCAGCACACCCTCGTGCTGTCGTCATCCAAGTGGAAGCCGCCGAACTTTGTCATAAGCACCTTTGTATTAACAAAAGGCCGTGCGGGTTTTGATGCCCGCACGGCCCCCGTTTAGGCAATTACCTAGCCCGCCTGCCGAATGATTTGTTACACGCGGAACGCTTTGCAAACAACGGCCCGTGTGAGCGTGCTGGCAGCCAGGGCCACCAGCTGATAACCGACCACATTGGCCACGTCATCCAACGTGTCAACCGTACCACCTGTGGCAAATGTATTTACAGAACCATCCGTCGCATGCGGAATGATCCAAGCCTGTGCGGCTCCAGTTGCAGCGCCGTAAACCCTCGTGGGGCCTTCGGTCACTACCCAGAAGTTTTTGCCACTCGCCGCACCAGCCGTGGGGAGGTGGTCGTCCACAATTCCCACCACCGTGTCTGCGACATTTTCAACATACTCCACATACTTTATAAGATCGTTGCCAGTCTTGGAGTCCTCATGCCTGACCACTCGACCGGGAGCCAATGCGGCACCCTCGCCATTCTCGACGTATCGGCATGTAACCGACATGCCACTGAGGACGGGGCGTGGCGGTCGAGATGCACTGCCGTCTGTGTCCGGGAAGACCTTCTCCATGCCAAGGCAATGGGGAAGGGTATCATTGTCGTGTGTCTGCCCACGGGGGAGCGGATTAGATACTGAAGGCATTCTGTTGGTCCTTATGCTTCAGAAGAGTAATGGCCTCGTATATCCCCCGAGGTCATGGGTGCCCTGTAGCAGGGACTGTATGACACTACCTTTAACTACGCAAAGGACTTTCCGTATGCGAAGTACTTGGGATTGTATCGGGCGTTTCCGAAGAAACCTGCCTTGAACAAGTAGGCATCCGATTTAATGTCGTAGTAAGGTCCACGAGAACCGAACAATACACTGTCGAGACTGGCCAGCTCCACCTGCTGGACATTGATGCCCCAGAAGGTTCCAGCTGCTACGTCGAACTCGTACTTAACCATCACGCCATCCTGGTTCAGGGCGTCTGGGAAGCCCAGATCCCGAGCCTCTGGATGGGGGATGACGTTGCGGAACTTAGCTTCCTGGTAATCCTGATAACCATTGAACAAGTCATTGGCCATCATGTAGACACTAGGTCGCCCGTCCGTGCCACCATTCTTGGTAAGCCAAGTAGATGTACGGCGTAGAATACGGCCACAGTTATCTTCCCAGGTAGTCGATCCCGTGCCCCAGTTATTGGAGGTGATATTCGGGAGTACCGGAGAGATGTAGTCGTACTCACTGGTCCCGTTTCCGTCCGGCCAGTCGGTTGCCACAGCGGCATTCGGCTTGGTGGATAGATCCGTACTCCAGCTTCCACCTTGGTTCTGGAGAGTGGTTTTTTTGCCAGCATACGTATCGTCTGGCTGAGCCACAATGTCTGCCGCTACCGTGGTCCCGTCCCCTGCGAAGGAGAGCATGCCATGGAGGCGGTTTTCATTTCCACTCGCATTGCCGTCGATGTACAGCTCACCGTGAAAGTGATCGTCCAACGACTTGCGGAGTTGAGGCATGATGCGGCTGTAGCGATCAATGATGGCCGTACTTCCCTGATTCATCAGGTAGTTCTTGTAGTCCATCTTGTCGGTGGCTACATAACCACGCCAGTCAATGTTGAGGTGACGGTACAAGTCCGTCTCACTGAAGCTATACTCGCCACTAGCACCATGAGACTGCACGGATGGCTGAGAATACTCGACCGCCCAGGTACAGTCATAGCCGCTCTGATTGAAAACAATCCGGCCATGCTTAGCGAGCAGAGCCAAGAACAGACGCTTACGGACGGTAGCATCCGCAGCATCGGCAAAGTACTTCTTGGCTGTCGTGTTGACAACCGACATCGCTTCTGCCATAGCTCAAAACCCTTCTCTGAGGTGTGTGTTAGGCGGTCCTATCCGGTGTTGGATAAAAGCCCCGCATCCTTAAATTCCTTTTCAAGCATCGAGCGGAAGTCCACCGTCGCCTGACCCTGCTGTGCAGCGTCCATTGCGCCAGTCACGAGACCGGCATCCCTGTTTTGACTATAATTCTCTGGCCGTGCCTCCTCTTGGGCGACCTTCTGGGCCAGATAATTCTCTTTCTTCTCTTCCCCGATCTGATGAGCCTGGGCGGCATCCGGGTGCATGATCGGCTCTGGCTGTGGGGGAGCCTGCTCTTGGGCAGGCTCTGGAGCCGTTGGCACGGGAGTCCTTTTAATCATCTCAGCATCTGCCATCTGGATGGCGTAGTCTTGGAGCTGGACTCCTGACAGGCCCAGGCCACCATCCCTCTTGGGAGCGGCGGCATGCTGGGAGTAGGCCAGGACAATCTGCCCTCGTTCGGTCAGCTCGGGAGTCTGTCCGTCAACCCCCATCTTCGGCCTGCCTCCTTCATCCAGCTGGTAGAGATCCGACAGATTCTGTTCCACATAATTCAAAGCACGCTGGGTGTTATCCCGCTGCTGCATAATCTGGTTGACTCGGTAATCCACCGCTTCCTGGATCTTCTGGTATTCCTCATCCGGGTCGCTCGATGGCATGGCCTGCTTGACGCGATCATCAAATTCCCGGACTATATTACGAACTTCCGAGTCTTCCCACTTCTTATAGTGCGTCAGATCGTCCGCCAAGCTGAGGTTCACCTTCCCCTGGTACTCCGGCTTGACCACGTATCTACGGGTCTGGGCATCGAAGTCGCAAAGATTCTCCCAGGATGAATCGTAAGCCGGTGTTTCTGGCTGCGACCTTCCGCTCTCGGAAACACTTTCGGCCAATGCCCTGGATTCCGGCTGCACAGCAGGAGAGTCCTTAGTCTTTAAATACTCCTGGAAATCCCCTGCGTGCTGGAGATACTGTTGACCGTACTGCGCCATTTTAGAAAGCTGATCTATCTGCTGGGCTTTACCGGCAGCCTGTCCAAGGTATTCCAGCACCTGCTCATCAGATGTAAATCCAGATACATCATACCCTTTAGATGCAAGGGATTCTTTCAATGGGCTGCCATCGGCCATTATCAACTCCTGAATAAAAGTTAGGTGGGCTTACTACGAACATAATCGACAGAAGTGGTTTTAGTCAATAGGTTTAGCAAACCGAGTGGCTAATATAGCTTATCGTGCTTAAATACAGGGGCCATAAATCCATCGCGAATTTAACTACTGTGCGCGCAACAATTAGTTTGTGCGCGATACCTTACTCTCCTGGCATGGCCACCATGTCTGGGCCATGCGACCCGTTATACCGCACTTTTTAGGGGCACCTCGCTTAATCCTGGACCGTTTCTCCAGCTCCGCCAATCGCTTTCTAATCGTGCCCTCGTCATTCTCTTGCTTGCTGTCCAGCTCTCTAGCCGTGCTGCCAGGGTGATCAGTCACCAGGGAATAGGCTGTGAATGTCCGGTTCCCTCCTGTCTTGCTGTACCCAGGTAGCTTCCTCGGAATGGCCGGAACTTTTCCTGGGAACAAGTAACTCCCCACCCCGAAGGCGTCCTTACTAGTCGTGTTCAAGTGTTAATCTCCCATGTGGGGCCACAGATTGATGTCATATTGGCGTATTTTTCCGGGTGTCGTCTGGCTGGGACGCTGTCTAGCGAGGCCACGTTCCTTCTCCCTGTCCCATTCCATGGCCAACTTCCGCAGTCTCTTCTTCTCGCGGGCAATGATAAAATCCGCCCTCTCCTCATCCTTTTTGCTCGTCTGAGCCCTGGAAAATAAGTCCTTATCATAGTCATTAGGCTGTTCTACACGACCGAGGTAGTCCTCCATCGTCCTACAAGTATCACGAGGATTATAAGTCATAGGTTATAATACGCTAAGCACTTGCGCTAAGCTGTCCTTTAAGGAGTTAATTATGTCCCGACCGGGAGATGATGTCATTAAATCGTTTCTGGAGCGAATCGTTGCCACTCTCAACGAATGGGACGATTCCTGTTACGCACTTGTCATCCTTTCAGAAGATGATCAGTGGCACTTCGCAGTCCAGTCGAGCCCTGAACAAAAGGCCATTGTAGCTCACGGCCTCCTGGAATTGGCTGTTCACATCAATCCGCCACCGGAGGAGGAGATGGAGGACGGCAAAGAAGAGGGGGAAGAGGAAGAAGAAGAGGACAAGGAAGAAGGTGGAGAGGAGGAAGAAGAGGAGGGGGTAGAGGAGGGAGGTGGCACGGGAGGAGAGATATGACGATCCCGGAAGAAGTGATACGCCAGCACGGGGAGCCGGGGTCTTCCATCCCAGGCAGTAAATATATGCGGGCCTATTGCTCTGGATGCAGGCAGCCCATCCGCGTAGCCAGCGTTACAAAGGATATCCATGGCCGGGTGCTTAACAGTGTGTGTGAAGACTGCTGGCCCCTGGACGTGCCGACCTCTTGCTCCATTATCCGCAGGAAGGATTACCCCGTGGAGGACTAAAGTTTCCACCCTCGCTTCTTTGTCCCCTTCTTCCTGCCCCGCTTGCTCTTTGGAGCCTTTTCCAGCTGCTCCAGCTTCTTTATCCTCTTATTGAGTAATACTACCTCTTTGGCCAGCCCAGCCGCCTTCAAGCGGTCAGCAGTAGCCAGCTTCTGGTGGCGTGCCACCTCCCTACGAGCCTCCCGCATACCCCTGCGGCACTCCTTCAATACCATACCCATGGAGTGTGATATCTTCTCGGTGCAGCTGGCGGCATCCAGGTTCATGCAGTTATCCCGCACGTACATCCAGATGTACTGCGCAGCCCTGCTCACTTCCCTGTTCCGCATGGCCCTACCCCCCAAATGGGGGGTTACCCGCACATCATTAATACGTGTACGCTCTGATTCCACTCTCTGGTCCTCCATGTGTCTAGATTCCATCAGACTTCCCACAGTGCGCCAACCCTGAAACTTGGCGCACTGTGGAGATACTGGCGCAGACTTGGCGCACTGTGGAGAAAATCCAGAGGACATGGAATGGCCCCCAGAGGTAGCTGACCACTCAGAGTGCGCCAAGTTTCCACCAGAGTTCCCACAGTGCGCCAACCCTGGAACATTGGCGCACTGTGTAAGTCTGCCGAATTAGTACCCCCCGGAAAAAGCATTATTCTGATACCGTTCGATTTATTCGGAACAATTATTCGGAACGATTTTTCCTGAAAGCGTCGTTTTTCCGCAGAAAACGGCTAGAAGTTTTCCTTCCGAATTATTCCGAATGAATTATTCGGAACAATTATTCGGACTAGTACCCCACTGGGGAAACATATACCGTCATCCTGATACCGTCTACACTGTCTACGTCTACGGTATTACTGTTTTCCTCGGGTTTTAGGGTATTACCGTTGACAGTAGACGCCGCAGATAGAACGATACTCCATGCCGGTTGCACCCGCTGGGCATGGGGCCGCAGCATCGCCAGCAGCTCGGCCTTATGCTCCCGCATCTGGCGGAGCAGGACAGGCGTCACCGCCGAGCGGGGCCAGTACCGGAGTCGATCACCATGGCTCTCTAGCCGGATTCCGAGATAGGTCAGGAGAACCAGCAGTTCCACGGCGCTCACAATTCCCCCTACTCGCTTGGCTCTACCCCCTAAATGGGGGGGTTACCCGCGCATCATTATTGAGTGTAGCTGCTGGTTTACTCCATGGTCTCTACCATATCCGCCTGCTGCCACGGCGTCTGCCACTGGTGGCGTGCCACTGCAAACAGAATGGACAGCGATAGGCACTCTTGGCCGTCTCCTTCGCCTCCTTCTTACTGGCATATTGCCGCTTCCCACCGCACGTCCTGAACATATAGCCATCACTCGGACTCTGCATTCCCGCCCGGATGTGCTTGTTGGCCATATCCACCCTCCATGAATCAATGAATCGGACTGCCAGCACACTCAGTATACCCAGTATCAGGATGGTTAATACCGATCTAACCCAATCGCCCCTCCTCATCCTCCTCATCCTCCTCATATTCTCCCCCAGGCGACCCTATCGCACCAATAGCGTGTAAAACGTCCGACCCCTGAAGTGCGCACAGCCTACGCCGCCGTGAGTCCACTTGCCCTCGTATAAACAACAGCTTATGAACCGCTTCCCCTCCAAATCCTTCCCGTCCCTGGCTCCACACCCCTCGCTCTTCGCATGTAAACCCTGCCATCCAGGTAAATGACCCGATACGCCTCGTTTTGCACGGATCATCGAAGTCTCCTGGGCACGCTCCATTAGCGCCCTGTCCATCTTCAATGGACCCAGGCCACGCTTGGCACGGATCTCGTTCACCGAGCTTAATACCACCCGACTAGCTCGAAGTTCCTCCCCCTGAACCTGTAACGGAGCGATAAATAACGCCATTAGTAACCACGACCTAAAAAACATCTCCACCTCCAATGGTAAAACAACCCAAAACAAACCAATTCACCATCTAAATCGCTCCATTAACCGAAAACAACCCCCCAGTTCGCTCCAATATGGCACCCATAGCACCACTTTTTTGAGAAAACAGACGCGATTCGCTTGAATTCTATCCCGTTTACCGGGGCTAGAGGGCGATATTCAAGGAAAAAACCTGAATGACGGCCTCAGGAGGATTTTGAGGCGAAAAATATCTACCAGGGGGGGTAAATATAGGGGCCAGGGCCGTGGGCCAAGCCCCCCCCGCGCGCGTGCGCGCGATCAATCTCTTCTCGTGGAAAGCTTTGCGTCGTCCGTTTCGCAAGCACCGGCCGCAATGGCGTCAGCAGCCGGGTAGGGCGGGACGCATGTCCGCTTGTCCGTTGTTGTCGTCGTCGTCGGGGGGGGGACTTACAGTTACCGCGCCGTGCACTACATATAGTGGGGCGTCCCGCTATATGTAGTGCGACCCGTGGTAACAGTAGTCTCACATTTTATTTTGCTGGACGTCTTGACACACCAAAGCCGATCAGTTAAAAACGTGGTTCGTTTGTTTGTTTCTTACTTACTTCAACACAGGAGTCGAACATGATTACTGAAGGCAATCCACGGCAAATCATTCACAGCTACCTAAGTCCATTCAAGGCGAACGGATCACCGAAAGAAACCGGCGGGCTTTGCATGTTTCAAGGCCTTGCTGCCAAGTGGATTCGATGGCAAATAGCGGAACATGGTGGCTACATATCGAATCAACAGGTTCACCGGCTGGTTGTGGACGATGAGACGGGAGAGCATCGCTTCCAATTGGAGGTGCGAACTATTGAAGACATGATTCAAGATTGCCTGTATCTTGCGTTGCGGGCGCTTGACAAGAGACTACCGGGCTTGCCAGATACAATGCCGGTATCGGAAGTCCGTACGATGCTAATTTTCGCGATCATTCAATCCGCAAAACAGGTGGGACATGGGAGAACAGCAACCCAAACCGAACGGACCGCTTACTCCGTCCCACTAACACTGGGCGACATGGACACGGAATCGGCGGACATGTCGAAACGCGGTTCGTCGGACGACTACGTGGAAGAATCGCAATTGGCTAAATTTCGGGAGTGGTGTGCCAATTATCAGCTAACACCACGTGAAATCGATGTAGCTGTTGGATTGGCTACTGGCCAATCACAATCCGATATTGGCCGGGGGCTAAGTCTACATCGCAATACAATCGCCACTAACTACAAGCGAGCGGAGTCGAAACTAGAATCGGCCTGGGATACTCATTTGGCCGATCGGCTGATTAGCTGGTTTTCCGATGCTATCGATGATTATGAAGATAGGTAGTGCAAAGCGCGGTAACTGTTTTTCGTGTTGTTTTTTTCTTCCCCTTAACTTGGAGTGTTTGAAATGCTAGAGCAAAAACAGAACGAAACCGACCAAGAGTTCATCGCCCGCCTGAAAGCAGAAAACGCCCGCTTAGCGTCCCCTGCTAGGAAGGTCGACCGGTCAAAACCCGTTGTTTATTCTACCCTGTATTTCCGGGGAGATTCTGTCGAGACCCACACTATCGAAACACGTATCGGCTTCCCCGGCATCGGGATTAATGCGAACAAGCCGTCAAAATGGCAGAATCTCACACGCAAAAAAGCAGCGTGGATATTCGACGATCTGAACGCAACCGGCATCCCTACGGAAGAGTTAATGAAGTCTACTTTCTACTCCCAATTAGCAGCCCTCGTCGAATCCGATACCCCGGAGTTGACACGGGAGAATATCGACAACGGGTCGATAATGCTCACAGCTTGGCAAGAGAACAACCAAGCTCTTGCCGATTATCTTGACCCGGCAGAAGCAGAAGCAGAAGCAGAAGCAGAAGCAACCAAGCCCGTACGGGAAGAGCCGATAGACGTAGAGTAGTTGAACTGAAGTAGCAACGACAAGCCCGTATGCGCATAGTCGCATACGGGCTTGTCTCATTCCACCACGGCGACCGCTTGACACCAGGGCGACCGCTTGACCACCAGGGCGACCGCTTGACCACCAGGGCG
>Ga0114900_1000999_pt1 | contig 18843 bp, 19 predicted proteins | sample MalvireepMed_231_FD_89685 | JGI IMG/M metagenome (GOLD analysis project Ga0114900, IMG submission 89685) | Marine viral communities from the Global Malaspina Expedition - Malaspina viral metaG DeepMed_231 | ecosystem: Environmental > Aquatic > Marine > Oceanic | place: Mediterranean Sea...
CTCCCGGCAGTCATGCCGACCTGAAAGCCGCACCTCCGGGTGCGGCTTTTTTGTTGCGGGTCCCCGCCCTCTCCGTCCGCGCCCCATGTCTTTTCTATTACTCACAACGGCTTTTATCGGCCGAAATGCCTACTGCATAAAGAGACATAACGATGATGTTGCGGTGACATTGTCTGTGCCACCATCGAAGTCCATGGAATGTAAAAAAACACTACACCCCGGTTACAGCTTTACTGCCGTTGCACAACAGGCTCGGCTAGTGCGCCAAAGTAAGGTGTAGGTGTAACAATAAAAAAGGAAGGGATCCCCATGTCAGCACTCAAACTGCATCTGCTCGGTGCTGGTCTGGCGGGCTGTATGTTGCTCGGTCAGACAGCACACGCCAACCAGCAACAGGCCACCGTCATCCTCAGTCAGAGTTGCGAATACATGTTGCTCAATAGCCGCGGCGGCATGGTGCTGGTCAAGCAACTGGACGGCGCCACCCCCGAGGCGGGCGACACCCTGAAAGGCAATATCGTCGCTGGCGACTTCACCAAATTGCAGAACACCCGGGATCAGGCGTCCATGCAAGTCTGGGTGGATCTGGTGGATCCGCACAGCAGCAAGGCCCTGAGCCAGTACGGTCGCTACTGTACCTGAGCGTAGACCCGCCTGAACGAAAAAGGCCGCCCTGTTGAGTCGGCGGCCTTGAGACAGTGGGTGCGAAAAACTCCGCCTGCACTCAGTTCCTCACGGCGTATTTACCTGCCCCCAAAAAGAAGATGGCAACCGCGGTAAACAGGAAAAAGCCCTGTAATTCCAGCGCCCAGCCTCCGGTCTTGCTCAATGCAAACAGCTCGCCCATGTGCACCAGCACAATGGCCACCAGCATATTACCGGCGATCAGCACTGCGCCAATGCGGGTATGCACCCCCAGGATCACCATCAGCGGCGCAATAATTTCACCGATAAAAACCCCATAGGCCAGAAAACCCGGCAAATTGTGAGAGGCCAGCTCCGCTGAAATCCAGCCAACGCCATGTTGCAGCTTACTGATGCCGTGCAGCAGCATCAGCAACCCCAGCATCAAACGCAGTACCAGCTTGCCGATATCCGGATTGTTGACCATCTTTGCTCCCAGTGAAGAAATCGAATTGCCCGTCATTCAACCGTTTAGCCCGGTAAAAGAAAAGCGCCAGCAAGCTCGAATCGACCCCCCGCACATGGAGCTCACCGAGAGCATGCCGAACACATCGAATTATCAGAACAAAACCTGCAACAAAACTCGATTTATCCATTTTTATTTGATGATTAAATACTCCCATCACGTCTTTACCGGCACTTGATTGAAAAGGATCCCCCATGAACAACCTGCTTCGTTCCCTGACCCGTACCGACAACACGTTTGCCCCCCTGGCCCTGCGTCTGCCGGTGGCCATCATCTTCATGGCCCACGGCGCCCAGAAACTGTTTGGCTGGTTCGGAGGCCATGGACTGGAAGGCACCGGGCAGTGGATGGCGTCCATCGGCCTGGAACCTGGCTACCTGATGGCCCTGGGTGCGGGTAGCGCGGAATTCCTGGGCGGCCTGGCGCTACTGATCGGTCTGCTGACCCGCCCGGCCGCCGTGGCACTGGCCTTCACCATGATCGTGGCTATTGTCACCGTGCACATCGACAACGGTTTATTCATGAGCAACAACGGCTACGAGTTCGGTCTGGCCTTGCTGGCCGCCAGTATCTCCCTGGCCATTTCCGGTGGTGGCCGCTTCAGCGCCGACCTACCGCTCAACAAGGCCCTGCAATAAGCCCGTTGAGCTCTGTCCTGCCCCGCCCCATACTCCCGCTTTTGCGCTGGAGTATGGGATGAGCACTTTTCGTTTCTGGCAGACGCCCCGCGCCGGCAATATGGCGCGGCTGGCCCTGCACACCAGCAAGCTGCCTGCCCTGCCAGACAACCATCTTCGCATCAAGGTGCATGCCGTCGGCCTCAACTTTGCCGATATCTTTGCCCTTACTGGCCTCTATTCCGCCACCCCCCAGGGCGCCTTTACCCCCGGCCTGGAGTTTGCCGGCGAAGTACAGGAAGTCGGTCAGCAGACGCAAGGGTTTGCCGTGGGCGACCGGGTCATGGGCGTCACCCGCTTCGGTGGCTACACCACGGTTATCGACAGCGAAGCGGATTACCTGATCCCGCTACCCGCAGACTGGGACTATGCCCAGGGCGCCGCCTGGACGGCACAGACCCTGACTGCCTGGTACGCCCTCATCCATCTTGGTGCCCTGCAAGCGGACCAGCAGGTGCTGATCCACAGCGCCGCTGGCGGCGTAGGCCTGCAGGCCATGAAACTGGTACAGGCGCTGGGCGCCCGCCCCACCGGCACGGTGGGCAGCGAAGAGAAAGCCGCCTGGCTACGGCAACAAGGGTTTCAGGATGTGCTGGTACGTGAGACAGACTTTGCCCGGCAACTGCAACGGGATGAACGACGCTTCGACCTGGTACTGGATGCCATCGGCGGCAAGGTGCAGACCGCCAGCTTCGACGCCCTCAACCCCATGGGCCGCCTGGTCGTCTTCGGTGCTGCCGAATTCACCCCCAGTCACAACCGCCCCAACTACCTGAAAGCCGCCTGGCGCTATCTGCGCCGACCCCGCTACGACGTGATGGAGATGATCAGCAGCAACCGCTCGGTGCTGGCCTTCAACCTGATCTGGTTATGGGAACAGAAAGGCAAGATGCAGGTGCTGCTGGAAGAATTGCAGACGATTCCCCTGCCACCACCCCATGTGGGTCATCGCTTTGCCTTTGACGATGCCCATGCGGCTTTAACACTACTGCGCTCAGGACAGTCTGTAGGCAAGGTGGTGCTGGAAGCGACACCTGACCCAGCGTAGAAGCGTCGCTGGCGGCGCGATTCCAGACATGGATCAAAAGCATCTCACCACAGAGGGCACAGAGAACGCAGAGAAAAACCTGTCTTTTCCTCAGTGATCTCTGTGCCCTCTGTGGTAAATGCCGCTTTTCAGGTTTTGGGGTATCACGCCGCCAGCGACGTTATTCACTGTGCTCACCCCTTCGGGGCCGCCTTTCAGGCGTTGCTACGCTCCTACGGGAAAAGCTGGCGAATCTGTTCAATACTGGTGGGCCGCACTACCCGATCCACTTCCTTGCCGTCACGAATCAGGATCAGCGTGGGCCACAGTTTGACCCGATAGCTGCGACCCAGAGGGCGGCCGGGGCCATCGGCAATTTTTTCGTGGTGCACGTCGGCCAGGGGAGACAGTACGGTTTCGATGTCTTTCTGGGCGGCGATGCAATAGCCGCACCAGTTGGCGCCGAACTCAAGCACCCAGGTGCCCGACCGCTGTTCCACCGCGTCACGGCTGAGGGTTTCCTCTTCGTAAGTCTTCACATAACTCATTTCATAACCGCTCGCGCAGAAATTCCACAAAGGCCCGAACCTTGGCCGGGGTATGACGCCCCGGTGGGTAGACCGCGTAAATGCCACCACCGGGCAGCTCCCAGTCTGGCAGAACTCGCTGCAGAGCACCCCGCTCCAGTTCGTCAGCGGCAATGGAATCTGCCAGCACCGACAGACCCGCCTGTTGTAGCAACAACTGTTTGGTCACTGCCGTGGTATTCGCTTTCAATGCCCCCTGCATGCGCACCGTGCAACGCTCGTCTGCCCGGGAAAAGGTCCAGGTCAACGGTGACGGCAAAGGAGTAAAGGTCACCCAGGGCAAGGCGGCCAGATTCCTAGGATGGCTTACCGGCCCATGGTTTGCCATGAACGCCGGGGATGCCACCAGAAACTGCTCGAACTCGCCCAGGCGAGTGGCGCGCAAGGAAGAGTCTTTCAACCAGCCCAGGCGAATGGCCAGGTCGATGCCCTCCTTGACCATGTCCGCCACGCTGTCGCCGGTGCGCAATTCAATTTCCAGTTGCGGGTGACGCTCACTGAAGGCCACCACCGCCGGGGCCACCACCTGGGCCGCGAAATCCTCCGGGGCGGTAATGCGCAGCTCCCCCTGCAGGGTCTGCTGGTCGGTTTCCACCTGATCCAGCAGGCCTTCCAGCTCGGCAAGCAGGGGGGTCAGCCCGGCCAGCAGCCGCTCACCAGCTTCAGTCAGGTGCACCTGGCGAGTGGTGCGGGTCACCAGCGCCACACCCAGACGTTGCTCCAGCCGCTTGATGGACAGGCTGACCTTGCTCTTGTTGCACCCCAGCTGTTCCGCCGCGCCGGTAAAGCTGCCCGCCCGGGCCAGCGCCAAAAACAGGGGCAAGGCATTAAGATCGTATTCCGCTTCCACGCCGGTCTCACTGTTTAGAAATCAACAACACTGATTTACTTATTAGGCTATTTTTCCAATCAGTGCAAATCCCGATACTGAGGCTACCAAAACGAATTGAATCAGGAGTTACCCCATGAAAATTGCATTGATTGGTGCCAGCGGTTTTATCGGTTCTGCCCTGCGTGAAGAAGCCCTGCGCCGCGGCCATCAGGTGACCGCCCTGGTCAGTCACCCGAAAAAGCTGAATGCCACGGCCACCAACCTGAGCGTCAAACAGGTAGACGTACAGAACACCGCGCAACTGACTGAAGCGCTCACCGGTGCAGATGTGGTTATCAGCGCCTTCAGCGGCCACGCCCAGGACGATATCCGTGGCTATTATGTGCAGGGCGTGAAATCCATTATCGCGGCAGTGAAAGCCGCTGACGTGACTCGCCTGGTTATCGTGGGCGGGGCCGGATCCCTGCGGGTAGCGGCGGACACACTGTTGATCGATACGCCGGCCTTCCCGGAGGAGTACAAGCCCACCGCTCTGGGCGCTCAGGATGCCCTGACCCTGCTGCAGGCAGAGTCAGCATTGAACTGGACCATGCTGTCGCCGGCAGCGGAAATTTTCCCCGGTGAGCGTACCGGCCAGTTCCGGCTGGGCCAGGACGATCTACTGCTGGATGACCAGGGCAACAGCCGGATTTCCGTGCAGGATTATGCGCTGGCGCTGCTGGATGAAGTGGACCATCCGCAACATGAACGTCAGCGTTTCACCCTGGCCTACTGAAAACTGAAAAGCGGAGCGGTAACAACCACCGCTCCCCTTCCGGCTTTCTTTTATGGTTAGATGCGGGGAAACGGCAGAAAACGGAAAGCCCAGTGACTGAACAACCGGTAATCACCGAGACCCGCGACGACCTTTTCATCATCACCCTCAACCGCCCTGAAAAGCGTAACGCGGTGGACCGTCCCACTGCGGATGCGTTACGTACCGCCTTCGAGACCTTTGAGCGGAATGCCGACCTCAAGGTGGCTATCCTCACCGGCGCCGGCGGCAACTTCTGTGCCGGTGCCGATCTATCCGCCCTGTCTGATCCGCAACGACGCAATGAGATCGATGAAACCGGCAGCGGCCCCGGGCCCATGGGTCCCACCCGCATGCTGCTGAGCAAACCGGTGATTGCTGCCGTGAGCGGCTTTGCCGTGGCCGGCGGCCTGGAGCTGGCGTTGCTGTGTGACTTGCGCGTGGCGGAAACGTCCGCCACTTTCGGCGTGTTCTGTCGACGCTGGGGCGTCCCCCTGATCGATGGCGGCACCGTGCGTCTGCCTCGTCTGATCGGCCACAGTCGGGCCATGGATATGATTCTGACCGGCAGGCCGGTGGCAGCCGATGAGGCCTTGCAGATCGGCCTCACCAACCGGGTGGTGGCTGATGGCACGGCACTGGATGAAGCCATTACTCTGGCCCGGCAAATCGCCGCCTTCCCGCAGCAATGCCTGCAGGCCGACCGGCTTTCTGCCTATCAACAATGGGACCTGCCCCAGGAGGAAGCCCTGCGCCGGGAAGGCGCAGGCGGCTACCCGGTAGTGTTCGAAGAAGCCATCGGTGGCGCCGAACGTTTCCGGCAAGGCGCCGGCCGGCATGGGACATTTGAAGAGTAAGACGGCGGATCCCTAGACCATCAACCGCGCAGAAATGAAACGCGGGCACAGCCTGGCAGGCTTAAACACCAGACTCGCCCGCGCTTTTTCACTTTCAACTTTGAACTTTCAACGCGACCGAATCAGCGAATCACCACAAAGAACACACCACCATTACGATTCACCCGCAACAGCAAGGTGCCATCCTTATCGCCAATGGCATTACGCAGTTCCGCCGTGTTCACTACATCCTGGCGGTTGGCGTTGATGATCACGTCACCGCGACGCAACCCGGCTCGCCATGCGGGAGAACCCTGCTTCACATCCTCCACCAGCACGCCGCTGTCGGCATGCTGCAGTTCCCCTTTACGGAGATCCCGCAGGCTGGCGCCTTGCAGATACTTGGACACCGACTCACCGCTGGATGCCTGCTGGGTCGACTCACTGATGACCGCTGTCATCTCGCGCTTTTTGCCATCGCGCAGGACCGTCAGCGTCACCTTCTCGCCCACCGGCGCCATACCGACCTTGTTACGCAGATCCGCAGCCCGCTTCACCGGGCGGCCGTCCACGGCGATCACCACGTCACCACTCTTAATGCCGGCTTTTTCCGCCGCGCTTTCCTCCATGACCTGAGTGATGACCACCCCACTCTTGCGATTGACCCCGAAGGCTTCCGCCAGTTCGCTGGTGAGGTCCTGGATGGTCACACCCAGCACGCCGCGGCGGACTTCTCCATGTTCAATCAACTGGTGCATCACGTTCTCGGCCATTTCCGTGGGAATGGCAAATCCGATCCCCACATTACCGCCGGCGGGGGCGATAATGGCGGTGTTAATGCCTACCAGTTGTCCATGCAGATTGACCAGGGCGCCACCGGAGTTACCTGGATTGATAGAAGCATCGGTCTGGATAAAGCTTTCATAGCCTTCAATGCCCAGGCCGGTCCGACCCAGCGCAGAAACAATACCGCTGGTGACAGTCTGTCCCAGTCCGAACGGATTACCGATGGCCACCACAAAATCGCCCACCCGCAAGCCGGTGGAATCGGCAATGGCAATCTGGGTGAGATCCTCAGCGGACTCCAGCTTGAGTACCGCCAGATCTACCTCCTCGTCGGTACCCACCAGCTCGGCGGACAGCTCACGGCCATCGGTGAGCGTCACCTCGATGGAGTCCGCATTCTTCACCACGTGGGCATTGGTCAGCACATAGCCTTCCTTGGCATCCACAATCACGCCGGAGCCGGCACTGGCGGCACGGCGCTCACGTTGCTGTTGCTCGGGGATATTGAAAAAACGGCGGAAGAAAGGGTCTTCCATCAGTGGATTACGGGCGGTACGGATCCGTGTTTCGATGGCGATGTTGACCACCGCCGGGGCGGTTTTTTCCAGCATCGGTGCCAATGATGGCAGCGCCTGGCCATCGCCCGTAACGGATGGTAATGCCGCCTGTGCCGACGAAAAAGTGATGACACAAAGGGCCAGCATCCAGACAACCGGTTGCAACGGATTCTTGGAATTCAACAACGTCGTTCCTCCTGTACTGAGAAAACAAACCATAAGCGGGTGACAGCCGTGGTGGCCTCCCCTCCCCCATACGGCAGATGCAGCGGCCACCAAGAGCGGATAGCAACGCCGTACTTTCTTTCTGACATTGCTTCAGGGCGACGGTTCCGAGGCAAACACTCTCACCCCGTTGTACTCGTTGGATTCTCCCAGATCCGGCCAGGTGCATGACTGCCACTGCCCCAGTAACTGGTACCCGGGCGGGTCCAGGTCTGGCACCCGGGAATCGGCCAACAGCACCCGATTCGCCTGCTGGAAGCGGGACAGCAAGGGGAGATTCTCCCGGTCGTAGAGGATATCCGCCGCAGTCACCAGATCTGCCACCGCCAGGGCACTCTCCAGATCCTGGCTTAGCTCGATATTCACCCGGTTTTCCGCCGCATTGAGGGCGGTGGCAGTGAGTGCATCCTGATCCAGATCACAGGCAATCACCCGAGCCGCTCCGGCCATAGCCGCGGCAATCGCCACCACCCCGGAGCCGGGCCCCACATCCACCACACAGCGGTCCTGTACCCACTCGGGGTTCGCGAGCAGAAACTCTGCCAGCACCTGGCCGGACGCCCAGCAAAACGACCAGTACGGCGGTTCTTCCATAATCGCATTGACGATGTGCGGGTCCAGGGCCTTTTCGGGAAACAGCTCATCCAGCAGCCATAAGCGGATCTGTGGTGTCTTCGGCAGTGCCTGGCAGACCAGGGATACCGCCGGTAATACGCGGTGGAGCCGTTCATGTAAGGCGTCAAGGCCTACTCTTTCCTGATTGCTTGTCATACCCTAGGGCCTTGTTTCGCCAATCCAAATCGTCCAAGAGAATAACAAAATGACCGGCAGACAGGCATGGATCGGTCTCACCGCCCTTTTTCTCACTCTGGTGAGCCCATTACAGGCACGGGAAATCTGGACCGAGGGCGTCCCCGATCCGTACTTCGAGCATTTTCTGGATTTCTACAAGGCAGATCCCAGCGCCATGGGCCGCTGGGCTTCCGGCCTGCGCAATATTTCCACCGACCAGCTGGATCGCACGCTCAAGGCCCTGGACACCACGCAGTTCACTTACCTCTACCCCATGGAGATGAAGGGCTTCGAGCTGGCGGAACATAACGGCATCCCCACCGAAGAACTTTCACTGATGGCCGTGCGCGCGGGCAAGCTGATTCCGATTCCTTTCCAGATTGACGAATTCGACAAGACCGGTCTGATCTGGATTGAGGGCCACAATGATCACAAGCCGGAAGGCGAGCCCGGTATTTTTGATGATTTCGACGAGCTGGCCTTCATGTTCCGTGACGGCGGCTGGGATCGTTTTGATCCGCAGCAACATGCGCTGAAGGAAGGCAGCATGCTGGAGGAAATTCGCCTGAATTCCCCACGCAACCAGCCCCGCTACATTTACCTGGTGCGCAATAACAGCGAACGCTCGCGGGCAGACTATGTGCAGGTGGATCTGGAAAGCGGTCGTATTGAAACCACGCTGATGCAAATGGACTACGACGCCAAGGATTTCACCCAGATCAAGGGCATGTCTCCGCGGTTGGGTCCTCACAAGGACAAGAATGTCATCGACAACATCTACGTCAACATCAGCACCGGCATTTTCAACCAGAATCTGCGCGTGGATCTGGATACCCGCAAGAACATCAAGGCCACCCCCGTCGCCGTCAAGGATGGTGCGGTGAGGGCTTCGATCCTGGTCAAAGCGCGCATCTGGTACGCCTTCATGCCAACGTTTTTCAGCCAGAAATTCCAGGTGGATTTCTACGAACAGTCAGTCACCATTCCTTCCCGCTTTGCCATTGGCAGCGTCAAGGTACTGAAATTTTTCATGATGTTCCTGCGCGAACCCCGCATCCACTTTGCCATCGACTTTCATAATCTGGATGGCGCTCGCATTACCTATGATTCCGTCTACGGCAAGGGCCAATATGGCATCGTCGATGGTGAGATGAACGATTTCGAACACACACTTGGCGCGACCCGACTCCCCGGGGACTGGCTGCATATGGATTCCAATCAGGGCTGGGAAATGTTTTTCAGCAACCATATGCCGGTAGTGCCTGATGGGTTGTTCGATGCCTTTCTCAGTGGCATGTCCATGAACATGTTCTACGAGGATGACAAGGCAAGCACCACCAAGTACGAGCGCCACCCGGGTGCCACCCCGCGGCTGGGCTTTGAGAGTGAGGGCATGCCGCGCACGGTCATTGATCTACTTGGTGCCATTCCCAAACTGGATTATCTGGATATGGACAGCCTTGGCGAGGCGATTCTGGCATTGGCAGATGCAGAGGAAGACGGTGCTTTTGACAAGTACGACGAGGTGGTCAACCAGCGCTTGAGGGAACTGAAAAAGCAAGGCCGTTTTCCCTCGGTGGCCAACCTCGCCGATGCCTTTCTGGCCGACCTGAACCGGATGAATTTTTCCGGTATCGCCCGTGATGATTTCAACAGCCTGATGCGCCAGGCCATACTGGACACCACCAAGCAGGTGGATCAGGTGCGCCACGGCAAGGTCTTGCAGCGCATGGTGCAACTGGCAAAAGAACGGAACATCGATATCGCCGGCCTACGCTACGCCACCATGGACAATACCCTGTGGTTCCCGGCCTGGGTGGGAGAAGGCGGTGCCGCCGACTTCCACTGGCAGGTCAGTCATGCCCCCAGTGCTACACCTCTGGGTCCGGTGAGTGCTTCTGTCGCAACAGCGCCGTAAGGGCGGCGCTGTTCTTAACCTGCCCTTCATCATCCAGTTCCGGGTAGGGAATACCTTCCGCATCACAGAGACGGGCGATTTTTTCATGCCCCCAGCGAAACAGCAGCTCATGGTAGCGGTTCGGATCAATTCGCGGCTTATCATAAAACCCTTTCGCTCGGCGCTGTTCACAGGCTTCTGCCAGAATGATGGCCGCCGCCACGCTCACGTTAAATGACTCCACCATCCCCATCATCGGGATGATCACATGCTGGTCCACCGCCGCCGCCGCTTCATCGCTGACACCGAATTTTTCCGTCCCTAACAGCAGGGCCGTTGGCCGGGTGTAATCAACCTCGCGGTAAGGGACGGCAGTATCGGACAGATGCGCCGCCAGTACCTGCACCCCCTGCCCCTGCAATTCACGAATCACACTGCCGCTCTCATCCCGTTTGTGCACCTTTACCCAGCGCTGGGAGCCCATGGCAGTGCCGGCGGCCATACGGGCCCGGTTATTGGGCAGGATGGCGTGCACATCAAGAATCCCCACCGCATCGCAGGTACGCACAATGGCGGCGATATTATGGGGCTTGTGGACGCCATCCATAATCACGGTAAGATCAGGCTGGCGGCGGTCCAGGGTGTCGCAGATACGACGATAACGTTCCGGGGTCATGGGCTTTCCTTATAATAGGCTGCGGATTGTATAGCCTGCGGGCAAACAGGCAAAATCTCCGGTCGGACAACCGGTTACGAGAAGCGAGGTACGAGTCGCGAAAGGCCACCTGGTTTTGCATCTCGAAACTCGGACCTCGTTACTCGCTCTGATCTTTCCCTGCCCCCGGAAAGACTGACCCCGGACAATCAATTCCGTGCATTTCAGGCACTCCCACTGCGCAACCCAATCCGCTAGGCTTGTGGCCCAGCAAACCGCAATCTACGGAGACCCCATGCCCGAACTCTCATCCCGCCGCCTGCCGTTAGACGGTGTCCGTGTTATCGAGCTGGGCCAGCTGCTGGCCGGTCCCTTTACCGGCACCCTGCTGGCCTATTTCGGTGCCGATGTGGTGAAGGTGGAGCCACCCGGTGGCGACCCCATTCGTGGCTGGCGCAAGCTGGATGAAGACGGCACCTCCTACTGGTGGCGCAGCCTGGGGCGCAACAAGAAATCGGTGACCCTGGATCTGAAATCCGATCAGGGCAAGGCGCTGGTACGCAAACTGATGGGCAATGCCGACGTGGTGATCGAGAACTTCCGCCCCGGCACCATGGAAAACTGGGGCCTGGGACCGGAAAGCTTCGCCGAGGACAATCCCGGGCTGATCTACACCCGTATCTCCGGCTATGGCCAGACCGGCCCCTACGCCAGCAAACCCGGCTATGCGTCGGTCTGCGAGGGCATTGGCGGGCTGCGTTATGTGAATGGCTTCCCCGGCGAGCGCCCGGTTCGCCCCAACCTGTCCCTGGGCGATACCATTGCCGGTCTGCACGCAGCCCTGGGGATTCTGCTGGCCTTGTTCGAGCGGCAAAAGAGCGAAAAGGGCCAGGTGGTGGATGTGGCCCTGTATGAATCCGTCTTCAACCTGCTGGAGGGCGTGATCCCGGAATTCGATGGCGCCGGAGTGATTCGTGAACCGGCGGGCTCCACTGTCACCGGCATTGTCCCCACCAATACCTACCGCTGTGCGGACGGCAAGTTCGTGGTGATCGGCGGCAACGGTGATTCCATCTTCAAACGTCTGATCACCACCGCCGGGCGCCCGGACATGGCCGACAACCCGGCCATGGCCAGCAACGCCGGGCGGGTGAAAAACGAGGCAGAGATCGACACCGCCCTGGACAGTTGGTGTCGCAGTCTGCCCAGCGAGCAAGTACTGACTCTGCTGGAAAAGGCCCGGGTCCCGGCGGGTCCCATCTACTCTGTGGCCGACATGTTCAACGACCCCCACTTCCAGGCCCGTGGCCTGTTCCAGCAGGTTGAAATCAACGGCAAGCCCCTCAAGGTGCCCGCCATCACTCCTCGACTGGCAGACACCCCTGGCGAAACCCGCTGGCCCGGCGGTGAGGTGGGCAGTCATAACGACGCGGTATTACGCGAGGAATTGGGGCTCAGTGACGAGGAGTTTGCGGCGCTGAAGGCGGACGGGGTGATCGGGTAGTCAGTTTCAAGTTGCAAGAGGCAAGAGGCAAGTTGCAACGCGGTTGCGGCTTTCCCTAGGGGCAAGGACGAGGGCCGCGTTCAGACGTTTTCAGGAAACACGGATGTAGGAGCGCCGCTTGAGGCGCGAATTACCGTGGCTGTTCGCGCCTCAAGCGGCGCTCCTACAGTGGCTTCGTAGAGAAGTTTTTATCTGCATTGCAGCGCGGCCACCCTGCTCTCCGTTTGGCAACGGACATCAACCGCGTTGCAACTTGCCTCTTGAAACTTGCAACTATTCACCCCGCCTCGCGCCCAACTGCGCATACAGATTATCCATCACCCGAAAGGCAATATGCCGCGCCCGATCCGTACAGGGCCCGGCGAAACGGCCTTCAAGATTGTTCATGAAATGCTGCAGCCAGCGCTCATGGTGCTCACCGGTCAGGGGCTGCTTATCATCCAGGGCACGGTGTTTGGCCATCATGTGTCGCTGGTAGTCGCGCTCACCCAACAGCATCTTGTACCAGTATTGGCAGATAGTCGGGAGATGCTGCTGCAGATTGATAGCAGCCACATCCAGGAACATGGGCGACATTACCGGGTCATCCAGCAACCGGCGATAGAAGCCATGCACCATGGCATCAATATTTTCCCGGCAATCCAGATCTGGAAGCTCGCTGTCATCCTGTCTGTGATTACCGGGCTGAAAATACTGAACTGCGGTCATTACTTCGCTTCGTTCTGGCAGGCAACAGGCTTCACGCTCGGTAAGCGTGAGGCCTGTGGCGTGGTGCGGTTATTCACCAATCAATACGGCGAGTAAGGATGTCTTTGTACATGACAAAATCGCCCATCAGGCTGTACCAGGGATGCTTGAAGGTGGCGGGACGGTTTTTCTCGAAAAAGTAATGACCTACCCAGGCAAAGCCGTAGCCCACCACCGGCAACGCAAACAGCCACCAGGCACTCAACGCCCCGGTGATGATGGTCGCCAGCAATACCAGCAGTAGTGTGGTCCCGACCACATGCAAGCGGCGACAGGTGGGATTACCGTGCTCCTGCAGGTAATAGGGATAGAATTCGGCGAAACTCTGAAAATCGGACTGCTTGATGGTATTCACGTAACCTCCTGAAAAATGCCGCTGTTATTCTGAATATAGGCGCATCTTGATCATCCAAAGCGCGTGACACAAAGTCTTGTAACCTGCGGCTGTCATGCGCGGCTAGCTGACAGTGTAGCGCAGCCTCACCCGCCGGTACGGCCAAAATATTGTGATATGACGCCATCATGATGGCACGGGCGACCATTGCAGGGGAGCCGTCTCCGTGGACAATGTCGTCCATTCACAATAAACATTATATTGATACTTATCCCGTCATTTCGGGTCCGGTTCGACTTTTTACCAGAGACTTTTATGGCTTTACGTCCCCGCATCAACCGCCTGCTCAGCAAACATGGCACCCCCATTCCCCGCAGCCTGGACGGCCTGATCCGTCAGGGGCAGGAAGCACCACCAGAGAAAACCGGCATGGGGTCCGAACAGGTAGAAGCCATCTGGCGTGCCACCCGCAAGCTTTACCGAGGCGGCATGAGCCCGGCTATCAGCCTCTGCCTGCGTCGCCACGGCGAGATTATGCTGGACCGCAGCATCGGCTATGCGGACCCGGAGAGCCAGCGAATCATGACCCCTGACACCCCGGTCTGCCTGTTTTCCGCCTCCAAGGTGGTGGCCGCCATGATGGTCCATCATCTGGTGGAAACCGGCCAATTGGACCTGGACGACCCGGTCACCCGCTACCTGCCCAAGTACGGCCAGAACGGCAAGGGACGCACTACCATTCGTCACCTGCTGACCCATCAGGCCGGCATTCCCCGCCCGCCTGCACAGGTAGAACCGGACATCCTTTATCGCCCCCAGGAGATCATTGATCTACTCTGCGCTGCCAAACCCACAGGCCTCAACAGTCAGGCCTACCACGCCATCACCGCCGGCTTTATCCTCGGCGCCATTGTTGAGGCGGTCACCGGTGAAGATCTTAATGCCACTCTGGATCGGGTAATTCGCCAGCCCATGGGCATGAAATATTTTACCTTCGGGCAGACCGGCGATGAGCGAGCCCGGGATGTGTCCACCGGTGTGCCCATGAAACTGGTGGATCTGTTTCTGACCTATGCGGTGGGTGGCAGCATCGATGAAGTGGTGGAAGTGACAAATGATGACCGCTTTCAGGACATCATCGTGCCGGCCGGCAATCTCTACGCCACCGCCGAGGAAGCCAGCCGCTTTTTCCAGATGCTGCTCAACGATGGCCACTACCAGGGCCAGCAGATCTTCAAACCGGAAACTGTGGCTCGTGCCCTGCAACCGGCCTACCACCGCCCGCGCTTTGACCGTAGCCTGTTTCTACCACTGAATTTTTCCAGCGGCTTCATGCTCGGCAACCGGGGCATGGGCATGTTCGGCCCGGGCGCTCCCCGCGCCTTTGGTCATCTGGGCTTTATCAGTATCTATTGCTGGGCGGATCCCCAGCGGGCATTGAGCGGCGCCCTGCTGACCACCGGCAAAGGTGTGGTCGGCCCGCACCTGCCCGCCCTGTTCGGGCTGCAGCACACCATCAACCGTCATACCCGACTGCCCCAGGATGCTTCACCCATCACTGTCTGAAGGAAACGGCATACCCCGCTGACATTGGGTGCAGGTAACCACCATCCCCAGATGCCGGGCCCGCCCGGCTTCGCTGGTGACCCAGGGGCGATTGATGAAAGGTGGAAGATGGCGAACATGCTGGCGATGGCCGCATGACAGCAACATTATCCAGTCCCTGTGCTCATCCTGCGTAAAACCGGTCACCGTGGCCTGCCAGGTCATGATATCACCCAAAAAAATGCCCGCTGATGCGGGCATTTTTTCTTTCCTAGTCATTACAATCAAGCGGTTTTGAGTGCCTTGAGCCGCTTGCTCTCTGCAGAAAGTCCCATGTAGAGACTGACGCACATAAGCAGCAGGACAAAGGTAAACGGTAGCCCGGTAGCTACGGCACCAGATTGCAGGGCCTTGAGTGCTTCCTTGCCTCCGCCATACAGCAGGGCACCGGCGATAACACCCTCCATCACAGCCCAGAAAACGCGCTGTGGAACCGGTGCATCCAGCTTGCCACCAGCGGTAATGGAGTCAATCACCAGTGAGCCGGAATCCGAGGACGTCACGAAGAACACCAATACCAGCACAATACCCAGGAACGACATGATGCTGGTAAAGGGCATGTTTTCCAGCATCTGGAACAGGGCCAGAGATGCATCACTGATGCCACCAGCCAATTCGCCAACGCCGTTAATAGCCTGATTCAGACCGGAGCCACCAAAGGCAGACATCCAGATAATGGTGATGATGGTCGGCACCAGCAGTACTGCGGTAATGAACTCACGTACCGTGCGGCCCTTGGAAATACGGGCGATAAACATGCCCACGAAGGGTGACCAGGAAATCCACCAGGCCCAGTAAAACACGGTCCAGCCGTGGAACCAGGCATCATCTTCGCGACCGATCCAGTTACTCAGCGGCACGATATTGGATAGATAATCCACAGCCGTGGTGCCAAAGCCGGTGATAATCAGTAACGTCGGGCCGGCGATAATCACGAAGAACAACAGGAAAAGCGCCAGCGTCATGTTGATATTACTGAGAATTTTCACGCCACCATCCAGACCCCGCATCACCGAGATCACCGCCACCGCTGTCACACCAAAGATAATGGCGATCTGCACATTGATGGCATTGGGCGTATCAAAAAGGAAATGCAGACCACCCGACGCCTGCTGCGCACCGAGGCCCAGAGACGTGGCCAGGCCAAAAATCGTTGCCACTACTGCCAGGGTATCAATGATATGCCCGGGCCAGCCCCAGCAGCGTTCACCCAGAATGGGATAGAAGGCAGAGCGAATGGTCAGCGGCATGCCCTTGTTATAGGAGAAGAAAGCCAGCGACAGGGCCACCACGGCATAGATCGCCCATGGATGCAGACCCCAGTGATACATGGTGGCACCCATGGCCATATGGCGGGCCTCTTCGGAACCGGCTTCCACCCCCAGCGGAGTGCCGTACCACTGGCCGTTCAGATAGGCCACCGGTTCTGCCACGCTCCAGAACATCAGGCCGATGCCCATGCCGGCGGCAAACAACATGGCAAACCAGGACAGTGTGGAGAACTCCGGTTTGGCTTTCTGGCCACCAAGACGAATCTTCCCGGTAGGCAACAACGCCAGAGCCACACAGAACAGCACAAAAATATTGCCGCTAACCATGAACAACCAGTCGAAATGCTCGATGGCCCATGCTTTGGCGCCATTAAGCATGCCGTTGGCACTCTCCGGAAATGCCAGAGTTCCTGCAACAAAGGCAATTACCAGTACGGCACTGATAAAGAAAACAGGATTGTGCAGGTCCATTCCCAGGACCTGCACATTATCCTGGCCGACATCATAGTCGGTCTCGTAATCAATACTCATCTTAGCTCCGTTATCCGTCTTGCTTTAGGGTGCGCAGTGGATGCCGCAACTTATAGCCAGTCGGTCCGGACGATGCCGGGGTTGCTTCCCCGAAACATGCACTCCTCAAAAGGCACTTCATCATCTGAACCCGAGTAGGCGGCCCCCGCAGGGCCGCTACCGGCAATCAGAAATAAAAATCAAACGAGGCGTAGACTGCCCGGAAATCCGCTTCGTAAATGTCACCATTACGATCTACATCCCCATCAGACCACAGATATTCCAGATACAGCCAGCCTGGGCCGTATTTGTAGCTCACACCGGGCGCGTAAAACTCCACATCATCGGCGTCGTTGCCGCGGGTATCAGTACTCGCCACGCCTGCATCCAGGTAATAGCTCCAACGATTCTGGTTGTAGATCAACTGAGCCATGTGAACCTGGGTTTCCACTTCTTCATCGGCAGGCGCAGCACCACCCAGGAGAAACGCATCCATGCCACCGAAATCGCGCATGGTATCAATGAACTGATAACGGGCGGTGAAGTCATTCATGCTGAAGGTATAGTGCAAATTCAGCGCTTCATGATCACCTTCATCATCCCGCGCCTTGGCCTCAGCCGCTGTCAGATCCTGCAAACGCCCTTTCTGATAGGAGAGCCCTACCGTATGGCCATCCATGAAATTCCAGTCGCCATTGACCACCCCGGTCTTGATCTTGCGGTAAGAGGTAGCACTGCCCCAGTGGCCGTTATCATCCACGGTATCAGTACTGGTTTCACCCCAGTCATCCTGGTGGTAGTAGGCCACATCGTAGCTGAATGCATTCATGGCAGAGCTGAGCTTGAAGCCCACATCCATCTGGTCACCATAACCCCCAAGCACCCCTTCACCGGGCCAGAAGTTGACGGTTTTCCAGCCGAAGGGGACCTGACTTTTCCCCACCGTCAGCAAGGTATCATCATCAAATTCGTAACCGATCCATGCCTTGTGCATGGTGAATGTATCACCGGAGTTGTTGTTCGCCGGGTCGGTAAAACCACCGGTACCAATGCGACCTTCCGCACTGAAACGCCAAGGCCCATGGGAACCATCGTCATTGGCATAAACAATCAGGGCGGGGTCGGCGAAGTTACCACCGGTTGTATTATCCAGGTCTTCATCAAACGCTGAAGAAGCACCGGAAAAATCTGAATCCGTAACATATTGATAAACCCACCAGACACCGGCACTTAGCTCTGCCCCGGCATGGGCATTGAGGGGAATGGACGCAGCAAGCAAACAGCTCAAATAGCCAGTGCGCTTTGCAAAAGCACGCTTATTCATCTAATGCTCCCTTCTCTGATTTTCTTTACAGACTAAATATTGACCAAACAAAGTCAACTTACAGCGCGATTGACACCGTCTTCACAGACAGAATCGATACACCGTTATGACAATACAAGGAGAGGATGACCGCACAGGGCCGGAGAACGGGCGGAGAATCAGCCCGAGAAAGACAACATACAGGTAGGTGGTTTCAGTAATCTCGACACGGAGTCGTGTTTCCCCTGCTTCCCAAGAAGAAAACGCACCCTAACATATTCTGCAGGGTGTTTTTTTACAGGCACCAAAACAAATGCAAAATTTCTGAGGAATTCCTCTGGTGGCGTTTTTTTCACAAAGCGAATAAATGAAGTCGAGGAGATACATCTTGTGAAAAAGACTCAAACAGCACCACTGAAAGAAAAAAAATGGAGCGCATTGCGCTCCATTTTTTATCCATCACTGTAACGGATCAGGACATATTGGACAGGATGGCACCTTTCACCGCATCCAGGTCCGCATCGATTGTCACCATGCGGCTGTCCTGGCATTGAGCAATGGCCGTGTCAGGGTCCTTCAGGCCGTTGCCGGTCAAGGTACAAACAATGGTAGAACCCTCCGGAATCTTGCCCGCCTTGATATCGCGCATGGCGCCACCCAGAGATGCCGCAGACGCCGGCTCACAGAAAATGCCTTCCTTTTCGGCCAGCAGCTTCTGCGCCGCCAGGATTTCCTGGTCGCTCAGCTCGTCGAAC
>Ga0114900_1001017_pt1 | contig 18609 bp, 19 predicted proteins | sample MalvireepMed_231_FD_89685 | JGI IMG/M metagenome (GOLD analysis project Ga0114900, IMG submission 89685) | Marine viral communities from the Global Malaspina Expedition - Malaspina viral metaG DeepMed_231 | ecosystem: Environmental > Aquatic > Marine > Oceanic | place: Mediterranean Sea...
CTTGTCCGTGCCACGGCGGAACGTCAGCGGACCGTCCTTCTCGCCGAAGCCCGCCAGAAGTCGGAGCAAATCCGGGGTGAAGGTGACGCCAAGCGGAACGAAATCTACGCCGAGGCCTATGAGCGCGACGAAGAGTTCTTCCGCTTCCAGCGGGCGCTTATCGCCTGCGAGCAGGCCTTCACCGAAGGCACGCGCATCGTGGTCGGGCCTGACAAGATGGGGCTCTGCAATGACTTCATCGTGCAGGCGCGCCGCAACGGGACGCCGGGCTAGGAAACGGATCGGCGGCAAGGGAGTGTAAGCCATGTCATGGCAGACCATCCTTGCCGCCATCGGACTCTGGTTCGCGATTGAGGGCATTTTTTATGCCGCTGCGCCGGACACCATGCGCCGTATGGGCGAGTGGCTGTCGCGGCTCCCGATCGAAAGTGTCCGATCAGGCGGCATCTGGTCGGCCATACTCGGCCTTGTCCTTTTCTATGCTGCAGTCCGCTTTTTCTGACGCGTTGCGCTTTGCCTGCGAACCGCCATAGTTGTGTGCGAAAGATCCTCAGTGATCGGTAATCGGAGTGCGATGATGAAACGCTACGGGACGAGCATTCTTGCAGGCTGTGCGGGGCTGCTTCTGATGAGCGCGCCCGCTTATGCCCAGCGCCAGTCCCAGTCCGACAGTTCGCTATCGGACACGACCTCAGTCATCGATCAGAAGCAGGCGCCGGAATCCTTCTCGAGGCTCGCCAAGCGGCTGATGCCGGCCGTGGTCAACATCACCACGAGCCAGACCGTGGCGCCTGAGGGCCTGCCGGAGTTCCCGGACGGCTCGCCGCTGGAGCGGTTCAACGAGTTCTTCGGCCGTGACCCTGATGGCTTCCGCCGTGAGGGGTCGCTCGGCTCCGGCTTCCTGATTTCCGCCGACGGAACGGTCATCACCAACAATCACGTCATCGAGAATGCCGACGAGATCAATGTCGTCTTCAATTCAGGCCGTACACTGCAGGCCGAACTGGTCGGCACCGATCCTGAAACCGATGTCGCCGTGCTGAAAGTGACCAGCGACGATCCGCTGCCGCATGTCGATTTTGCCGACAGTGATGGCGCCGAAGTGGGTGACTGGGTGATGGCGATCGGCAATCCGTTCGGCTTTGGCGGGTCGGTCTCTGCAGGCATTATTTCTGCGCGCAACCGCGATATCCAGTCCGGGCGCTATGACGATTTCATCCAGACCGATGCGGCTATCAACCGGGGCAATTCCGGCGGCCCGCTCTTCAATCTGAATGGCGAAGTGATCGGCGTGAACACAGCCATCATCTCACCAACGGGCGGCTCGGTCGGTCTCGGTTTCTCGATCCCTTCCAACCTGGTGAGTTCGGTGTCAGCCCAGATCATCGAATATGGCCATCCGCGCCGTGGCTGGTTCGGTGTGAACGTGCAGGGCATCGACCAGGGCATTGCCGACGCCTACGGCGTGAACGAGGCAAAGGGCGTGATCATTACCTCGATCGACCGTGACGGCCCGGCGGCCAAGGCCGATTTCGAAGTCGGCGACCTTGTGCTGAGCTTTGATGGCAAGGCGGTCGAGAATGTCCGCGGCCTGTCGCGCGTCGTGGCGGAGACAGATATCGGCAAGACGGTCGATGTCGACATTGTGCGCGACCGCAAGCGCCGCACGGTGAGCTTCACGGTCGGTGAGCTTGAGTCCAACACTCAGGAAGATGAGCGCGAGCCACTGCCGGAAAACGCGCTGGCGCAGAATCCGATTGGTGCGGAGCTCAAGGAAATCGATGATGATGCCCGCCGGCGCTATGGCATCGCGCGTGACGTGGATGGCGTGCTCGTGAACTCGGTCGCCGCGAACGGGCCGAGCTTCGGCAAGCTGCGCAAGGGCGACGTCATCACGGAGATGGCGTTCGGGAAGATTTCCGGCCTGGAAGACGCTTATGAGGCGCTCGCTCCGGAATCCATATCGGATGGCGAAAGCCTGCTCGTGCGCGTTTGGCGCGGCGGACAGACGATGTTTTTCACTCTGGAAACAGAGCGCTAGATACTTATCCACATCGCGGGCATTAAGGGACTCTTTACCCTTTGCGCAAATCAGATTCTGATTCGCTTGAGTCAAACGGAATCTGCGCGAGACAAGGAGAATCTGCCATGGCGATGAGTGAGAGACAGTCCCTTGAGCTGTGGCGCCGGGCAGTTTCGTCCTATGTGCGCACCTGTGAACTGGATCTCTCGGCGCGCCAGCAGGCGATCTTCATGACCGTTGCGCTGGAAGCCGGGCCCCATACGGTGCGCGGCCTTGCGGCCAATCTCAACCTTGCCAAGCCGGCGGTTACGCGCGCGCTCGATACGCTGGAAAAGGCGGGCTTTGTGCGCCGCCGCCGCGACGAGAACGATCTGCGCAGCGTGTTCGTCGAACGTACACCGGATGGCATGGCCTGGCTGCGGGAGTTCTCCACCTTCATCATCGCAGCCGATGGCGGGCAGGATATTGGCCGCGTAGACCCGGTGGCCAAGTCCGCAGCCGCATGATTAGGTCAGACCTGCCATGCCTGAGTTCAACGATCCCCGCCTGACCGCGCCCGCCAATCTGTCTGGTGTGCCCATGCAGGTCAGCGCTGGTGTTGCGGCCGTGCGCGATGCGCCGGAGGCTGATGCGGAGCTGGCCACGCAGGCCCTGCACGGCGAAACGCTGAAAGTGTTTGAAGAACAAGGCGGCTTCGCCCGCGTGCAGCTGGACCGCGACCGCTATGTTGGCTGGGCGCCTGTGGACGCGCTCTCGGCGCCGGTGCTGCGCGCGACACACAAGATCACCGCCCTCCGGACCTATGCCTATTCCGAGCCGCATCTGAAATCGGCGCCGCGCTTCATGCTTTCCATGGGCAGCCTGTTGCCCGTGACAGGCGAGGACGGAAAGTTTGTGCGCGTCGACCGCGCAGGCTGGGTGCCGGTGCAGCATGTCGCGCCGGTGGACCGTCTCGAGACCGACCCGGCAGCGGTTGCCGAACGTTTCCTCCATGCACCCTATCTCTGGGGCGGCTGCGAGAGCCTCGGTCTGGATTGTACAGGCCTCACGCGCGCCGCCTTCCTGGCCTGCGGCGTGATCCTGCCGCGTGACAGCGACATGCAGTTTGCCTGGTCCGGCCAGGCCATTGAGGACTGGAAGACGCCCGGCGCCCTGCAGCGCGGAGACCTGGTTTTCTGGAAGGGGCATGTCGGCATCATGCTGGATGCGGAGATGTTCCTGCATTCCAATGCCCATCACATGGCCGTGGCAAAGGAGCCTCTGGCCGGCGCAATTGAGCGGATTGCAAAAATTTACGGCGAGCCCATAGGGGCCCGCCGCATTGATGTGTCTTCAATGAAAGGCGTGGAGCCTGACTGGCTCAAGGCCGGCTGAGCTACTCGTCTTCAGTCGCTTCAGCGTTGCCTTCGTCAGACGCGTCTTCGGACGGCACCGCTGCATCGGGTGCAATTTCGACTTCGCTGACATTGCCTTCAGCAACAGAGTCATCATCGTCCACCGCGTCGACGGTCTCGACCACGCCCGTGGCCTCGGTCGGGGCATCGGAGGCTTCGCCCGGCTCGATGGTCGCTTCGACGGCTTCGCCGCCTTCTTCGCCCTCGGCAGAGGCTTCGGTTGCCTCACCGTCTTCACCTTCGGCTTCCGGCGCTTCTTCCGGCAGCGGCTCCGGGAAGGCCGGAGCGTTTGGCGTCATGGAAGCGAGATAGGCGATCACGTCAGCGCGCTCGTCATCACGGCGCAGGCCTGCAAAGGCCATCGAGGTGCCGCGGATATAGGAGGACGGGTTTTCGAGCCAGTGATCGATGTTCTCGTAATTCCAGGGCTCGCCAGCCGTGGCCATCATGGCGGACGAGTATCCGAAATCTGACTTGTGAGCGTGCTCGGCCCCGATGATGCCGTAGAGGTTCGGGCCGGTACCGTTCGGGCCACCCTGTTCGATGGTGTGGCAGGTGGAGCACTTCGCCTTGAAGGACCGCTCACCATTGCTGGCGTCTGCGTTCGCCAGCAGGGCGCCGAGGTCATAGACCTCTTCTTCCTCTGCCGCGCCACCACCGGTCTCGGCGATTTCGGTGTAATAGGCGAACCGGCTGTGGGCCCAGTCATTCAGGGACTGTTCTTCCTCGCCATGATGGCCGCCTTCGCCGCCGGAGGAGAAAAGCGCGCCTGACAGGGTCTGAAGGCCCATGATGATAAGGAAGACGGCCAGGATTGCGCCGAACACCTTGTTCCAGAAGAGATCGCCCATCGGGATCATCCTTGTTTGGTTGTCTTTTAACGCGGGCCTTCTGGCACGCTATCGAGTCGGAGGCAATATAACCGCATGCGTCAAGCGATGCGCGGGGCGATATAGCGGCGAAACGGCGCACTCCCTGCGGACCTCCCGACGCCCGGTCTGACCGAATCGCCTCTTGAAAAGACAGGCCCGGTCGCGCATGGCATGGCGCTGGCGCGCCCCGAAGGGGCCAGAATACAAACGGGACTGTAGAGAATGAGCGAGATGAAGGCAGGCAGGATCGCCTATCAGGGCGAAGCAGGCGCGAATTCGCATATCGCCTGCCGGGACACCTATCCCGATATGGAGCCTGTCGCCTGCAAGACCTTCGAGGATGTCCTCGCCATGGTCGAGCGCGGCGATGCCGACCTTGCCATGATCCCGGTGGAGAACACGATTGCCGGCCGCGTCGGTGATATCCACCACCTGCTGCCGGGCACCAGCCTGCACATGATCGCCGAACATTTCATGCCGATCCGCTTTCAGCTCATGGCGCTGAAGGGGACGGGCCTCGGTGAGGTGAAGGTCGCCCATTCCCACATCATGGCGCTCGGCCAGTGCCGCCGCTTCCTGCGCGAGCATGGCATCGACCCGGTGATCGCGGCTGATACGGCCGGAGCTGCGCGCATTGTCGCAGAGCAGGACGATCCGTCAGTGGCCGCCATCGCGCCGGAGCTCGCCGCCGAGGTCTATGGCCTCGACATCCTGGCGCGCAATATCGAGGACGCCGACCATAATACGACGCGTTTCGTCATCATGTCGCGCGATCCGGTCGAACACGACGCCGAGGACGGGCGGACCGTGACGGCCTTCCTGTTCCAGGTGCGCAACATCCCGGCTGCGCTCTACAAGGCGATGGGCGGCTTTGCCACGAATGGCGTCAACATGACGAAGCTGGAGAGCTACCAGATCGACGGTTCTTTCACCGCGACGCAATTCTATGCCGAGATCGAGGGCCACCCGGATGAGCGCTCCGTCCAGCTCGCGCTTGAGGAGCTCGGCTTCTTCTCGACCTCGCTGAAGATTATCGGCGTCTTTCCGGCGCATCCGGAACGGTATCGCTCGGCGCGTTAGGGGCGTCCTACTCCTTCCAGACGATCTCACTGTCCGTATAGCCCTGAAAGTAGAGCACGGCTGTCAGGTCTGTCACTGTCACCCCGCAATCGGCCGCTGCCGCCACGACGGGCTTGGCGCGATACGCGACGCCCATGCCCGCCGCCTCGATCATGGCAAGATCGTTGGCGCCGTCGCCCATGGCGAGTGTATCGACCGCTTTCAGGCCGAGGGTCATCATCTCGCTTTCCAGCGCAGCAAGCTTGGCTTCGCGCCCGAGGATCGGCATGCCGACCTTTCCGGTCAGCGTCTTGCCGTCATCAAGCAGTGTGTTGCCCTGATGGGTGTCGAATCCGGCGGCCTCGGCGATGCGGGAGGTGAAATAGGTGAACCCGCCTGACACCAGCACGCAGCGTGCCCCCTCGGCCTTCATGGTCGCGACCAGCGTCTCGGCGCCCGGCATCAGCGTGATGCGCTCGCGGTAGCAGGACTCCAGCGTATCGAGGGCGAGCCCGTTCAGCATGCCCCCGCGCTCGATCAGCGATTCCTCGAAATTGAGCTCGCCCGCCATGGCGCGTTCGGTGATGGCGGAGATTTCGGCCTTGAGGCCGGCAAAATCTGCGAGTTCGTCCAGGCACTCCTGCTCGATGATGGTGGAATCCATGTCGGAGATGAGCAGCTTCTTGCGGCGGTTCGTGCTCGGGGAAACGCAGATGTCGGCCTTGCCGCTGAACTCGGTTTCCAGCGCCTTGCGCAGTGATTGTGCGTCTTGCGGCGAGACGGCCTGTTCGATGGCCGTGAAGGCCCCGTCCCCGCTCAGCATGCGGACAGGCCCGAATTCCGTAACGCCCGCGGCCGAGAGTGTGGATTCCAGATGGTCGGCCACCAGTTGCAGGCTTTCCCCGCCCGGCGCGACAACAGTCACGACATGGCTGTATTCTGACGTTTTTTCATCCATTCAGGTGCGTCCTTACTTAACCTTCGGGCCTAAACCTCTTACTTGCTAATGGATGCGACCTGCAATCCTGATCCACGGACCAACTGCCAGCGGAAAGACCCAGCTTTCCATCGAGGTCGCGCGCAAATATGACGGCGAGATCGTCAACGCCGACTCGATGCAGGTCTACCGCGAGTTGAAAGTCATCTCGGCGCGGCCGGACGCAGCGGAGATGGACGGCGTTCCACATCACCTTTTCGGCCATATGCCGGCCAGCGAACGCTACTCCACGGGCCAGTGGCTCGAGCAGGCCCGGCCGGTCATCGAGGACATCCAGAAGCGCGGCAAGACAGCCGTCGTGGTCGGCGGCACGGGGCTCTACCTGCTGGCGCTGACGGAAGGGCTGTCGGAAATCCCGCCCGTGCCGGAAGAAACCCGCCATGAAGTCCTCGAGATCGCCAAGGCCGACGGTGTGCGCGGCCTGAAGACGCGGCTGCAGACGGTCGACCCGAAAGCGGCCGCCCGCATCGATGACAATGACCGCCAGCGCCTGACGCGCGCCTATGAAGTGTGGCTCGCCACCGGCACACCACTTACCGCTTTCCAGAACCGGCGGTCCAAACCTGTGCTCAACGCGGATGAATGGCTCGGCATTGCGCTCACCCCGCCACGCGCCAAGCTCTATGCTCGCATCGACCGGCGCTTCGAAGGCATGCTGATGGAAGGCGCGATGGAAGAGGCGCGTGAGCTGGTGCGGCTTGGCATCGATCCGGAGCTGCCTGCCATGAAGGCGCATGGCATGCCGTGGCTGTCGGCCTTCATCCGCGGCGAGATCGACTCCTCGCTCGCCGCCGAGAACGCCAAGCGCGATACGCGCCGCTATGCCAAGCGGCAATTTACCTGGATCGGGCGGCAATTCCCGTTCTGGCCGCGAATTCCGTCCGCAGAGCTTTCAACGCGGATGAGGGTTGTTTCTGCCCTATACAAGGAGGTTGACCGCTGAGCTGAGGCACGTTATGCCGCTTTTGCGATTTGGAGGAAACAGCCTTGCGTAAGCAGAAGGTCGTCGTACTTATTGGTCACCCGTGACTGACATCGAATAAGATGTCAGCGCGGGTGCGTATGGAAGGGTCTCAATTTGAGGCCCTTTTTTATTTTCAGGTCGCAGAAAACTGAAGTTTTTAAACGAGAAGAGCCATGGATACCCAGACCCTCACGGAGACAGAGACGAATACCCGCAAGATGACGGGTGCCGAGATCGTCATCGCTGCGCTGAGAGAGCAGGGGGTAGACACGATGTTCGGCTATCCCGGCGGGGCGGTTCTTCCGATCTATGATGCGCTCTATGCCCAAGACGCGATCCGTCACGTCCTGGTGCGCCATGAGCAGGGCGCCGGCCATGCCGCCGAAGGCTATGCCCGCTCGACCGGCAAGTGCGGTGTGGCGCTGGTGACCTCCGGGCCTGGCGCGACCAACATGGTCACGCCGATCACTGATGCGATGATGGATTCCATCCCGATGGTGGTGATTACCGGCCAGGTGCCGACCCATCTCATCGGCACCGACGCCTTCCAGGAGTGCGACACGGTTGGCATCACGCGCTGCTGCGCCAAGCACAATTATCTCGTCACCGATGTCGAGGATCTCGCCCGCACCATCCACGAGGCTTTCCTGATCGCGACGTCCGGGCGCCCCGGTCCGGTGGTGATCGATATTCCGAAGGACGTGCAGTTCTCGACCGGGACCTATATCGGCAAGGAAGGCGTCTACAAGCCGACCTACCAGCCGAAGACCGCGCCGTCGAAACACGCCATCAAGGATGCGCTCGAGCTGATGAAAGTGGCGCGCCGGCCGGTTTTCTATACTGGCGGTGGCGTGGTCAATTCCGGTCCGGAGGCCTCGAAGCTGCTGCGTGAGCTGCAGGCGGCGACCGGCTTCCCTGTGACATCCACGCTGATGGGCCTTGGCGCCTTCCCGGCAAGCCATGACGACTGGCTCGGCATGGTCGGCATGCACGGCGCCTATGAAGCCAACCATGCGATGCATGACTGTGACCTGATGATCTGCGTCGGGGCGCGCTTCGATGACCGTGTCACGGGCCGTATTTCCGGCTTCTCACCCGGGTCGAAGAAAATCCACATCGATATCGACCCGTCCTCGATCAACAAGATCATCCGCGTCGACGTGCCGATCGTGGCCGACTGCAAGGAAGCGCTGAAGGCGCTGCTCGATGGCTGGAAGAAGTCGAAGACGAAGACGCCGGACCTCGCAGACTGGAAGGCCCAGATCGATACCTGGCGCGAGCGCGACTGCTTTGCCTATCCGGCCAATGATGGCTCGATCCGCCCACAATACGCCGTGGAGCGGCTGTATGAGCTGACCAAGGATCGCGACACCTATATCTCGACCGAGGTCGGCCAGCACCAGATGTGGGCGGCCCAGCACTATCATTTCGAGGAGCCGAACCGCTGGATGACAAGCGGCGGCCTCGGCACGATGGGCTATGGCCTGCCGGCCGCCGTCGGTATCCAGGCCGCGCATCCCGACAGCCTCGTCATCGATATTGCCGGCGAGGCCTCGGTGCAGATGGTGATGCAGGAGGTCTCGACCGCGGTTCAGCACAAGCTGCCGATCAAGGTCTTCATTCTCAACAATGAATGGATGGGCATGGTGCGCCAGTGGCAGGAGCTGCTGCATGGCGAGCGCTACTCGCATTCCTATTCCGAAAGCCTGCCGGACTTCGTGAAACTGGCCGAGGCCTATGGCGCCCACGGCATCCAGTGTTCCGACCCGGCCGAGCTCGATGACCGGATCCGCGAGATGATCGACCATCCCGGCCCGGTCGTCTTCGACTGCTTGGTCACCAAGGCTGAGAACTGTTTCCCGATGATCCCGTCCGGGGCCGCCCATAACGAGATGTTACTGGGCAGCATTTCCGGGGATGAAATAAGCGAGGAAGGCCGTAAGCTGGTCTGACCTCAAGCTTATCGGGAATTCAAGGCCATGGATGGGAATAGCCTTATGGAGAGTGCGCAGAGCAACTGGACGCTGATCGTCACTGTTGTCTCCGCCGTGTTTGCGGTGATCGGGGCGATCGCCTCGCACCTTGAGACACGCCGTCAGGAGAAGATCCGGGTGGAAACGCTGCGCATGCATGTCGATGGCGCGAGCCTCGACTGGGGATCAGCGGCCATCGACCTGATGGGGCGTATGGAAATGTTCGCCAAGACACGCCGGCAGCAGGCCAATGACCAGTCCTTCGAGACCAACAAGATCAACCTGCTGATGCAGCTCTCTTCGCTCATAGAGCGGGGCCGGATGTTCTTCCCGAACATCGACCCGCAGAAGAAGGGGGCGCAGAAGGAAGGCGCCTATCGTGGCCATCGCCCGCCGATCCTCGATGCGATGGTATTCGCCTATTACGAGCTCGAGGCGATGAACCGCCAGGAGGGGCCGACGGGAGAGAACTCGGCCTCCTTTTTCCAGGAGTGCCGCCGCCTGCTCGTTTCCGAGCTGCAGGCCCATACCGATCCGCGCCGGCGCGACATGATCCTCGGGCGCTATGACAAGCAGCGCCGCAGTCACCGCGAAGAGGCGCTGACCAGTGCCTCCTCGCTGAAGAACCGTCTCAAGGCGCGCCGCCCGCACCTTGAGTTTGAACGCACAGAAGATGACCCGGAACAGGAAGCCGCATGAGCCAGGAGCCGATCCCCGCAAGCGCCTATGACATGGACCATGAAGAAGAGGTCGAGGAGCGCCGCACGCTCGCCGTCCTCGTCGACAATGAGCCGGGTGTCCTGGGCCGCGTGGTCGGCCTGTTTTCCGCGCGTGGCTATAACATCGAGAGCCTGACCGTCGCCGAGGTGGACCGGTCCAAGCGCCGCTCACGCATCACCATCGTCACCACCGGCACCGCGCACATGCTGGAGCAGATCGAGGCGCAGCTGTTGCGGCTCGTGCCGGTCGCGGCGGTTGTCGACATCACCAAGTCGAAGCGCGGGATCGAGCGCGAGCTGGCGCTGGTCAAGGTCGCCGGCAAGAACGAAAAGCGCGTCGAGGCGCTGCGCATCGCGGAGATTTTCCGCGCGCGCGTCATCGATACGACGAATGAGAGCTTCATCTTCGAGATCACCGGCGCCTCCGACAAGATCGACCAGTTCACGGAGCTGATGGAGCCGCTCGGCCTGAAGGAAGTGAGCCGCACGGGCGTGCTATCGATCCGCCGGGGGAAGGATGCGGGCTAATGTTGGATGGATGGAGTTATCGGAAGTGCGTGGTGTGCGAACGACCCACGACTAGAGCCCTTGTAGATACTAATGGCACTCGCTTCGACTGTCCGCGGTGCGGAGACTACGTCGCGTCTCTAGAAGCTTGCGAAGATGAACTCGACAATACAGGACGATCCGCTGTGTGGACGCCCACGCGCCGCGCGGCGCTGTCTTACCACTTGCGGAACCGTAAAGGCATCCCTCTTTATCGAGAATCTAATTGGCCTTTTCTCACCACCGGACTCCTAAGTGATCTCCTAGAGTCGGAGCTTGAGCTGCCACTACCTTCTCAGCAAGCGAGAAACCTCATCCGCTACATTGGAAACTTTCAACGCGAGACAGGGATCACATTGGAGGCGTTCCCCGACGAAGCAATACCAATTGTTGGGGTAGCAAACAGCATCGCGTTGATAGACTTGGCGCAAGACGTTAGGAGCCTCGGAAAGTTGACGTTCGAAAACGGGCGTCAAATCTCTCCGGCCTCACCACGTGCCACTCCAATATGGATTCGGCTAACACTCGCGGGTTGGGATGAATGGGAAGAGATAAAAGCTGGCCAGCTTCATTCTCAGGATGGCTTCATCGCTATGCAGTTTGGCGATTCCCGTTTGGATGCCTTTATCGCGGACGTATTAAGACCGGGGATCAAGAAGCATTTGGGTGTGGCTATCAATCGTGTTGATAGTCCTGACACTACCAAGGCGGGCCTCATCGACAATGTTATGCGTGAAGCGATCGAAGAGGCGGCTTTCGTGCTTGTCGAATTAAGTCACGGCAACAAGGGCGCATACTGGGAAGCCGGACTTGCCGAGGGATTAGGCAAGCCTGTGATCTACCTTTGCGAAGAAGCAGTTTGGGCAGACCCCAGCACCCGCCCGCACTTCGATGTGAACCATCGCAATACGATAATGTGGGACGAAACGAAGCCAGATGATTTCATCACCAAGCTTGTCGCCACGATCAAGAATTCTCTCAGACATCAATACAACTAACGGAGTAGCAAGAAGTGAAAGTCTATTACGAACAGGATGCTGACATCAGCCTCATCCAGTCGAAGAAGGTCGCCGTCATTGGCTATGGCAGCCAGGGCCATGCGCATGCGCTGAACGCCAGAGACAGTGGCGTGAAGGACATCGTCGTCGGCCTGCAGGAGGGCTCAGGCTCACGCAAGAAGGCCGAGGCCGAGGGGCTGAAGGTGATGACGCCGGCAGAGGCCACCAAGTGGGCCGATGTCGTGATGATCCTCATCCCGGACGAGAAGCAGGCCGTTCTGTGGGCCAATGAAATCGAGCCGCATGTCCGTGACGGCCAGCACATCATGTTCGGCCACGGCTTCAACATCCACTACAACCTCATCCGCCCGTCCGCGAATGTCGATGTGTCGCTGTCGGCGCCGAAGGGCCCCGGCCACACGCTGCGCGACCAGTATCAGCGCGGCTTCGGTCTGCCGGGCCTCGTCGCCATCCACCAGGACGCGACCGGCACCGCCAAGGATGTGGCGCTCTCCTATTCCAAGGCCATCGGCAACACCCGCGCCGGCGTCATCGAGACAAGCTTCCGCGAAGAGACCGAGACCGACCTGTTCGGCGAACAGGCCGTGCTTTGCGGCGGTATTGTCGAGCTGATCAAGGCCGGTTTCGAGACGCTGGTCGAGGCCGGCTACGCGCCGGAAATGGCCTATTTCGAGTGCCTTCACGAGACCAAGCTCATCGTCGACCTCATCTATGAGGGCGGCATCGCGAACATGAACTACTCGATCTCCAACACCGCCGAGTTCGGTGAGTATGTCTCCGGCCCACGCGTCATCACCGGCAAGACCAAGTCGGAGATGAAGAAGATCTTGACCGATATCCAGGACGGTACCTTCGCGCGCAACTGGGTGCTTGAGAACCAGGCCGGCGCGCCGGGTTTCCACGCCAAGCGCGCCCGCATGAACGATCACCTGATCGAGGAAGTCGGCGAGAAGCTGCGCGGCATGATGCACTGGGCGCAGAATGACCGCCTTGTCGACAAGTCGCGGAACTAGGTTCGACGCGTTTCTTTCTGCCCTGGCTGTGCTGCCGTCCGGCTACAGCCAGGGTGACTATTTCGGGGAGCGCTGGGGTGTCACGCTCGAGCGCTCCGCCGATGGCCGCCGCATCAAGCTGTTCGGCGAAGCGCTGGGCAGCAGCGACCATGTCAGTTTCAACCTCTACAGGGTTGCGGGCGAACCGCGCCTGAAGCCGTGCGAAATGCCGGCGGAGAAGGTGATCGATTTCGTGCTTGGCTTCCGGCCGGAGGCTCAGAAGCGATAGGTCAGGCCGACCTGGACGACCGGGTGCACGGCCTTTTCTTCCAGTGTGTCTTCATACAGTGCCCGCTCGCGCTCAAGCTGGTCGAGCATGACGGCATCCCCGGAAAGCGGGCCGCCGGGTGACGTCAGGGCGATGTCCGGCGTGCCGGAGAAGACCGCGCCCGCCATCAGTTTCACGCCCCAGCGGCGCTCACGCCGGTAGGTCGAGTCGAAGCCGATCCCGAGGAAAGGCGCATAATCGTCACCCTTCACAGCCATCTGCAGGCTTCCCGACTGATCGCTCGAAGTCTCGCCGGTGACCGTGCTGCCAACGGCAGGCGTTTTTTCATTACGCGTCTTGTCACCGGTATAAAGCCCGCCGGAGATGACGAAGCTGTTCTGGAAGGGGCGCACATCGACAAAGGTGCCGAGGTTCTTGAATTCGAGATCGCTTCTCTGACGGTCGGTGATCCCGGCCGGTTGTGGGGATTCCAGCCGGATGACCTCGGCGCGGGCACGCAGGCCGACATGGTCGCTGAGCTCGATCTGGCTTTCGATCACTTCAGGGGCGAATGACCGCGTTGCGATGCCGCTGAGCTGCGCCGCGGCCGTCTGCATCAGGGTGGCTGCCGCCAGCCCCGCAAGTATGATCAGTTTTCCCAGCCTGATGGCCATGGCTGTTTCTCCAAAAAACAACATGTCCCTGAGGAAAGGCTGCGGGCAATTGGTAAACAGGGCGTTACTCCGCGTTAACCTTCAATGGCGAGAAAGCCACGAAAACGCTGCGGATGGCCGGTCGGCTGCGACGCATCCTGATGTGGCTGCTGCAGGCGGCCGCGCCCTTTGGCGGACTTCAGTGCCGGCTGCATTCCCGCCGCAATTGCAGGCGAGAAAGAAGACTGGAAGACGTGCCGGTCTGGGCACGGTCCACGCGATCAGGTTCTCATAAGGAGTGGCTCACATATGAAACCCCTGCATAGTCTTGTCCTTCCGGTCCTCCTTGTCCTGAGCGGCCTTCCGGCAGGCGCCGAGACCGATGTCACGCCGGGCCTCTGGTCCTATGAGGCGTCTGCGGCACTGGGGCCGATCCCGATGCGCGACCAGGGCACACGCTGTGTCGACCCGGAGATGGCCGAGGCCTCCTATGAGAGCCTGTTCAATGACATCAACCCTAATTGCCAGATCACCGATGGCCGCGAAGCAAGCGATGGCTATCATTTCACCCTGCAGTGCGCAGGCGGTCCGGACGGCATGCTGAGCGGCCGGCTGATCGTCGGCGGCAACTCGGCCAGCCTGAGCGCCACGGGCTGGACGGGAGCCGGTGAGAACAATGTTCCGGTAATCCTGTCGGCCTCGGCGAAAAAACTTTCGCCCAGCTGTTCCTGAGAAGGGCTTGACCCGGACTCGCCGGAATTACTACAACACGCTATGTGAACGCTAACATAAAGCGTGCCGTGATACGGTAGCGTTGTGCCTGTGCGCGAGAGGCAGGCAAAGGCGAGATGCGTCCCCTTGATGGCCCCGGAAGGCTTTGACAGGGAATTGGCGCATCCATACAGACTTGGGGAACATGGCAAAATTCATTCCCGTCGACACATTCGACATCGTCATCTTCGGAGGGACGGGTGACCTGTCCCAGCGCAAGCTGCTGCCGGCCCTCTATCATCGTTTCCTCGATGGCCAGATCCCCGAGGAGTCCAGACTCGTCGGTGTTTCCCGCTCGGAGATGAGCGACAAGGAGTTTCGCGCCTTCGCGAAGAAGGCGTGCAAGGCCTCCACCGGCGCGGCGTTCGATGACGAGGGCTGGAAGCGCTTTGAGCCGCTTCTCCACTATGTCGCCATGGACGCGACCAAGCCGGACGCCGACTGGACAGACCTGAAGGAGAAGCTGGGCGACGATGACCGCCCGGCGATCTTCTATCTGGCGGTCACGCCGAAGATCTACGTCCCGATCTGCGAGGCGATCGGCAAGGCTGGCCTGGCCAAGGGCGACGCCCGCGTCGTGCTCGAGAAGCCGATCGGCACTGACCTGGACTCTGCCAGGGCGATCAATTCGGGGGTCGGTGCCGTCTTCGATGAGGACCGCATCTACCGGATCGATCACTATCTCGGGAAAGAGACGGTCCAGAACCTGCTCGTCCTGCGCTTCGGCAACACCCTGTTCGAGCCGCTCTGGAACCGCACCGCGATCGACCATATCCAGATCACCGTGTCCGAAAGCGTCGGCGTGGGCGACCGGGCCGGCTATTACGATACGGCGGGTGCTGTCCGAGACATGGTGCAGAACCACCTGCTGCAGCTGCTCTGCCTGATCGCGATGGAGCCGCCCAACTCGATCGAGGCCGACGAGATTCGTACCGAAAAGATCAAGGTTCTCAATGCGCTGCGGCCGGTCGAATCCAAATGCGTGGGCCGCGATACAGTGCGGGCCCAGTACGGGCCGGGTACTGTCGACAGCAAGCAGGTGAAGGGCTATCTCGAAGAGCTGGAGGATGGCGCGAGCGACACCGAGACCTTTGTCGCCATCAAGGCGTGGGTCGATAACTGGCGCTGGGCGCGCGTGCCTTTCTATCTGCGCACCGGCAAGCGGATGCGCTCACGTCACTCCGAGATCGTCGTGCAGTTCCGCGAAGCGCCACACGCCATGTTCGGCGAGGAACAGGCCCATTCCAACCGGCTGATCATCCGGCTGCAGCCTGATGAAGGCGTCCAGCTTTACGTGCAGATCAAGGAGCCGGGGCCTGGCGGCCTGCGTGTCCAGTCCTTGCCGCTGAACCTCTCCTACGCGGAATCGTTTCAACTGAGATATCCGGACGCCTATGAGCGTCTGCTGATGGACGTGGTGCGCGGCAATCTCTCGCTCTTCATGCGCCGCGAGGAAGTCGAGGAAGCCTGGGAATGGGTGGACGGGCTGCTCGAAGCATGGAGCGACGCGAAAGTGCCCATGCACACCTATTCGGCAGGGCTCGAGGATGGTCCGGTCGAGTCGCGCATGCTGTTGCGCGAAGATGATCGTGACTGGTGGAGCAACGGCAAATGACAAGCCTGCATCCGAAACTGAAAGACGTCACAGAGCGGATCGAAGCCCGTTCGAAGGACACCCGTGAGGCCTATCTCGACCTGATCCGCGGGCGAAAGCCGGAGGGCTTTGCGCGCCAGAAGCTCGCCGATGGTAACCTTGCCCATGCCTCTGCCGGCTGCGCGGTCATGGACAAGACCCATCTGTTGGGGGCCAACTGGCCGAATATCGGCGTCATCACCGCTTACAACGACATGCTCTCGGCGCATGCGCCCTATGAGCATTATCCGAAAATCCTTCGCGACGAGGCCCGCAAGGTAAATGCGACGGCCCAGGTTGCTGGCGGCGTGCCGGCCATGTGCGACGGGGTCACCCAGGGCCAGCAGGGCATGGAGCTTTCGCTCTTTTCCCGCGACGTGATCGCGCTGGCCTCCGGCGTCTCGCTCAGCCACGACATGTTCGATGGCGCGCTGCATCTCGGCATCTGCGACAAGATCGTGCCGGGCCTGATGATCGCCGCGCTGCGCTTTGGCTGGCTGCCGCACATCTTCGTGCCGGGCGGACCCATGCCATCCGGCCTGCCAAACCCGGAAAAGCAGCGCATCCGGCAGGAATACGCGCTCGGCAAGGTCGGCCGCGACGCACTCCTGAAGGCCGAGTCCGAGAGCTATCACAGCCCCGGCACCTGCACCTTCTATGGCACGGCCAACTCCAACCAGATGCTGATGGAGGTGATGGGCCTGCACATTCCCGGCGCCGCCTTCGAGAACCCGGGCACCCCGCTACGCGAAGCGCTGACCCGCGCGGCTGTGCGCCGTGTCGTCGAGCTGACTGTGAAGCGCGACTATACGCCGATGGGCGAAATGATCGACGCCAAGAGCTGGGTGAACGCCATGGTCGGCCTGATGGCCACCGGCGGCTCGACCAATCATGCGCTGCACATTCCGGCCATGGCGGCGGCTTCCGGCTATCAGATCACGCTCGAGGATTTCGAGGATGTGAGCGCGGTGACGCCGCTGCTGTGCCGCATCTATCCGAACGGTCCGGCGGATGTGAACCACTTCCAGGCTGCGGGCGGGATGAGCTTCGTGATTAAGGAACTGCTCAAGGCCGGCCTGCTGAACGGCGAGGCCAATGGCCTGATGGGTAAGCTGTCGGAACATGCCAGGGAGCCTTGGCTCGACAATGGCGAACTGGCTTTCCGCGACGCGCCGGAGACAAGCGGCGATCTCGATATCGTGCGGCCTGTCGAAGACCCGTTCCAGCCGGAAGGCGGTCTGCGCATGCTCGATGGGCCTCTAGGCCGGGGCGTGATCAAGGTCTCGTCGGTCAAGCCGGACCGCATGGTGATCGAAGCGCCCGCCCGCGTCTTCGACAATCAGGAAGGGCTGAAGGACGCGTTCAAGAACGGCGAACTCGACAAGGACGTCATCGCCGTTGTGCGCTTCCAGGGCCCGGCGGCCAATGGCATGCCGGAGCTTCATGCGCTTTCGCCTGCGCTCGGCGCGCTGCAGGACAAGGGCTACAAGGTCGCGCTGGTCACCGACGGACGCATGTCGGGTGCCAGTGGCAAGATCCCGGCGGCCATACATGTCGGTCCAGAAGCTGCGCGCGGTGGGGCGCTTGCCCGCGTGCGCGATGGCGACGTGATCCGGCTCGATGCTGAAACCGGCCGCCTCGACATCCAGGTGCCGGAAGACGAGTTCAACGCGCGTGAGCCGGTGCAATTCCGCCCCAACATTCGCGGTCAGGGGCTTGGCCGTGAGCTGTTTGGCGCTTTCCGCGACAATGCCGGCCGGCCGGAATCCGGCGGCAGCCTGTTTGATTTCTTCCTGCCTGTGGGGGGCTAGGCTTGGCAGACCCTGTACTCGTAGGCGATATCGGCGGCACGAATGTCCGCTTTGCCATCGCGCGGCGTGGCTTTGCCGGCCACTGTACCGTCTCCGACGTGTCGGTCATGCCGGGCGACGGTTTCGACAAGTTCGACGACGCTCTCAACACCTATTGCGACCATATCGGCAAGACGTGTCCGGAACGGGCGCTGATCGCGCTTGCCGGTCCGGTCGATGAAGGCCACGTCAAGCTGACCAATCGCGACTGGATCGTTGATGAGAAGCGGCTGGAGGCAAACACTGGCCTGAAACGCGTTCGTCTCGTCAATGACTATGCCGCCATGGCGCGGGCCATTCCCGAATTGCCGGAAAGCGATTTCCGTCTGTTGCAGGCGGGCGATCCCGATGAGAGCGAGCGGGAGCCTATCCTCGTCTCCGGGCCGGGCACAGGGGTTGGCATGGCGACGCTGATCCCGGTCGGAACGACCAATTGGCGTGTCCTGACCGGCGAGGGCGGGCATGCCGCCTTTGCTCCTTTCAACGACCGGGAACGCGCGCTGGCCGTGAAGCTGGAGGAAAGCCATGGCTATGTTTCGCGCGAGCTTGTCCTGTCCGGTTCGGGTCTGAACGCCGTGCACAAGGCGCTGTGCGACATTGATGGCGTGGAGTGGGAAGAGCTGCCGCCCGCAGAGATCATGAAGCGCGCCGGGCAAGGCGACCGGATATGCCGCGACATTTGCGAAATTCGCGCCCGCGGAACGCTCTATGCGCTGGGTGATGCCGCGCTGATGAACGGCACCAAGGGCGGCGCCGCCAGCCAGTCGGCGAGGCGTTCGGCCACGCCACCGGTCACGACGACGCCGCCCTTGGTGCCGTTCATCAGCGCGGCATCACCCAGCGCATAGAGCGTTCCGCGGGCGCGAATTTCGCAAA
>Ga0114900_1001023_pt1 | contig 18499 bp, 32 predicted proteins | sample MalvireepMed_231_FD_89685 | JGI IMG/M metagenome (GOLD analysis project Ga0114900, IMG submission 89685) | Marine viral communities from the Global Malaspina Expedition - Malaspina viral metaG DeepMed_231 | ecosystem: Environmental > Aquatic > Marine > Oceanic | place: Mediterranean Sea...
CTTGGGAACCGTGACGTATGGTATGGTATGCGCCCCAATGCTTCGGCGGGGGGGAGCATACCGATTTGCTGTTACCCCACATCCCCGTTAGGTGGTGCGCCGTCCGCTTCGGCGGGTTGCGTCACGCCTTGCGGGAATGTGGACGTATGGTAAGGTATGCGCCCCGCCACCTTGGGTGTTGGGGCGGCTACCTAGTGGCTCGCAGGCCATTAAAGGTCAGGTTCCCCTGTTCCCAGTAGGGGCGGGCTGTACCCATCGGCGACGAGTTCGCTTGTGGAGGAAAGTACGGCTCGGTGAGAACGAACCAATGACCGGCGGTGGTCAAGTCCTATGGCTGGGCGTATCGGGACACTGGGTGGTGCGTGCAAACGCCTGGGGAACACTACTTCAGCCCCCTAAAGCCGAAGAAGCGTTTGGCCTCACGCGTTACAGTGGAGCCTAGGACGCCGTAGCCGAATCAGAACAGTCCGTGTCCACAGGTGTAACACGGCTGACGGACCGTTGGCAGAGTTGCTGGGGCGATGAGAGTGACGGGAGCGGTGCCTCTAAAATACGTGCTATGCCGTCCTAATACAGGCAAACCCACGGTGGGCAGTGGGGGTATCCCCTCTCGCTCTCAAGAGTTGGGTACGGCCTTCCTTGACTCCTAGTAGTTGACTTGCCAGGCAACCAACGTAGTTGGCTCTGCCTGGGTTTAGGGTTGGCTATTGAGGCATAGAAGGTAGATGTGTGAAATAACATCCAAACGGCTCAGTACCTGCCGGGGGCTTCACGCTAGGTCTACAAGTGGCCTGTATCGTAAGTATGTCCGACTATGGACTGTAGACTTCAAGCGGAGCGCCGATGGTGCTTTCCTCCCTTCGCTGGCAAGGGGGGAATTTTTTTGGCATCCATTGTGGGTGCAACCTAGCGTTGGAACGGCGGTTGTACCCACAGGGGACTCCACAAAAAAGGAGGCAACAGCCAAGGATAGTTAGTTGGTGGTGTCAGGGGCTGGCGAGTACGGTTCCTGACACGGGTAACTAACCAAAGGAGGTGCCAGAAATGGCCCAGGCGACACACATGGAGTTCGTCCAGAAGGCTTTCGATACCCTGCGGGGTAAGGGCAAGGACGGCGTCCAGTTCAAGGGTCTGCACACGGTCTACTCGGGGTTCAATGCGGCGTTTCGGGAATATTTCCCTGACGACGACCCCCAAGTGGTTACCAAGGCACTGCACGACCAAGGCTTAATCGTGGTGCGGCCCACCAGGGGTGGGGCGATGATATATATGCCGGACAGCGCACCGGCCAGTAGTGGGGCCACGGCCCTGGGCAAGATGGGGCTGTAGCCGCCAATGCGTCACGCCGCTTCGGCGGCGTGACGTATGGTATGGCATGGACGGGGTGGTTTCCCACTAGGGGGCGGCGAGTCACGGTTCCTCATCCCGTGGCTCGCCCCTCCTAGCGGGCAACTAGCCTGAAGGAGGCACAGAAATGGCAACAGCCATGTTGTGCGTAGACTGTTCCAGGCGTCCCCGCCCGAAAGACGGTACTCGTCAGCGGTGCTGGCCCTGCCAGCAGGAGTATGACCGCATAACCCAGGACGAGGCCGACGAACGGGAAGAACGCCGTTGCAAACGGCGTTGGGACGACCCCAAGAACATGGCCCGGTACTGCAAGGTGTACTGGTGGAAAGGCCATCTAGTGGGGTTCGAGACTGGGATACGGGAAGTACCAGACCCAGACCCGGAAAGTAGCTGGGGGTTCAAGGCTCTCATCTACGCGCCGACAAGCTATGTCTACATCACCCATGAGGAAGATGAGACAAAGCTGCCCAGAGTCCCTCAAGGCAAGCTCGTTAACCTTAACGAGTACGTCTGGAACCTAGAAAGGGAGTGGGTTCGCCGGTTTAAGGGAATGGTGAAACAGCACTTTCCCTGCGAGCCAGGGCACCGTATGCCCACATTTGAGTAGGAGGTACTCATGGTCAAAGGTCAGTCGCTAGACCCCAAGAACGTGGCTCTGACCTACCCGGACACCAACCTCAGCTTCAAGCAGGCCTTCCCGTTCCCTGGCGTTGTGCCAGTGTTCGGGGCCAGGGGCCAGGGTAAGACAGCCATGGCCATGTGGGTCATGGAAAGGTACTACCAGTCCTCCGGTGGGAAGATTGGTGGTGCCGTCTACCGTCCCCCTAATGCCATGCGGAAGCTGTTGCCGGAGTGGGTCCAGACACCCAGGAACCTCAATAGCTTACCCAAGGGTTGCGTTATCGTCATTGACGAGGCGCAACAGGTAGCCCATGCCAGACGGTCGTCATCCAGTGAGAATCTGGAGTTGGCTACTCTGGTGGCCCTGGCCAGACAGCGGCGCCAGCTTATCTTCCTCGTTACCCACCACAGCCGTAAGTTGGACATGCTCGACATAATGGAAGCGTCGAGGGTGGTGTGGAAGAAACCCACCGCCGGACACCTCATGTACGAGCGCAAGGAAACCAAGCCCTTCGCCCAGCGAGCATTTGACAAGTACAGGGAGAAGAAGGGATTACCGCAGAAGTGGGCCTATGTGATGGATTTCGAGGAACTCCGCTTCGGGTTCATCGCTTGCAAGATGCCTACGTTCTGGTGCGACGCTATCTCTACGGGGATGGCAGACATGGCGAACTCACCCGGCGACCAAAGATTACTCTAGGAGGAAAAGTTATGGGACTAGACCAGTATGCCTTTCGGGACGATGGCGCTGGGCGCAGTGAGATAGCCTACTGGAGGAAGCACAACCGCCTCCAGGGGTGGATGGCGAGCCTCTACGCTGAGAAAGGCGGGACAGAGGAATTCAACTGCCTGGACCTAGAATTGGAAGGGAAAGACCTCGACGCACTAGAGGTAGCCATCCAGCAACGGGGTCTCCCAGCAACAGTCGGCTTCTTCTACGGCAACGATTCCTACGGCGACTATGACTCGGATGACGGGTATAAGGTGGACGACGAGGCGTTCATCGAAAAAGGACGCAAGGTACTTGCGGACGGGCACCGATTGATATATTTCTGCTGGTGGTAAAGGAGGACTAAATGGACATCATAGTAGTCATGCTGACCGACCCCAGGGACGGGAATCAGCTCTATGCGGTTAAGGACATGGCCGCGTTTAGGGAGCAGGTACGCATCCACCTTAGCGACCGTGATTTGCCAGACCTGGATGCCGACGACATCCAACTAGGCATCCGCTATTACGACGATGACGGCGACTACATCGAGGGATATGAGGAGCGTCTGCCCTCTGACGTGGAGGTCCAAGCAGATGGATAACAAATACACAGCCATCATGGTAGTCGAGGCAGCATCCCCGCAACTGGCCCGAGAGCAGGTCATCGAAGAGTTGGCGACTCTAGCCGTGATTGAGGGAGGAGAGTTTGGCGGTTGGTCAATCGACATGCTCCCCCCGGTACTAGCAACTTCGCCAGAAGGCAGGCGTTTCCTCTCAGAGGCCTGGGAAAGGGCTTGCAAAAGCTGGGAAGACTCAGCCAATCAGGTCTGGGAGGAAATGAAAGACTGGCCTCTACCGCTAGATACCTCAAATGAAGCCAAGGAAACCCGGCGGGTGATACTTAACAGCCTGTTACTGCGCGCCGGTTGTCACAGATTAGGGGCGCTTACTGGCCACCCGAATACCATCTATATTGGCGAACTCGGCGTCCACAACTTTGAGCAACTCATAGGCATTATGCACCCGCCGGACGGTGACCCGCCGATGTGGGTGGTGGGTGTCCAGTTGGTTAGCTAGAATCGGTGCGTCACGCCGAAAAAAAGGCGTGACGTATGGTATGGCATGAGGAAAGCGTGGACAAAAAGTTGCTCCGGTTTGTCCATCGCTTCGTGATACCATACGGGGTTTTGGCGCAAGTTTTGGCGGGAGCCATTCAAATTAGGGGGTTGACAAGTCATAGCGATTGTGCTAAACTTGTTTTACTACTAACACAAGAGGAGAGTTATCAATGCAACACTTCCCGCAGGTCCACAATGCCACAAAAGCCCAGGAGCAGGAGTTCCTTTCCGAGGACGACGTCATGGCCCGCTTCGCTATCCCAGAGGGTGTCCATGCGGCCCCGGTAGGTATCAGCGCAAGGGCCAAGGTGGACGTTACCACTGAGGGCGAGGTACAGGTACGCTTCAACAGCGACCGTAACCAGACGTACATCCTGGCCGATAAGGATGCCAATGCCTCGCTCATGTCCTTCATTGGGATACCGGCAGAGGTAGCCAAGAGCTATCCCAGCAAGCTGGTTACGCCGTTGCTAACCCACGGGCTGTCCCGCAAGGATGGGGCCGTAGTGGTTATCGACGAAGACGGCAAACTGCTCTCGATTCAAGACCAGGCCAAGCTGAAACCCGTCATGTCGGCGGAGCAAGTCTTGACCAACATTCGCCAGCAGTGGCCCGAAGTCCAGTTCCAAGATGCCTCCATCATGGGTAGCAAGGGGAGCAACGCTTATGGCTCTGACTTGCTGGCTATCACCCATAACGAGGAGCGTCGTCTGGAAACCCTGCTCCAGCCGGGACTGCACCAGTTCCTCCCCGACGGTGGTGACCCATTCCGTGCTGGCGTCCATGTCCACTTCAATCCAATGGGCGTGACGGCTCCGGCCATTGAGCCATACCTGCTTCGGCTAATCTGTCGGAATGGTGCCATCCATGCCGAATACATTAGCGACGAGTGGGGCAAAGGCTACGGCGAGGGCGACGAGCTGTGGCAGTGGTTCCGTGACGGGTTGGTCGCATCCGACACCGTTATCGGCACCGTCATGGACAAATACAGCGCCATGATAGGTGAGTCGTTCGACGGGCAAGACCGTGTGCGTGCCCTGGAAGGTTACATCGGCCACGCTAGGTTGGGCCGTGAGGACGCCCTGGAATTGCGGAACCGGGCCATCGAAAACCCGATACGCAACGCTTACGACCTCTTCAACCTGGCGACGGCACAGGCCACCCACGGGGCTGGCAAGCGCACGCTGAACGACCTGGTAGGTCGCCAACGAAGGGCGGCGTTCACGGGCGGGGCGGCTCATGCCCACAATGCTTGCCCAACGTGCCACCGGAACTAACCGGCCAGTGGGGGGTGGGGCGCTCGTCCCACCCCCCCGGCAATATTAAGCGTATGCAGGAGGTACAGAGTGAGCAGGCTAGGGGGTTACGAAGATGTTGCGTCATTCATTGCGGCATCCCGCCGCTGTGCGATTCCACGCAAGAAGGAGGAACCAGTGTCAGAAGTATGGCGAACCATCATGGGCAGGAAACTTATCGAGGGGACGATACCAGAAATCGCCAGGAACCTGGGCCGCATAGCCGATGCCCTGGAGAGGCAAGAACAACCCGCCGAAGTGCCTAGATGCGCGTGGTGCGACCATCGGCATCACCCATTGAGGGTGGGGAACTGCTTGGCACACGATTGCGAGTGCCAAATGTAGGAAGGAGGGAATGACCATGACCATCAACGTCATCTTTGACAGCGAGGAAGCTAAGAAGCCCGAAGTCACCGAGCCAGTGCTAGTGAACCGATACACTCGCGCCGGTCGCAACGGCAGGGTTATCTATTGCCGAAAATGTGGCGAGGGTCGCCGAATGTACCATTTCTCTTGGTTCGCCATCATGTGCCGGAAATGCGACGAGGAGCGGAGCAAATATACCTGGCTCATCAACCCACCCACACCGGAAAAAACACAGGAGGAAAAGGTATGACCCTAGCCACACCAGACCCCACCAGCGTAGCCGTTCAGCAGGAAATCAACGCCCAAGTATGGCAGAAGGTTTCTGCATCCTCGACATATACGTTAAGTTTTGGCCGTACCAACCCTCGCAAAGTGACGGCCCTATCTGCCGAAGGGGCACAAGAACTATACGCCCAATGCGCTGTGCGCCAACTCTGCCCCCAGTTGGAACTGCTGACCGCCAACGACAAGGTGGTCGAAGGTAACTGGATAGTGGATGCAGTTTTCCGGGCCACTGAGCCAGCGACTGGTAATACGTTCACTGTTAACGCTCGTGGTTCCGAGCCTTACCTGGGAGCCAACCAAGACCCTTTGAGCGTCGTTAATCGCAAGGCAATGGGCAAGGCGTTACGCAACGCGCACCTCAAAGTGGTGCCGCTAGTCATACGCAAGGCGTATATCGAGCATCTATCCCGGCAGACGGGTGAGTCTGTCCATATGAGCGACGAGGAAATTGCCCAAGACCCAATCCACCCCTCTGAGCCACCACCACACGGTAATGACCGTGTTTCCCAAACCCTTGGCAAGACCAAGGCCATCACCGAAGTCTACCTTTACGCCAAAAGTGTAGGCCTAGACCCCCGAGAGAACAATCAGGAAATCACTGAGGCTTTAGGCGTCCCTGTGCCGGATTACGTGGAATATTACACAGTGGCGGAAGCGAAAGAGCGCCTGAATGAATACCTGGCGCAAAAAGAGGAGGCTTAATCATGGTCCGCACCCCCACCAAGTCCCAAGTGGTATCCCAAGAGGTCATCACTCCGGCAGAGGCCGAAAAGTACCTGGAAACCATGCCTGGCAACCGCCCCCTACGGCAGAGCATCGTAGACGACCTCGTCCGCCAAGCCAAGAATGGCGAATTCTTTAACACGGTGGCTCCCATCCACTTTGACGACCAAGGGCGTTTGAGGAACGGCCAGCACAGGATGTGGATGGTTGTTGAGAGCGGTGTGTCCCAGGAGTTCCTGGTTATCAGGGGGCTAAGTGAGGCTGAGATTGACGCCCTGGACACAGGGGCGCGCCGCACTGGCGGCGATGCCCTAACCCTGGACGGCAATCCTCACGGTAAAGCATTAGCCGCTGCCCTCCACAATCTATGGAATTACGAGCATGGCTACTTCCCAGGTTTTACCGTGGACAAAGCAAGGAGTGGGATAGTTCCCCTCAACAACCACATGATGCGAGAGTTTGCGAGCCGCCGCCCTAACGTGAGCGTATCGACGGCCTATGTTGTCGGTCAGCCCAGCTTACGCCGCCTCATGCCCCAAAGCCTGGCGGTATTTTGCCACTATGTCATCTGTGAGGCGAATAGCACCCAAGGGCCGGAATTCTTCCGCAGGCTCATACTGGGCATGTACGATGGGGAGAAAGACCCCATCTACCACCTACGGACACGCCTAGAAAAGCACGCCACCGGCATCAAGCGAGTGGATAAGCTAAGTAGAGCGGAGATTGCCGCCCTCACTATCAAGGCGTGGAACGCCTGGGTTCAAGGCCGCCCGGTGCAAGTACTGCGCTGGCTCCACGGCGGGAATAAGGCTGAAGCCTTCCCTCGACCCGTGGCTGCCCCCAAAGTAGTAGCAGGGGTGGGCGGCGATGATTAAAGAACTGCCTGGGGGCACTCTGTACCCCTACCAAGTCGAAGCCCTCGATAGTATCGAGGGCTGGGCTGGGCGTAGCCTGATAGCCGACGAAATGGGCCTTGGCAAGACCGCTACGGCCCTGGCATGGCTGTACAACCACCCAGAGTTGCGGCCTGCCCTCATAGTCTGCCCCGCCGCTATTAAACTCCAGTGGGCACAGGAGATAACAAGGTGGCTGGGCATCCCCGCCGAGGACATCGAAATCGTAAAGGGCACGCGCCTACGACCGCTGGAGCGGCCTTTGGCTATTGTCAACTACGACATACTAGGCAAACGCATGAGCAACTTGCTCGACTACCGCCCTAAAGTAGTGATACTCGACGAGAGCCATTACGTGAAGGAGGTTAAGTCGAAGCGTAGCAAGGTTTCTGCCACGATATGTCAACTGCCCGGCGTTGAATCTGTCCTAGCTTTAACGGGAACCCCGGTGGTGAACCGCCCCAAGGAGCTATGGCACCAAATACAATGCGTGCAGAGCAAGATGTGGCCGAACTTCTTCCGCTACGCCATGCGCTTCTGCGACCCTCAACGCGTCGAGACCCGTTGGAACCCTGAGAAGAACATTCGGGATAAGGCTTGGGATTTTTCCGGCGCTTCTCACCTAGACGAGCTGGACAAAATCCTACGGGAAGAGGTCATGGTGAGGCGAAGGAAGGTGGAAGTCATGGCACAACTCCCCGAAATACAATCAGTAACCGTCCCGTTTGAGGTAGACCTAACCAAGTATCACCAAGTCCGCCAGGAAGTGAGAGAGCGCCTAGAAGACCTGGCTGAGTCCCTGCGAAGTGAACGGGAGAGCATCACTTCCCTGGAAACAGGGGCGAAGGGCATAGCCATCGCCAGCAGGGCCGAACGCAATTCCACAGTCCGGCTGGATGGCCTAGTAATCACGGAGATAACCCGCCTCAAACATGAGGCGGCATTAGCCAAGGTGGACGTAGCCCTAGACTGGATTACTAACTTTATCCAGACAGGGGAGCCTCTGGTGGTGTATGTCCACCATCACGACCTTGGCGACGCCATAACTGACGGGCTACAGAAGGCAGGCTTGCCTGTCCCGGCACCCTTAGATGGGCGAAGGTCTGCTAGGTGGCGGCGGGATAACGTAACGGCCTTTGGTGATGGGGCTTTCCCAGTTATCGTCTGCGGTCTCAAATCCATGGGAATGGGTGTTGATGGCCTACAGCGTGGGGCCAGCCATGTTGCCATGCTAGAGTTTGGTTGGTCGCCTACAGACCACGCCCAAGCGGTCGCCCGCCTACACCGCATCGGCCAGGACAATGCCGTTACCGTTCACTACCTGCTGGCCGCTGGCACGATTGACGAGCGCATCGCCCAGCTAGTAGATGCCAAGGCCACCGTTACATCGGCGGTCATGGGGGAGATGGACGACGAGGGCATTATTGAGTCCGTTGACCTAGACTTGGCGGAATCGCTACTATTTTCAGTCATGGAGGAAGCGTAATGCTGAAAGGAGAGAGGCGCGAACAAAAAAAGGGTAAGGCCGAGGCCAAGGTTCAACGTAAGTCAAACATCAAAAGCCTCACCGTAGGCATCCGCGCCAGGGCAGCCCGGCGTCAAAGAATCCAGACAACTAGGAGGAACGCCAATGGCTAATTTCACTTCCGTACAACAAGGAAGCCCCGAGAAAGACGTACTCAAGAACATGGGCAAGATGGACGACATCATGCTCATTGACCTGTGGCTCCATTACCAGGCACAGGCCAAAGAGAAAATAGACATCCAAGGTCGCATAGGTATGGAGCTTACCAACCGGATGCGTGAGGAGGGTGCCACCGCCCGTTACCACCCCAAGGCTGAATGTCGGCTGGTAAGCCCCAAATATGACCCAAAGATTCTATACACCTTGGCTGAGCTAATCCCGCCCGAGGTCTTCCAGACGGGGTATACCCCAGCCCATGAAGAAACTGTAACTACGCAAGTGGACGCAAACTTTGACATGAGGACGGTGACTCACTGGGATAAGTATGGCACTGCGGTCGCGGAGATAATTGAGAGGGCTGAGATACCAACGAGCCGCCGCTTGTCCATCAAGAGAGGGACCGATGACGCCTAAAAAAAGCCCAAAGATGCGTGAAATCGAAGAGCAACATCATCAAGACTTGGAAACCCTACTCCCTGCCCTAATTAACCAAGACGGCTTCGTTGAGACTTGCGGCACCCTTGGCATATCAAAGGCAGGGTTAGCTTACTGGCTGCTCAAGTTGGGCATAAAGTATCAAAAGATTGCCCTGGCTCCCAATGAGTATGTCCAGATACGTGAGCGGCGCCCCAACTAATGTGGGAATGTATCTTCTGCGGGCAACGGACACGCCACCGTTGCCCGCATTGCAATAAGCCTGTCTGCACAGGGGTTTGCCGCTATCTTATCGAAGACTGCATAGTGGTACGGCGGAAACTAGGTAACTCACTTTGGGGGAGAAAAACCAAGTACGGGAAAACCATTGCACCGAAGTAATCGCTAGGGTATGATACGGCGGCTCGGCCCGAGGGTATAGAACAAAACAGAAGACCCCAGCCTATCGTCACCGGGGTCTCCTGCCCAACCACCCTCCCAGGCCCATCATTGTCTAGGAGGCGACTCAGATGTTAGCACCGATTAGGGGTGTGCGTCAACACGACTACCAGATACTGGAGGTCATACAGTATCTAGCACCCCGTCGATACAAGACTACCAACAACCCCCGCTCCCGCTACACAATGGCCTGTCCACTTCCTACACATGATGATAGGGAGAGGCCTGACCACTCCGGCTCTTTTGCTGTCAACGACGAACAGAGTCTGTTTTTTTGTTTTGGCTGTGGTGCCAAGGGGACGGGCTACCAACTACACCAACTGCTATCCGGTAACGATGCGTACCAACCGCCGCCCCGCGCTCCAGAACCCCCCAAGCTACGCAACGCTGCCCCCCCACCCCGAGGCCAACAGGAATACGCTAGGCTCCAAGGTGCCACCATCCACGGCATTGCTATCGCCAAAGGGTTAGATGAGGACTACCTGAAGAACGACCTTTCCTGGGAAGATGGCGACTGGTACGGCACCCCCGCCATCAAGATTCCTTACCCCGACGACCACAACGGCGATGTCCGAGTACGTTACCGTGTAGGCATCGACAGCGGCGACCGCTTCCGCTGGGCCAAGGGGTCTAAACCCCGGCCATACGGCCTCTGGAACCTTGCCATCATCAAGGAGCGCAACTTTTGCGTTCTGGTCGAGGGCGAGACCGATTATGCCACCCTGGACTACCATGGTTTCCCCGTCCTAGCGGTGCCGGGGTCCCAGACCTTCAAGGGCGAAGGCTGGGCCAAGTACCTCGACGGGATTGAGCGCATCTATCTGTGGGCGGAACCCGACCAGGGCGGACAGGCCTTAGTTAATTTGGTTAAACGCTCCCGCCCTGACGTACTGGTCATTACCCCGCCACCAGGAATCAAAGACCCAACTGAGTTAGCAGACCATAGTGGCGCCGGGTTTGCCGACATGCTCAATGACCTAATCGACACAGCCGAACCCCCTCGTTCCCCCTTTGCCGACGAGCCAATCCGAACTTGCTTCATATACCCAGAAAAGAATATAAGAAACAACTTCGGTTCGAGTGTGGCTGACTATCTAAACCACCAGAAGAACGACCTCGTTGAGGCGTACCGCACCGGAGCCTTCGGCCAGGCAAATAGGCAAAAGGCAGAATACATCGCCGGGTGCGGCGTGAATTACCGCTGGTTCCGCTGTGCGAACGTCGGAAGCCTTTTGGCCAGGCCTCAAAGGTGCGGTGACCCTAACTGTCTTCTGTGCGCCGTATGGCTTGTCCAAGAGTTTCTGGAGGGCAAAGCCGCGGTACTGGAGCAGCACCTAACCGAACCTACGATTTACGTTACATACCTGTTTAGCCAGCGCCTGCCCACTGAAGCTGGTGCCATGTCGGAGGCCATCAACCAGATTTACAAGCAGATTCGTAAGATAGTCACCCGGCTGGGTGACAGCTTCGGCGATACCCGGCGCATCGCCAGGGATAACGTGTACGGCATCCGCACCCAATTCGAGGGTGATACTGCTCACTTTGAGTTGGTACTACTAGGCCAGCGAGAACCCGGCGACCAGGCTTTCCTACAAGAGTTCTTCCGGCGGCAGACGGGCGTTGAGTCCCAGGTACAGGAGATGCGCTGTAACGACCTTAGCCACGCGTACAAGGTGTTTGGCCAGCTAATGGCTGTACGGGTGCAGTGGGATAACGTAAGGAGCTACGAGGCATGGCGGGCGGGGACTAAGGGCGCCAAGCTGGTGCAAGGCAAAGGGGCTTTCTACAAGATTTCTGGTGGAGCGAAGGGCAAGGTCCGTACCATGGAGGAGAAAGCCCAGGCCACCATGTGCCCCATCTGTGGAGTCTGCACCCCCATCGAGATACCGGGACTGCACCCCATAGCTACCAGCCCAGTGAAGCATAAAGTGTCGGAGTGGACAGGTATAACATACCTAGAACCGGAGGAGGTAGAGTAAATGCCTAACTACGATTTCGACCTCGACAAAGTCATCGGTGACCGTGGAGAAGAACTTGCCCAGACTGTGATAAGCGAGTTAGTTAGCGGCGGCGTCGAGGTAAAGAACGACGTGGGGTTTATTGACACTGGCAATCTCTGCTTTGAGGTAGAGTACAAGGGCAAGCCTAGCGGGATTACCGCCACCGATGCCAAGTGGTGGGCGCACGTTCTATTCGACGGTGAAATGGTCATATTTCTCACGACCGAGCGCTTGAGGAAGATGATGGAAAATAAGTTTACAATTATGGGCGGAGATAACCTAGATAGCAGGCTGGTGCTACTTACTCCGCCGGAGTTGTTTAAGCGCAATGAACCTAAGAAGCAAATATTTGAACACTAGGCATCGCTTGGTTAACTTAGTGAAAGGAGCCGTATTTTGGGGCGGGGTTATTGTCATGGTGGCCGCCCTTCATATTGTCTCCATAGTTTACTCGGCCACAAGTAACGCAGTCCAGCCTGGGGAGAAGAAGTAGATGGGGTTCTTAACAGGTATCGCTGGTGGTGTGCTGGTACATCAAGCCGTGGGAGTAGCCAATCGTTTCCATGAGTCCGCAGAGAAATACACCATGGCCCAGGAAGAAGCGAAGCTACGCGGCAAGCCCCTATTGGTCGTAGGTGGCCCCTACGGAGTGGCTGACCCTTATATCACGCACCCCGCACTGTATATGTTTGTAGGTGTCAAACAACTCTTTGGGATTAAGGCCCACGGCTGCGGAGATTTGTGTGTTGACCTAGACGCCAAAGCCTGCGATGGATGTCCTTATCAGCCAGGCAATATCCAAGACTTGCCCTTCAAGGATAAAGAATTCGGCGCCGTTTCATGTAGTCATGTATTGGAACATATGCGTGATGCGGAAGGCTGTCAGAAGGCCTGGAGCGAACTACACCGGGTGGCAGACGTAGTTTTTATTTGTGTGCCGCCGAAGTCATCCATCTTCGCCTGGTTCGTCCCTGACCACCACCTTTGGGTGCGCCATGTCGGGGAGACCATCTTGGAGGTGGAAGAGCGAGACAATGGGAACAAATATTTGGTGGACCCGTATGGACCACCCCAGCTTTATGGAGAAGGATGATGGCGTATTATCATTTTACGAGGCCTGGCTATGTGGAAAGTATCTTGGCCGAAGGTATCAACCGTGGGGAAGTGCCCCTAAGCCCCACTAATATCTACAACGCGGCCTGGCTAACGGACGACCCAAACCCACGGCGGCAGCAGTGGATTTACGGCACAGACAAAGGGGCGGTAAGGATGACTATAGAGCTACCGGATGGTGAGGCTGACCCGCTCCTAGAAACCTGGATGGGGCTGGCAGAAAGAATGGGGGTTGAGGACTGGTGGATGGAGGCTCTTAACAGTGCCGGTGGCCATAGCCAGGAGCGCTGGTATGTTTACGATGGTGTCATTGACCCGGAGTGGATAACCAAGGTAGAGCTGCTCTAGTGCCGGGCGTTGCATGTGACCAGTGCGGCGAGAAAGTATACCGTCTGTTAGAGGGGCATTGCCTGCCTTGTTGGAGGCAGTTAGTCCGAGGCGTTCAGACCCGCAGGTGCGGTGACCTATGTGTCGATGCAGACCCCCTTGCCTGTGATGGCTGCCCCGCAGCTATCCGCCATGCAAACGACGATTACAGAGGGCAACTTCGTGCCCAAGCAGAGGAAATGGTAGGGGGTACGAAGGATGTGCGGTTCGAGGAAATAGTATGCCACCATTGCCAGAACGGAGCCACGTTAATGGCCGTTGGCAATGGTGGGGCTAAGCCTCAAGCTAAAGTGCTATGCGCCGGGTGTAAGACGACCTGGGTTTAGGAAGTGCCTCGCCAAGCCGCTGACCCCTTGCTCCGCAAGCAACTCCAGAAGGAGCGTCCTTTCTTCCCGCGACAAGCAACAGAGATTTTCTTCCCGGTCATCTTGCCAGAGAAAGTGTCCATGTTCGAGCGCATCTTCTGTGCCGAAGGTCGGGAGATGTCATGCCGCTTAGGTCGGAAGATGATGCCACCGTCCACCCTACGAACAACAACTCGGAATACCGAAGCTAGACTTGGAGCCGCCATTGTTTCTACTCCTTCCTACGAGAGTGTATTTAAGAACCCGTTCAATGTGGCCAGGTCCGTTTTGATGTTCCCGGTCATAGCCAGCCGGTAAACCTCATTACCCCTAGAGTTTACGACGATGGTGGGGGTTTCGTCAACCTGCTGGCCATCTGCAACCTTATCACAGACGCCCACATCTATTGCGGCGTAAGCCACGCCGGGATGGTCGCCCACCTTTTGAAATTCCTGAATAACCTCGGCGCAAGGGCCACAGTCTTGTGAAAAGAAGAGGACAACCGTAGCATTTTGCTCCTTCATGGTTTTCTTGAAGCTCTTGCAGGCAATCCAGTCGGTGCCTTCGTCAGTTATTAGCGGGAAGTCCTTCTTCGCCATCCTTATCTCCAGGCCACTCCAAAGTTCTAAGCCGCTTCTTGTTTAGTTCTACGATATAGGTCTTAACTGCGCCAGTCTCCTCGTCCTCCCAGACGATTACCTGGCGACCGGGATTCTTGCCCGAACGGTAGTAGTTGATGTTAGGTGGTTTGGCCATTACAATGCCCCGGCCAGTTCGCCCTCATTTTCGTCGTCTTCGTAATAGTCCCCGTCCGGGTCGTCCCAGCCAAAGAGAGGCTCATCTTTCTCCGTGCAGCGTATTACCCCAGCCAACCAGTCGATTTGACAGTTGCTGGAGGATTCCGCGACATTGAGGATGTCGCCAGCCCGGTAGCCCTTCTCCTCAGCCTTGGATGCCAGCTCTTTGAACGGCACCTCGCAGTTGGAGATTAGCAAGTCGTTAATGAACTTGTTCAACCCGTCGCCGTCTGCTTCTAGTACCATTTTTTACCCTTTCTCCTACGCTCGGGATACCAGCGGCCACCACCATTAGTCGGTTCCTTCTCCACTGGCGGCAATGGGGGCCATTGATACCCTTGCAGTTCCTGGATGCTCCAATTCCGTCTTATGCCTTGTGGCCCCTTGACAGTAGGCGGGATAGGCGCCCGTTTGGCACCACCTACCTGGTCGGTGTCAAAGAGGTTCTGCTGCGTCACCAATATTTGGTGGGCTTCCCAGAGCTTCTCGCAGAATATGGGCGGGCAGCCGCCTACAACGCTACAGGCCTCACTAGCGTCTTTCGCTATCTCCTGCATATTTTGTTTCGCTCGCCCCGCCTTGCCCCGAGTGCTACATTCGTAGGCGTTTAGAATAAGGGTGAGTTGGTCCCAATCAGATTCGTCGCATGATTGTGACCCTATCATGTTGCCGACGGCGAAGGAAAGCTCCATAAGGCTATTGGCACATTCATTGCTTGGCATTAGGCACCTCGGCTACAGTATATCAGTTAACCGCGTCGGGTAAACATGAACAAGGCCAGGCCAACGATAGCAATGCCTCCATAAATCAGCATGGGGGGCATTGTCCCGGTTCCGCGAACCTGGGGCGCAGCATATACGCTCAGGTCTTGGGCAGGAAACGCTGCCTGGTATTTTTCTTGCCCTGTGTACTGCTGATAGTCCTCTTCTTCATCGAAGCCATAGTACGTGCTTCCCACGGTATCTATGGCTTTCAGCTTCTGTTGCCCTAGTTCCTGCTGATACCCTTCTTCATCGTCCATGAATTGTGCCGGGTACATTATGGTAGGCATTATAGCCTCCTACGGTACTTTGCCAGTGTAATTATAATGGCCTGCTGCTCCCATCACCAGGAAACCCTCTTCGACTAGCCTGTTCAAACCGGCTGCCGCGAAACCGATGTCATTCCCAGTCTGACTAGCCAAATAAAAAACCTCATAGAATTCGCCCTGTAGCGGCTTGCCTTGGGCAACTAGCCTCATCCCTTCCTTTAACCAGACAACAAGCCTCTCAACCTTCGCAACGTATTCGTCGTCCAGTACCGTCTCTACGGGCACATCTTCTTCCTGTGTCCACTGTTCGGCTCGTGCTAAAAGCTCCGTTTCTGTCGCTGTAGGTAATCCCATTCGGCCTAGAGCTTGGTTGACCAGCCTTACTTCTCGGCATAGTAGCTGAGCAATCTGAGGAACGGTTAGCTCTGGCTCCTTACGCCGTATGGTAGCCGCCATAGCCCAGTCTTCGTTTTCCGCTGTCGGTCTGTCTTTGTCGATGGCCTCGTTACATATATATTCCGGGGGGTTGATGCCCAGGATTTCGGCAACCTCTAAGGAGTCTAGCGGGGCTATCCCTTTCACTTCCAGTGAATCCTGGTTTTCTATTAGGATTTCTTGGTTGGCCCACTCCGCCATTTCTCGTAAAGACAGCTCAGGATTTTCCACAAATAACTTTTTAATGAAATCAGCCCGGAGGCCGCTCTCTATTTGATTGAGTAGCGTTCCGTAATGCTCTGAGTCTGGCCTTGGCCACATCCCAATGCTGCGTGCGTACCTTGGGGAAACGCCAACAACCCCCGCTACTTGTTCTGGAGTGGAGTTGAAGTACAGGTAGCCAGCGTCATGGAAGGCCTCTTGTATTCTCCTTGCCCGCCTTCTATCCAGCCCCATCTCCTGGCCGAATCTCCGCTGTAGGCGCGCCCTGGTAAGGTCGAGTAGGTTTTGGGGAAGCGTCTCATTGTAGGGGATTTCGTAGACTGTACGGGCAATGTCAGGTACAGACGCCCGACTATCACTTAGCCGGGCCAGGATGGTGCGTACTCGCGCACCGTCGCTTGTAACGGGCGAAGGCCACTCTGCTGCCGGTGCGTTTGCTTGCATGGGCGCAGGGCGTGTCCCGTTAAGCTGAGCGATATGTCGGCCCAGGTCTTGAATCCGGTCAAGAACGTCGCTAGAAAGCACGGTATGCCCCTGCGAAGCCTTCCATAATCCGTGTCGTATAAAGGCCGTCGCTCTCTGCCTCTTGCTGCTGGGACGGGTTCCCTGGAGTATTTCTGCCTGACAATATGTTTGCTTCGCCGTGTTCGCCACCAAGAACCCGCACCATCATTTGTAATTTGGTCGCCATGTTGGCTCCGAGGGTCCATCCCGCTTCTTCCAGCACCCCGATTAGTTGCTCAACCGGGTGGTTCCGATACCGGCCAGACTCACCTATCGCTCTTACTGCCCTATTGCGGGCTATAGTCCCCGCTGGCAGGGGAGGCTCCGGCTTGGCCCAGGGCACTTCCGATGGTGCCATAGTTATTTGTCCCGTTACTTCTTCCGTTACCGGCGCCCCTCCTGCCAAATCAGGTGGCGGGACATAGGCTTGGGACGGCGTAAGGCCTTCGGGGCGGGAGGGCAGCTTTGCCGCGTCCAAAATAGACAAGACAGTTTGTTGGTGAACCCCTGTCCGCAGGTGGATAGTCCTAACGTGCCACTCTATACTGTTGGCAGGGAGGGGGTTCCCGTTCCTATAGAGATTGTCCCACCAATACTCCAGTACCTTCGTGTTGGCTGTAGTAATCGCTCCCCGACGCTTCCCTGGCCCTCGCCGGAGAAAACTGGCTCTTTGTTTTTCATGTATTACTGTCCCCCCTTGCCTCGTCTGCGGCACTCCCCCTGGTAGCACTACTTCTACTACTGGCTCCTTTATTGGCTCCGTTACTGGCTCCCCGCTGGGCAGCACCTCTCCCGGCAAGACCAGGGGTACGCCAGCGGCCTTCGCGCGCCGTAAGACGACACCAGCGTAGTCGGCCTTCATCATTATTGGGGGGTCAAGTTTTGCGAGTACACCTGGAAGGTCCCGATAACGCCGAGCGCCGAGGCGTTTCCCTTGGTTGTAGGCCCATTCAACCATCCGAAAAGCGGTGGAGCCTGGGAAGCCGGGGATTTTCACTCCTGGTGGCATTGGGGCGATAGGTTGTGCGGGCACCGTTTCCGGTGGCTCTTCCACAACGACTGGCTTCGGGTCTGGCCCTGGTTCAACCGGCGTTTTCGGGATTCCCGGCGGCGGCATTATTGGCTGAGGAGCTTCGCCCGCCCAAACTTCCAGAAGCCGAATCATCCGGTCCAGCTTGCCACTCATCTCCTCTAAGATGTGGCCAGGGGAGTCCAAGAGCGAACCGGGAGACTCGTTAGGTTCAAAGCACCAATAGTAGCGGGGTTCGTGCTGGAAGAGCATCATGCCCTGTTGCCCGGTACTGCGTTGAGTGACAACCACGAAGGGGGCGAGGAAGCCCTGGACCTCGAAGTCGGCCCTCAGTTCCGCTGTGTCCCAGACTTTCTCCGCACACCCCATGGACAGAGCGACGCGTTCTAGCTCTTCACGTTCTAACGCCAGAGCGTTAATCGTTTGTTGTAAGCGGCGCCGCATCTCGTCTGTGTCGTCGGGTTCATGGCGGTATATTGGGATAGCTTCTTCGCCGGTCTGGTACATCTCCCCACCGCCGATGAAGCCTGCGCTGGGGTTAATGAGTTGGTCTGTTTCGTACATCTCCCCGCCGCCGACAAAGCCAGCGCTGGGGGTTAGGCGGAACGGAATTTTGCCTGCGGTCGCGTCCCTCATTACCTTTTTAGCGGCGCGGTCCTCGGCGCCGCTAAAAAGGTAATGAGGGACGCGTCCGCAGGCAAAATACCGTTCCGCCTAACCC
>Ga0114900_1001030_pt1 | contig 18420 bp, 30 predicted proteins | sample MalvireepMed_231_FD_89685 | JGI IMG/M metagenome (GOLD analysis project Ga0114900, IMG submission 89685) | Marine viral communities from the Global Malaspina Expedition - Malaspina viral metaG DeepMed_231 | ecosystem: Environmental > Aquatic > Marine > Oceanic | place: Mediterranean Sea...
AGCCATATCTTATTTTCTGATGCTGAGTGGGCAAAATTCCAAGGATCCAACCGTAATAGCTACCGTTGATCCCAAGCAGTTATAGTAGCAAATCTTATACCTGCCATCGCTGCTTTCGCCTGTCTTAAAGCATGTAGTTTGTGCTGTAGGGGGTCTGGCGTCGTTAAGCATTGGCCTTGAGGCGGCGCTATAGGGAAGAAACACGACGAGAGAAATACAAAGGGCCACAAATAACGTCAGAATTACCAGCTGCGTTGGTGTACTTTTCATTATGATTTTTCCTTCCTTCTACGCGCTTTCCACGCTTCGTGCTTTTTCTTTCGACGCATATAGCCGAGATGTTTGGCACGCGCTGCGTCCTCCTCAGAGGCTTTCGGGCCAGGGGGTATATGCGTCCATGTTTCCCCAACCCTAGCTTGACGTATTGTCTTCTCGTTTACGCCAAATATTTTTCCAAGTTCTGAGTTAGAACGTGAGTCTTGTCGGATAAGAATAATATCAGCCTCAGTTAACTTTGATTTCCCATTACGCTGCCCCCGTGCGACCCTGCCTTTTTTTAGACAGTCATTCATGTTGTCTTGCGCCGTACCCATAAATAGATGGTCGGGATTAACGCAGGACGGCGTATCGCACTTGTGGCAAACAAAAATATCAGACGGCATATCCGCATCCGCAATCTTATGGACAATTTGATAAACAAGCCTGTGCGCCAGAAAGACTTTATTGTCTTTTGTAATTTGTCCGTAACCACCTCGATGTGTGTATGATTTTCGTGAAACAAAGCCTTGCCAGAGCCAGCAACCGCTATTGGGGTCTTGGAAAGATTTTTCACGAAAATGCTCAATGGATAAGGTTTTAGCCATTCCTAACCCCTTGTTTCTTAGAGGCTCTGTAGCGCCTCATGTAGAGCCTGCGGTATTCCCGATAACCCTCCAGTGCCTTGTCCGAAATAATCTCTGAGACAGGCTCAGTTTTTTCAGACTTTAAATTTTTTTTTGGGTCCCCACTAATTTTTTTAGGGGGCGGGGGTGACTTCTTCTTCCCTGCTTTCTTCTTAGCCTTCTTCTCCGCAACCACAGGACAGGGAACAGCAGGGTCATGCAAAAAATTGCACGGCGGCGAACGACGGCACTTCTGTAAGCTCATAGGGCGTAACTCACTAATGTGTAACTCACAGTAGCTTGTAACTCACATACAACCCAAGGTCAAGCAAAGGGGGGCCATGTTTTTCAACCCAATGGGGAGTGGGTGGGACCATATATAATAATTAATGCCCAGGCGGGTTTGCCCATCGCCAGACGGAATCAATCGGTCAATCGGGCGGGCGGAAAAACGTAGCAATCATATAGCTATAGGTACTGCAAGCACAGCGCACGGCCGGGACCAGGTAAGGCTAGCATAGGCAGTGCCAGGACACGCTCGCGGCGTGGGGACAGGCGAGAGTGAATTAATGTTGCGTACCCGTTACCCTTGGAAGAAGGCGAGCTACTGGCCTTTGCTATAGATAGGCTTAGGAGGAAGTAAGTGTGCGCCGCGATTTATATTTAGCTTAACCGTTCTATGATCACCAGAGTGACCGGCTTGGCTGTGATGGCTTTGACGGAATGGTGAAAGGTTACGCCGCACCTCAAAAAATTGAACCTAAACCCCTTCGATCACGCGCTCATCTAACAGCGCCTATATATAAAGCGTATCAGAAGCCCTGATTATACAGAAAACCATAGCAATATCAAGGCGATGGTCAAATATCAGTCACGCATTAAAATAAATTACACGCAAATCATCGTTTGCGGGTTGCAAAGCATTGCGGGGTGTGGTTTATAGGGTTGCGAAACCAATGGGATATTAAAATGACCATCGAGGAAACTTGCGAAAAATATGGCACGACACGGCTGGTGATGGTATCCGGCGATTTTGGTGAGTTTGAGGGGTTTATGCGGCCTGATGCCGATGAGGAAGATATTTTTCTGCTGGTCGAATTGGAGACCGGTGAGCGGCTTCGAATCAACGGTTGGATGGTGGTCGTCTGGGAGATTAAAAAGCCTAATTCGATGGAGGAATAAATGCATTATAGAAAAGTCTTTGATAGCGATGCCGGATACCATTCTTGGCACGCACCACCGCTTGAAAGTGGTGAAACTAGTGGTGAAACTTACGGCTGCTTTGAAGTCTATTGGGAAGAAGGTGGCGCGTTTAAGCCCGGCTGGTATTGGGCCGGAGTGCGATCGTCAAAAGATAACACTTCACTAGAAGAAGACCCCAACAGCGCCGGGCCTTTTACCACGTCTGGCGCTGCCATGCTCGATGCCGACGAATTTCACCCGGACAATCTTGACGATTGAGCTTATCGGTTAGGGCTAGGCGCATTGTCTAGCCCATTCCAATAGCCTTGAAACTAAACCAATGGAGAATGACAATGTCGCAAAGCATTATTACAAAGTATCTGGGTCCAACTAATACCCTGGGATCGCGCATTAAAGCACACACGTCTTACAGTAGAAATAGTATTACCTTGGGTTACGATCACGCCCTCAATGGCAGAGAAAACCACGCAGCAGCAGCTAAAACCCTAGCCACAAAATTAAATTTGACAATGGGAATGGGTTGGTCGGGCCGCTGGATCGAAGGCGGTGGAGATAAAGGGCAAGGGAATATCTACGTTTTAGACAGCGGAGATAGCTTTACGGTGAAAGATTTGAGCCAGAACGCAAATTATAAAGAAGAATTTTGTGATTTTGACAATGGGGAAGCCTTTGAAAAAATATTAAACGCTCTGTCCAAATATGGCTGGCGTGATAATTCCTGGAACGACAATCCCATGCCTTGCATTATAAACAAAAGCCGTAATCTAATTATTTGGGTAGATTATAAAGACCCTAAAAAGGGTGAATTTGCAGAAGAACGCAAAGCGGGAAGCACTAAACAGTTTATGTTTGGTACGTGCTACCCAGGCGATTACATTGAACCATCGCACCATGACGATATTAGCGCTTTAGTCAAACAAGTCTTAGCTGAAAACTGACCAGCCTATGAGCGGTCAAAATGCCGCCGCTCCTTCACGGGTTAGGCCCGATAATGAAGCAAAACGATGGAGAATTACACGATGACCAAGAAACGCTCAAGAATTACTCGCGAGGCGTACATTCCGAAGGATGCCGTCTTGATAGATAATCAAGGGACCGATGCGACGGTTTATTATTTTATGGACGTAAGCAACCGCAAAAGTAAACGCGACGGAATGCCTAGGCCGGCAATGCTCGCCTTTCATGGGAAGGCGCAAAAACCAGATTTATATTGCGTTTATGGCGATAAAACACGCAGAGATGAGGAGCTTAAAGGGTTTTTAAGCCGCCGGAAAAAAGACGCCGAAGAAAAGGCGCAATATGTAGGCGACGGGCAAATGAGAAAATGGTATTTAATTTTTAAACAGCACTATTCTGAAAATACTGCAAAGTATGGGTTTGGCGATTATCCTGAACAAATTTCTTATGTCGCATTAATTGTCGAAGCCGCAACGCTTCGCAAGGCGCAAAACGCAGCAAAAAAGCAACTGCCGGAACTTAATGTGAAATTTGGCCGCTTTGCCGCCCGCATTATTCCCGATAACTACGAACACTTATCCACTTACATTAGCAGGCCTGCCGACAGTCGCTTGAGTCCGGCTGCACAAGATCGTCACAACCGCGCACTTGGGTACGTTTGATTTACATTGTCAAAGAACAAAAACACAGTAAAAGCCTAACCTTTATAACCTAAATCAATGGAGAATCAAAATGTCAATTATTCAGGTTTTCAATATCTTGTTGGCGAATATATGCGTAGGAATTGGGGCAGCCACTTTAGCGATTGCAGGTTATTTGCATCCAGAGATTATCTCTGCGGCACGCCTTGTAGGTTCACTGGTTTTGACGGTTGGGATTCTTGGAACAGCTTCAGCCATGCTCAATTTAGCCAGGCGTCTACGGTGCTGCTACCACAGGCACTAAAAAACGCGGCAAGGTTTCCATTGGCCTTTTGCTGCGCTGGGCGGCTTCACCCGTTTCCATAGGCGGGTGGAGTCGCCGTCTTAATGGAAGCCCCCTTCGGCCAATGGAAAAACCGAAGGGGACAACCAGACGCGCTAACAGCCTTGAGACGCGCGTCGATTCATTGCCTCTCTCGTTCGTCCCTCTCCGCGTCCTGAGCCTTCACGCGCCTCACCAGCGCCTTTGCTTTTTCGACCAGTTCCGGCGGGCTTGGAACGTATGCCGTCCTGCTTTTCGTGCTATCCCATAACCTCCCGCTCGAAATTTCCTTCATCGTCTTAGATGGTGATAGTTTGGTTTGGTTTTTCTTCTCCCCTTTGAACACGCTAGGGTATTTGGCGCGGGCATCGGCTATAACCTTTTCAACTCTTTTAGCTGGGATCAACTCACCCCTTTCTTCTTTCCAACCCGGCTTCTCCGGCGGAGGTGAAATGTCGCGAATGATCGCCAACAAAGCACCAGGAGAGGCCATTGATTTGTTCTTTCCGTCCCGGCGATAGCGAGCGCAAGCCTCAATTATATCAGCAATTTCCTTGGTTTTTAAATCGTCGATGTACTGTTGCAACCAAACCTTCAACTGTCCTTCAGTCATTGCTGGCCGGTAAAATGTCAACGAGAGGGCGTTGATGTGCGCCGTGATCTCCAGTTTCTTCCTCATATTCTCTGATAATATCTCTTGAGACTCTGTCAAGTTTTTCAAAGGGAGATTCCTTTCCATTTCCGTTTTGCTTTTGCCTAAAAACCCCAACCCAATTTGAGACAATCGAATGTTCGAGTATTTCCTCGACGCTCTCACCCGCAGCCCGCGCTTCGGATAAAAGTTTAACAGCGCGGCTAAGAGCCGCTTGCGTTGGCGGTGCCTTCTTTGAGCGTCGTACCTCCAACCAACTTTCCCAAGCCTCTTTCGGCACCCAACTGGGAAGTATAAATTCTTTTTCGGAAATAGCGCCGCCGTTTGGTGGTGTTTCTTTCTTCTCTGCTCTGCTTTTCTCTGTCTCTACTCTACTCTGGGGAGCATTTGTACGCAGCCGCTTGCCTTTGCTATCATCCGCTTGCAAAATTTCAAAAAAACCACAATCAACCAATGGGTTAAGGTTCGGCAATTTATCTAAATAGGCGACTTTTTGTATGTAATGGGGGTCGTCCGAAATAACACCGTTGCGCTTACTCGCGAGCAACATACAGACACACATTAGAAGTTTATCTTTATCGCTTACGGTAATCCAATCTTCAGAGGTGAAGATATCGAAATGCAATTTTATCCAAGGTGGGGAGCGGTGCTTGTAGTGTTGAAACTCGGCCCAGTTTTTAATTTTCAACTGGCGGTGTCTTGGCGCTCTCATCTAATGGCCCCTCTAAGGCTTTATGTGTGGCGGCCCTGTTAGAGGCAGGCGAGGGTGTTGCAACACCGCCGCCATCACATTGTTAGGTTAATCAAAAATCACTTGTTTCTCAAGCATTATCCAACTTTGCCAATTAGTTATCGGGAAATATGCTCACTCGTTTCTAAGCCCGCTGCTGGTATTTTTCGCAAATACTTCGGTGGGTCCAATGCGCCCGTCCTTGGTACAAACATATTTGTTTGGCCGCGCAAATGCTGTCGAAAATAAAGCATTGTTTCGCCGACCCACAAAAATTCCTGCTCTCGCTGTTGAATCACCCTGTGTGCGTACAACACAGTCGTATGGTCTCGTTGGAAATATCGGCCTATGCCAGGCAAACTTTGGCGGGTGAATTCGTGGCACAGAGCCATTGCCATTTGTCGGGGCCAAGCAAGTTTGCGTTTTCGACAAGGACCAAGGAGGTCGCTTCGGCTTATTTGAAAATGCTGGCAGACGAGCTTTTGAATTGCCCTGATCGACGAATTTTTCATGTTTCGATGATCTCCACCCCATAAAGCGCCTCAACAAGCCTCTTTTTAAGCCTGTAGACGGGCGTTTTGAAGCCCTTGACATCCTCGATCACGCGCCTGTCGTCCTCGTAATAAGCAAAATCAGCTTTGTACTTGCATATCTTCTTGCCTTCGATCACCACTGGAAATTCAGGCTGTAACTCGAGGCTGTTTATAACTTTAGCTCTTTCCAACAACTTTAACTCAGAATATCGACGCGCCTCTTTTGCTGAGTCGAATTCAATATTGTCAACGCAAGTCTTGACCGATCTGTATTTACTTTGTTTCATAGAGAAGCCGCGCCGCCTTCTTGAGCGTGCCAATTTGCACCGCCGTTCGGCCCTTCAATGGCCCCAGCTTTACGTCTAGTTCATCCCAAATTTCTATCGCAAGCGGCAAACTTGGGGGTCGCTTTTCTTGTGCAACCTGCCAGGCGTAAGGGGCAGACAAGCCCATCGCTCTGAGCCGCGCACACAATATTTTGCGCTCAAGCGCATCTCCTGTTATTGCCATTAAGATACCTCATAGATATTTCCTTAGTGTGCAAACTATCCGTTGACACCCGCAAATGCAATGGCTAAAACTGATTTGTTTTAAAAAAGCTAAATGGAAAATGAAATTCGACATTACTTTTTGGTGCGACAGGTGCGATGGACTCGGAACTCACGACGAAGTGAGAACCGGCGTCCACGATTTCAGCCCGTTTGTGGACTACTACGAGGTTCGCTGTGAAGAATGCGGCGGCTCTGGCGAAAGCTATCACGAGGAAGTCTTTGATAGTTTCGATGATGCAAAAAACCAATATCCCGAAGCCACACTGATTGAGTATTGCGAAGAAGGAGATAGAAATTGAAAAGTGAGAAAACTGAAAAGCTGATTTCTGACGCGCTATATAAGCTGTCAGGCTCCAGCACACCAGAGTATGATGATTTGGGCAGTGGCATGGAGGAAGACGAACTTTGCGCCTTCATGACGGTCGCACAAGTCACGGCAAACATCCACCAGGCTGGCGAGAGTGCTGCGATCATTGCAGAATATGACAAAGATGGCGATTACGTCAAAGGCCTTACAGAGGCAGCGACTCAACTGGCCGAACTGATTGAAGAAGTTGAGGTGCGGAAAAAGAAGAATAAAGCTGGCCTTTATACCCCGTGGGTTGTCAAGCCTTGGAGTCCCGAATGAAAAACCCACCACAACTGGGGTTGACCCCCGCACAAGTTAAGGCGCGGGCAGAGGGTGTTGGAGGCTCGGACGCCAAGATCATAGCCGAAGGCGATCCTGCAAAACTTATTAAGCTCTGGAAAATAAAGCGCGGCGAGGCAGAGGGCGACAATCTGGACGATGTTCTCGCAGTCCAAATGGGCAGCTTTACCGAGCGTTTAAACACCTTTTGGTTTCAAAAGCAGACCAGTTTAGAAGTCAGCAGGGAGGGCGAAAGTGTCGCTTCGGAAAAATATCCATTCATGTTGTGTACCTTGGACGGCTTCGTCGAGTCCCAAAATGCAGTTTGGGAAGCGAAGCATGTGGGTGGATTTGAACCTTTTGAAAAGGTAACGGAACGCTATATTCCACAATTGACACATAATATGGTGGTTTGCGGAGTAACCAAAGCCTATTTGAGCGTTTTCATGGGCAGCGGCAAGTGGCAAATGGCAGAAATAACCCTGGATAATGAGTTTGCTACACGTTTAGTGCAAGCCGAGAGACTTTTCTGGAACTGCGTCAAGTCTGGCGAGGAACCAGCAACAGTACCTTTGGAAGTTCCAAAAACAGACTCTTTTCGTGTAATCGACATGACCGGACATAACGAGTGGGCTTCCCAGGCCCATGAGTGGTTGGAAAATAAGACCGCCTCAACGCTGTTCAATAATGCTGCCAAAGCATTGAAGGGTCTAATGGAAAATGACGTGAAGGAGGCCCACGGACACGGGATTGTTGGGAAGAGAAGCAAAACTGGCTCAGTAACCATTAAAGAAGCAAAAAAGGAGACAGCCAAATGAGCGGTAAAAGTAAGAAAATAAAAGAGACTGAAGAAATTATAGAAATTAAAGAAAAATTTCCTCCTAAAGGCAAACAAGTAATGCACAGCCTTTTCACGACAAAGGGCGACAAAATTAAATTTTTTGCAAAGGACAATGACCAGTTAAAAGTCGGCAAGGTTTACGAGGTGAAGCTCGATTACAGCATTTTTACAGCCGACGACACCGGAATAGAATATCCTACTACTAAGCTCGAAAAAATCATTAAAACAATTGAGCCTGATTCGGCCTCAGATGTGCCGTCAGGGGCCGACACAGCCTCGTCAGCGGCTTCCGCACCCCAATCTGGACCAGCGGGCGTTCCTCTGTCTACAGGGGCATCTGAGGCCGATTTGACCCCCATGCGTATTTTTTGCTGCGGGGTGGTTCAAAACGCCATGGCGTCTGGCGACTTCACACCTGCCTCCATTGACCCACTCACAAGAGCTGCAAAGGCAGCTTTTCTAAATCACCTCGAAGGAAAAGAGCTTAAAAACGAAACAAGAGAGCTTAAAAACTAAGCATAATGACCCGTTTTTTTGTCAAACGCGTTCACAATGAACTCGTCCCCGCCGACGAGGAGTCCGTCGAGGAGATGGACAAGCTCCCGCACGGCAAATTGCTGGAGGTTACGGTCAAATATCGGCGCTCCAACCCGCACTCATCACTTTATTGGATGCTGTGTAAACGCCTCGCAAGGTCGATGGGCATGAACCACGAACGTGTGTCCGACAGATTCAAAATTGAAACCGGGCGTTACACCCAGGAACACATCCACGACATCGACAGCGAGGCCGGTCATTGGGTGCTGCACCTTGATTCGATAGCATTTAGCAAAATGGACCAGTCAGAATTTAATGATTTTTTTAGAAATTGCGTAGAGATAGCAACGACCAAGTGGGAGATACCCTATGAGTCACTGGCAGACCTTCTGGAGGAAAATCATGGGCCGAATGAGTGACTGGCATTTGGAAATTCAGGAAAAACGACACTGGCAACAACCCCTTGCCCGCAGGACCGATCCTGAAACCTCACACGCAGCGGCGCGTAACGCCACGGCAACGGCCTCAAAGGGCTGCATGAACGCCTTAAAACACCTCTGCACAGGGGCAAAGACTGACCATGAATTGTCAGCAAAGTCGGGTGTTCAGATCAATTCGATTGGAAAGAGGCGAGCTGATTGTGCCGCCGCTGGTTTGGTCAAGGCCGCGACAGACGCCGAGGGTAATAAAATGAGACGAAAGACGCCCAGCGGTTCCACAGCGATAGTTTGGGAAATAACCGACGAAGGGCGAATTTTTTACGATAAAAACTGTGGCGATTGAGTGGACCCAAGAAAAAATAGACAAGCTCCGCGTTATGTGGGCGGCGGGTTGCACCGCCATGACCATTGCCAAAGCCCTTGGAACAACGAAAAACAGCATAATCGGGAAGAAAACACGTCTGGGCTTTGTCCGTGCGGGTCAACCTCAACCTCAGCCTCCTCCTCCCCCACCAATAGTGAAAGCACCTCCAAAGCGCAAAAAAAGATCATTTAAAGTCGTCTACAAAAGACCGCCACAGCCAAAGCCTTTAGTTAAATTAAAATTGAGGGAGTGCCGGTATGCGGTCAACCAGGCAGAGTTAGGGGGCGTTCATCTCTTTTGCGCGAAACCGACGGAGATTAACAAAAAGTACTGTAAAGTACATTACGCTATTGTCACGCGACCATTTCCCAAGAGGGCGAGATGATAAAATCTTCGTTTAGAAATTACTTTCATACGATACTCATATTTGTATGCAGGACCGGCGGGATGGCTGGGTTTGCGATGGCCGTCTGGGCAGCCCAGAAGGACATGCTCCTAGCTTTAGGTTTGTGTGCTGCGGCAGCAGCTTTGTTTATGATCGCCGACTGGTTCCGTTGATGCGCGACCTCTCCATTACCGAGAAAATTCCACGCGAGAAAACGGGGCTGAGAACAAACCTTTACGCGCACATTCGCTTTGATGAACTTGGCCGGATAGCTGAGATTCGCATTAGCGAACAAGGCAAAGATGGTTCAACTTTGGACAGAATCTTAAATGCAATTGGCGACACGCTGACCAACATTTGTTCTGATGTGAACGCCGAAAAGAAATGAGCGATCCCTTTGCCGATCTGCCGAAGGGCCACAGGGAAACCAAACCGATAAATTTGGCGAGGTGAAGTAATTTCGCCGTATCACAAATTATTACTCAGTGAATCCGTGGCTTTTTTAGTGCTAACTCGACACGTGCGTTCAAAAAAAATCAATCGCATCAATGTCAAGAATTATTAAATCCTGATTTTTTTCGCGGAAACGCTGGGGTTTTTCAGCGAAGATCGTCAAAAACCGGCCAAAACCGCCATTTTCAGAAAAGCCATTTGATATGATGCCTTATCAATCGCGTTTTGCGGTTGTGCCGGGTGCTATAAACACCCGGCGATCTTTGACAATAAAATCGAGAAAGGCAGGTGGGCCATGCAAAGCCCGCAACCAAGAACTAACCTTGTACCACTAAGCGGCGTAGAGCTTCAAGCCGCACGGCAAGCCGCGACTGAGCGGTTCCTGGCAATAGCTGAGAAGCTAAAGAAGGAAGCTGGCGTTACGAAGCACACCATAAGACAATCTCTTGACGGTTTCGCTCTGGCTAATGGAAATATCGTTGCTCCAGAGGGTAGGACCCGCAAGCAGCTTTATATCCTCGCCCATGAATGTGGGCATATTGTCCTCGGGCACTTTGGCCGGAAGATGACCCGGCACCGGGAAGAGATGGAAGCCGAGAAGTGGGCGCACAACGCGCTACGGCGGCACGGCGTCCCGGTACCAAGGGCGATGACGAAAAGTGCTAAAAAGTATGTGGCCCGCAAGATCAACCAAGCTAAGAAGCGGGGCGCGAAGAAGATCGACGCCGAGGCAAAAGCCTACGCTGCGGGATTTGTAAGCAAGCCCGCCACTGTGCGCTTTGAGGGCAGGTGCCCTGGAGGTGTTCGCCGCGTATGGACGGAAGCGGAAGCGGATAACGCTTTCCGTGCTGCGCTGGAATGTATAGATGCCGTTAAAGACTATGTTAGGCGGCGACCTGACACTGGCCCCGCTGAAAAGTGGGAGCTTTACAAAACCAAGTCGGGACAACATCCCGACATCAAGGTCTTCAGTCTTGCCAAGTCGGGACAACATTCCGACATCAAGAAGGTCGCCAGTCTTCTTGGATTAAAATAACTCATGCCCCCGTGGCTTCGGCTGCGGGGGTTTTTCTTTGCCTAGTTGCCAGCCAGCGGGTTGGCGAGCGTCTGCTGGATTTGTTCAGTAACAGCCTCCTGAAGCTCGTCCAGCCGCTCTTCGACCTCATCTTCTAGCTCGCTTAGGAGTTGCTGAGTCTCACGATCCTGAGAGCGGATAGCATTCATCACAGTATTGATCGCTTGGTTGGTCGATTGATCTATCGCCCGCGTGCGGGTGTCCACAAGCGCGACATCCTGCATCGCGCTATCAACGTCCCGCGTCACGCTATCGGTTACGAAAGCAAGAGACTCCCCGTTGCTTCTCGTTAGCTGCTCAAGACTAACCATCCTCTCCTCAAGAACTGAGAGGGTTTCGTTAATGCCGGACATATCAGGCGCGACATAGGATTGGATTTGGGCCTTCATATCTTGGTAATCTTTATAAATCTCAAAGCCCCCATAAAGCGAGCCGACTGTCGCTGATAGGGCTGAAAGCACCAGGAATATCTTGCCGCCTGTAAACCGAAACCCCGCGACCTCTAAAGTCGTTTTCTCAGTCATACTGGTCATCCATCATCGCGTTATATGTTTGGTCGTTGGCTCGGAGCAGCCTATACAAATTCAAGTAATCGTCCACTGGGATGCTGTCCTCATAAAATTGCATTGGAGGATAGAATTGCGGGCGATCAGGAATGGTGGTCAGCGAATAGGCATCGAAACCTGCTGGTGCAGCAGTTAATTCAGCAACAGCAATGTCCTGTGCTTCTGTGCCTAGCACCTCGTTGTTTTGATCGGCGGCAGCCTGAAAGAACTCAGTCGTAACATTCTGCCTTGGCGGTGCTTCAACCACTAAGTCAGCCACCACCTCCTGCTGCGTTGCCTGACCGACAGGTGAGGACACATTAGCTGTGTCGTTTTGTGCAGCGGCAGCACCAGTGGGATTAGTCGCAGCCGTCGCGCTCGTTGTGGTCTGTGTGTTTGAGGAACTGTCGGAGCCATAAGACTGGCTTGATCCGCTAAAAGCCACATACTCATCGGTTCCATATACAAAGCCACCTACCATGCCCCCGCCGTCACCGCCGGAAATTCCTGACGAACCAAAAGTCTGTGACCAGTTCCCACCGCTAGAAACACTCACTGACGGCACCAGCGCAGCTACCTCGTCAGGCGAGAGTAACTCGATGTTTAAACGCTCTTCGGCAACCTCTTCTTTTTCTTCTTCGAGCAGTTCCGCAGCGGCTTCCTCGACTACCAATTCAACGACCTCCGCCTCCAGCTCTATAATGAAGGTAGCTGTCTCTTCCAGAAAGACCTCCTCCTCTTCAACGAACTCCTCAAACAGCTCCTCGAAAATATCCTCACGGGCTTCCTCACGCAAATCGGCCTCTTCGAGCATCTCAACTTGTTCCTCGAAGAATACCTCAAGCGTAAAATCGTCTGTAAAATCCTCTGTAAAATCTTCAGTGAAGTCCTCTTCGAAGAACATCATCGTTTCCATATTTTCTTCGTCAGAGAAATCACCCGCAATCATCACAAAATCAGTCTCGTCACTGAAGCTGTCCTCGCCCGTAAAGGTGTCGAACTGCCCGTCATCTGACCCGTCAAACTGTCCGTCATCAGAACCGTCACTGTAAAAGTCAAAGGTGTCATCAGACTCATAATTGAAGTCGTCTTCATAGATGGGATCAGGCACCGACTCGCAACCAGGACTGCTTGGGAATATCATGCAATCTATAGCGCTAGGCGTTGCAGCGCGAAAGCTGCTGTTACTCAACGATGACATGTCGTGACCGTACAAAATAAGTTCGTTATCCGAAGACGTTGGGCCGGTATAGCCGGATAACCAAAAACGGTTCCGAGCGAACTGGTAGTCAGTTGATTGGTAGGTGTCCACATCGCCATACCGAAACTCAAACGAGTTGTCTGCATTAAGCACAATCTGGAAAGTGAAGTAGTTTTGGGTGGAGTATTCGGGAACACCGTACCAACCAGTGACAAAAGCCGAAACGCCTCCTGTTCCTGTCGTTGTCATAGTGTAGGGATTGCCAGTTAGTGTCTCACCGTAGCGGGTATCAGGGTCGCCCCAGAGGCCGAACAGGGTGTTTCTAGGCGTATTTGAGCTATCAATCTCATAAGCGTTGCAGCAGAGATTAGAACTGGTACTGAACGAAAGAAAGCCATTGGAGCTTACCCACGCATCATCATAATCATTTCCAAAATAATTAAACGTAAATGGCAAATCGACGTTCACACTCTGATCGTCGCCTAAATTCAAAGCGGTGCCTGTACCCGGTAGCAAGCCAGACGTAATCTCATTGACCTCGTAATCCGCCGCGAAAGCAAAGGACGGCAAGCACAAAAAAAGAGTGGCCCAGCGCATCATCTACGTCGCCTGCTGACTGGCCGGATGAATGGTTGTGGGGGAGCTTTATATCCTGGCACCGCTTCTGGGTTCGCTTCCCATCCCGCAGCAGCTTCTTCGCCAATCAAACCGTTGAAGGGACAGGGAGTTCCCGCCATTGCCATTGACTCAAACACGCGCTCGTCCTGGCATAAAAGCGATACAGCAGCGACTCTCATGCCCATGTCAAAAAGAGTTTTGCCGAGTTTCATTCTTTCGCAATTCATGTCGCGCACACCCTTACCTCCAGCCAGCCCGAAAAATTGCGTCTGAAGAGCACCGGACGCGGAGGTCATACAAACATCCTGAGAATAAGAAGACATGACGGTAGGGGCCATAGCGGTAGGCGGTGGTGAAACAATGCGCTGCGTCACATCTTGGGTGCTGTTTGAAGTGGAATTGTTCGTGTTCGTATTTTCAGTTGTCGTGTCTGAGGTGACGTTCTGAGTTGCGGTGGAAACGGAAGTTGACGAGTCGGTATTGACGTTATTTGTCGTCGAATTACTTGTCACCGCCGAGTTTGTGGTTGAGGTGTTTACATTGGTGTTGGCCGACGTCGATTGGTTAACGTTCGTATTAGAATTTGTGTTGGCCGAAGTGCTGGAAGAACTGTTAGTCCCAATGTTTCGTATCGTTTGATCGCCGGAATTTATGACGTTATTTGTATTAACATTCGTGTTGGAATTGGTGTTTACATTGGTATTTTGATTAATTCCCCGAATGGTCTGATCGCCACTGGAAATGTTGTTATTGGTATTCACGTTGGTATTAGAATTGGTATTGGTGTTTGTCGTCGTCACATCGCTCGTAGCATCAGTGTTGTAATTGACCGTGCTGGTTTGCGCTGACGCACCATAGGAGGCCAGAAAGCTAAGAGCAGTAATCGTTGCGGCAATTCTCCATCTCATCTTACTCTAGCTCCTTAACTCTCAGCTAACCCTTCTAAAATCTTGCGATTTTCCAAATGCTCTTTTTCAATATCATCCTTGGACTGACCAAAATACGCCACGCCGTTATGTGTATCAATAAGCAGTTGGTTGACCGTGCTATCTTCGCAAACAAACTCTCCCAAAATGCGCCCAAACTTTCCACGGGAGTCGTCCAGCTTCGTTCTCAAAACTTGATCGCTACGAAGCGGTAATCTTTCCTGCACAAACGCCTTCGCTTTGCGGCCATATATCTTCTCAACCTTATCGCTCGTCCGGCTCTCCGGCGTATCTACACCGTACAGCCTAATGCGCTGCTTTTTCAGCCAGACGGAGAAGCCAAGATCAATATCAACGTCAACTGTATCGCCGTCTACTATCTTGGTAATGACGCACTTGTACTCGAACATAATGCCTATTTAGCTCTCTCAGTCAGCACACCGCTTTTCAAAGATGCGGATTTTGTCTTTTCAAAAGTGCGAAGTGTCCCCAGCCCCAACATTCCCGCCAAAACAGGCAACATCACACCCATGTCGGCTTGTGGGATCATAAACCCAAAACCTGACGCAATAGGGGAGACAAGAAAATTCACGGCGAGGCCGCTCACACAAACGTATCCGCAGAGTGGACGCCAGCTCGATTGAAACCAGTTTCCTTTAGCGTCTGCGGTGTTCAATTCGATTTGAGCGAGAGCATTTTTAGCTGCCTCTTTGTCGGCCATCGTCGCAATCTCATGTGCGAGCTTGTTCTTCTGATCCTTGTCTTCGATGACTTTATCAAGCAAGCCCGTTACAGGGCCAACCAAAGTTCCTACGATTGAGCCTAGCATTTTACATTATCCAGATTGCGAACGCGCCGATAACGGCACCGACACCCATCGAAATCCACGAACCCGTCAAAGGGTTACGCCGAAGAAAACCGCGCCATCCCGACCACGCTTCTTCTGCATCTTCACGAGCATCCTGTATTGTTTCTTTTGCCTTCTTAGCCATAACGACCTCCTAAGTGTTACTGTTTCACTCTACTAAGTCTGTCCAATCTGAACCTGAAAATACCCGTGCGGAGCCACGATTTGTACCTGTAGCCTTGTAACTGCAATGGACCCAGCCGGACGCAGGCTGGCCTTCCTTGTAAAACTCCAAGATCAACTGGTCGAACACAAGATTGTCTTTGACCCAAAGCGCGACCTCCTTGTTGGAAACACCAGGAACCTCGAAATCCACCGCCTGTCCTGTGATATGCTGCGATCTGCTTGATGAACCAATCGCCGTGTTTAGCTCAGGGCAGCGAAACGCGCTATTTGGGACAAATGGTATCCCATAATTAACTCTGACAGGCTCCAAAATCTTCTCGCAGAGGATGGTTAGATTTTCGATCTCTTCCTCTCCAGGCACGTTCTCAATGCCTTTGCGCTCTGCGGTGGAGGATTTTGTCAGCTCCTCAAGCGTAAAATGCGGCGAGAGTTTCATTGCTCTGCTGCCTCAATTTCGCCTTCTTCTTCCTCGACAGGCCCAGCGCCATTTAAGTTTAATTGCGGCTGGACTTGCGAACGAATTTCTCTAATCAGACCTTCAACTTGATTGTATGGGCCTAGTCCCAAGCAATGCAAAACAATGTTAACTTGGTCGAGTGTAAGGTTTAATTGCATTAACCGCGCTCCGTTTTAAGTTACCAGGGTAAATCCGGCCTTCTTGCTGCCGGAGTAGCTATGTCATCTGTTTGCGCTTGGACATCCGCCTGAACCTCGTTTCTGTTCACGCCTGCTGCCCAAATCCAGCCCAAGACTTGATTAAGTGTTAAACTGTCATACGCGGTAAAGGCGTCACCTCGCGTGTATTGCACAGAACAACTGCCATATTTTGATCCGGTACGCCCAGATTCAACACCAGTGCATCTCCAATGAACGTCACAAACTACATTAGATTGGCCTTCAGCGCTGGCATGGCAGACCAGTCCATTCTCAGGTATGGACCAAGTGAAAGTAGCGGCCATTATGAATTTCCTTTCTCTACCGCGCTTACGCGGGCTTTAAGTTCGTCGATCTCCCCCAAGGCTTCCTGCAAAGATTTCGTAAGTATAGGAATTAATGTCTGATATGCGACACTTAAATATTTCTCACCTTTAACAATGCCCTCTGCGTAAATTTTTCCAGCTAGAGCTTGCTGTAATTCCTGAGCAATAAATCCTGGCTGAATGGAGGTGTCTTTTGAGTAATTGCTTTTGTAGCTGAATGTTACAGGACGCAGATTTGCTACGACTTTTGAAGCATCATTCAAATCAGCTATGTTTTCTTTTAGTCTCTCGTCGGAACCATTTACATATGCCCCTTGGCCCCAAACTCCCGTGCCATTGCATTGGAGATTGTAGGCACCTTGGTCAGATGACCCGGCAATCATAACCTCTCCAGCTTGGGTAATCCGCATCCTCTCTGAAGGGCTTGATCCTGGGCCTACGCCATTAGGCTTGGTGTAAAATCGCATGTTCGCGCCAGCCGCAGAGCCGCTGTGATTTTCCGAGGCATAAGCTGAAATCATCGCGCTGGATGCAAACAGATTATTGGCGCTATCCTCACCCCTCATTCCAAAAGAACCTAAGCCTTCACCAGAACTAGGCTGAGAACCATCTTCTTTGACCAGAAGAACGCCGCCACCTGCGCCAGCGCTTAAAACCGCAATTCCTAGATTAGTGACTGTTGGTTCAGCGTTATACCCAACAGCCACATGGTTTACCCCGCCATTAACGTACAGAGCGAATTGCTGTGAATTAGATTCAACACGGAAATCTGCGTCTGCTCCGGCTTCGTTGATTGTTGTCTTACCATCGAAGGACGACACGCCTGTTACAATTAAGGTATCGTCCGATTCATCCCAGAGCATGTATTTGCCGGAAGTAGCACCAAAGAACTTTACGTCCTTGCCTGTATCATTCACGCCAACGGACAAAGTGCCATCAAGCTGAACATTGCCGTCAATATCAACAGCGTCGAGGTTAGTAGTACCTGCTATGTCGGCATCGCCGCTAATATCTAAACTGCCGCTATCAAGAACACCTGTCAGCGTTATATTGCGAAAACTTGCTATGTCTTTGTTGCCATCAACTACAACAGTCTTAGAGGCAACTACCGTGCCAGCCGACGCTGTATCGTTAAAATTTAGCTCCGCTGCGGTGGTGGTAACGGCTGTGCCGCCAATAAGCAGCTTATCTTTGACAATATCGACAAGCGCACCACCCGCCGTTAGTAATTTGTCAGCGGATTCATCCCATTCAATGTAAGCACCGCTTGTGTCACCGAAAAACTTTACATCTTTGCCTGTGCCATCCACACCGACTGTAATCGTTCCGTCAACCTGCACATTTCCATCAATGTCCACCGCATCAAGATTTGTTGTGCCAACCAGGGTGGTTGTTCCGGTGACGGTAAGAGTGTCTTCACTCTGATCCCATACGAGTGATTTTCCAGTAGTTGCGCCGAAAAATGTGACATCGTGACCCGTATCATCAACACCAACACTAACTGCTCCAGTAAATAGGCTTGTTCCAGTAACAGCTATGTTGTGCGAGCCAATGGTTGCGCCGCCTAGTGCCAGGGATGTGGCTGTAGGCGTACTTAGAGCGGGGGAGCCGCTGAATGTCGGACCAGCCGACAGAACCATGTTTCCTGTGCCTGTAACAGCATTACTGAGCGTCACTCCGCCATAGGTAAGGGCGTTAGACATTGTGGTTGCGCGTGTGAGCGTAATAGCGCCGGTTGAAGTTCCGGCCAAAGTAATTGTGCCGGACCCTTTGGCATCAACAGTTAAGTTTTCGTTTGTGCCGCTTGATAGGACAGATAGCGCCACGCCTGCCGTAGCAGCAGCAGACGCGATGTTAATGCCCGTGGCTGACGACCCAGTGGACGCATCGACGTTAAATGCCGGGTTTGTTGCACCATTAAGAC
>Ga0114900_1001037_pt1 | contig 18340 bp, 18 predicted proteins | sample MalvireepMed_231_FD_89685 | JGI IMG/M metagenome (GOLD analysis project Ga0114900, IMG submission 89685) | Marine viral communities from the Global Malaspina Expedition - Malaspina viral metaG DeepMed_231 | ecosystem: Environmental > Aquatic > Marine > Oceanic | place: Mediterranean Sea...
AACATCTTCCAGTCGCCATAAAGCAGTGCGGGCAAAGCCGTGGGCTGAGGATGACGCTATGCGCTTGCGGATTTCCGGCGGGTTCCGGAGTGGGTCTCCAAACCAGGGCCAGCACACGGGAATACCGCCGCGAATCGCCCGGCCGGGTTGAAAGCGGGCGAGTTCACTGAGCCAGAGCCAGTTACGTTCGTCTTTTGGCGAGAAATGAGTGAGGTGTGCGCCCTGCAGAAACACCGTGGCCTGGAACAATGGGTGATGAACCTCAAGTGCCTCCAGTTGCCCGATGGTACTCCAGCGGGTGAATGACCAGTTGCCGGGGCCTCCGGTTGCTGGCGGCTTGCTACTGCTGTCCGACATATTCAGAAACTGCGTCCTTTAGGTAAAACTCCGTAGCTTCAGAGTAATTTAAAACCGTGCGCGCGGCGAGTTTCCGAATACAATACGCCAAAATTGTGAGGGTCTGAACATGGAATCCGAAAATCCTGTGGCGGTGGTTTTGCGGATGCCGGAGCCGCTGCTTGAGCAGTCTGCCGGGCAGCTGGACAAGGTGGCTGGTGACAGCGCCAAGATCGGCGATGCTGGCCGCTGTGATTCGGTGTCGATGCCTGATGACTGGCTGGATGAGCTGGCCGATAACCTGAGCGAGAAAGCCTGGATTGAGCTCGATCTGCTCGGGCATTTACCCGCTGGATTGATCGCGGCGCTTCGTAACGAGGTGGAGATACTGGACCGTACTGAAGCCATGGGGCGGGCAGGGATCGGGCGCGGTGCCGACCTGACCCGCGATCGCAGTGTCCGCCGGGATAAAATTGCCTGGCTGGATGGTTATACCGTCGCCCAGGCAGAGTTGTTCCGGTTCTTTGATGCCCTGCGGGCTGGTCTGAACCAGCGCTTGTTTCTTGGGCTGAAGCGTTATGAGGCACACTATGCCATCTATCAGCCTGGCGATTTCTACAAACGCCACCTGGACAGCTTCCGGGGCAGGGCCTCACGCGTGGTCAGTCTGGTGCTGTATCTGAATGAGGGTTGGCAGCTGGAAGACGGTGGAGAGTTGCGGGTGTTCAGCCCCGACAACGAAGATCAGATGGTTGGTCTGGTGCGGCCGGAAGCAGGGCGTGCAGCTCTGTTTCTGAGTGAGGATGTGCCCCACGAGGTATTGCCCGCCAATCGCACCCGGTACAGCATTGCCTGTTGGTTCCGGCAGGACGAAGTCCCTTTGCCGTTGTAGTCCTTATACCCTTCTGTTAATATGCGCGCCGCTTTCGAGGGAAATGCCCCGAAACGCCGTTATGGTGGCCCCATTGGTGCCTCCGCAACATGAAACCGTGAACCCGGTCAGGCCCGGAAGGGAGCAGCCGAAGCGGTGGATGTGTGTGCCGGGGGATTGCTGGTGGGGTCACCCCCATTTCCAGCCCCTTGTTTTGCCCGTTTCCTCTCCCGTTTGTTGCGCAAGCGCATGCTTCTTCTCATTGCCTGTCCATGCTAGAGTTGTTCCCATTTTTCAGAGCAGTTGATGGATCATGAGCTATCAGGTTTTAGCCCGGAAATGGCGCCCCCGTACCTTTGAAGACATGGTGGGGCAGGAGCATGTGTTGCAGGCACTGATTCACGCCCTGGAGCACCAACGCCTGCACCATGCCTATCTGTTTACCGGCACCCGGGGCGTGGGCAAAACCACCATTGGTCGCCTGCTGGCCCGCTGTTTGAACTGCGAAACCGGCATAACACCGAATCCCTGCGGTGAGTGCGACAGCTGCAAGGAGATTCTGGAGAACCGGTTTGTTGATCTGATCGAGATCGATGCTGCCTCCCGCACGGGCGTAGACGACATGCGGGAACTGACCGACAACGTGCAGTACGCTCCCACGCGCGGCCGCTACAAGGTGTACCTCATCGACGAGGTGCACATGCTCACCAACCAGTCCTTCAACGCCTTTCTGAAAACCCTGGAAGAGCCGCCGGAACACGTCAAGTTCCTGTTGGCCACCACCGATCCCCAGAAGCTGCCGGTGACGGTGCTCTCCCGGTGCTTGCAGTTCAATCTCAAGCGGATGACCCCAGAGCACATCGTTGGCCACCTGAAGCACGTTCTGACCGAAGAACAGATCCCGTTTGAAGACCCGGCTCTGTGGCTGTTGGCGAGGGCGGCCGATGGCAGTATGAGGGATGCCCTCAGCCTGACCGACCAGGCAATTGCGTTCGGCAACGAGAACCTGGCTGCCAGTGATGTCAGCAATATGCTGGGCACAATCGATCAGCGCGATATCCAGCGCATTGTTAACGCGTTGGTTGAGCGTGATGGCCCCGGCCTGCTGTCTGAAATTAACCGGATCTCGGATTTTGCGCCGGATTACGGCGTCATCCTGTCCGATATGCTGTCCCTGTTTCATCGCGTCACCATGGAGCAGGTGGTGCCGGGCAGTGCCGACAACGCCATGGGCGACGCTGCCCAGGTGCAGGAACTGGCCCGTCGGCTCAGTGCCGAAGATGCCCAGTTGTTCTACCAGACCGCCTTGATTGGCCGGAAAGATCTGTCGGTGACGCCGGATGCCCGTATGGGCTTTGAAATGACCTTGCTGCGCATGCTGGCGTTTCGACCGGGTACCGATCGCCGGGAACCGCCGGCGCTGGTTTCCGGCAACAGCAACAATGGCACGGCGGAGTCAGAACCTGAGCCTGGCCCGGTTTCGCAAACCGCGCCCACCCAGGCTGTCGCCGCGGCACCGCAACCCGAGCCCGCGCCTCAGCCGGTTCCCAGTCCGGAGCCGGTAGCTGAACTTGAACCACAGCCACCCATGGTGGATGACCCGCCACCCTGGGAGCCAGCAGACTACGGCGTTCAGGCCGAATCACCGGAATGGCAAGAGCCGGTGCCGCAATCGGATTCCAGTATTGAGCCGGACGCAAACGCGATATCCGAGCCAGAGTCAGCGCCGGAACCAGTTTTGGCCCCTGATACGGTGCAGTCAGAGCAAAATGCTGACCAGGCCCTGGTGAACGAGCCTGAGCCAGCCCCTGCCGAGCCCGAGCAACCAGTTACCGCCGACGGGTTTGTCTGGGAACGTGATTTCCGCTCGCTGGGTATTACCGGCATGCCTGGAAACCTGGCCAGCTATTCGTCCATGAGAATGGAAGGGCAGGCGGTTGTGCTGACTCTGGATGAGGGGCATGCGCGGCTGCTCAATGCTCGCCACGAAGAAAAAATACTGGCGGCCTTGAGATCACGCTTCGGTGACGCCACACAGTTGAAGATAGAGCAGGGTGTGCCGGGGTTGCATACGCCCGCTGCCTTTGAGGAGCGCCAGCGAGCGGCACGCCAGAAAGCCGCGGAAGAGTCCATCCGGCAGGATCCTCTGGTCAAGAGTATTGTGGAACGATTTGAAGGGCGGGTCGTCGAAGAAAGTATCCGCCCCGCAGAAACAGCCAGGAGATAAGCAGATGATGAATAATATGGGCGACCTGATGAAAAAGGCCCAGCAGATGCAGGAGCAGATGCAGAAGGCTCAGGAAGAGATCGCCAAAGCTGAAGTCACCGGTGAATCCGGCGCAGGGTTGGTGAAAGTCACCATGAACGGCCGGCACGATGTCCGCAAGGTGGATATCGATCCGTCCCTGCTGTCAGAAGACAAGGAAATTCTGGAAGACCTGCTGGCTGCTGCCGTGAACGATGCGGTTCGCCGGGTAGAAGCAAACCAGAAAGACAAAATGTCCGGCATGATGTCTGGCATGGGGATGCCGCCCGGTTTCAAGATGCCGTTCTGAGCCGGCCTGCCATCGATTTTTTGAGGAGTAGTCATGGCATTCAGCCCCCTGGTTGATGAATTGGTGGAATCCCTGAGATGCCTGCCCGGTGTTGGCCAGAAAACGGCCCAGCGCATGGCCTTTCATCTGCTGGAGCGGGGCCGCTCTGGCGGAACCCGGCTGGCAGCGGCGTTGAATCATGCGATGGACGGCGTGCGCCGTTGCGACAGCTGCCAGAATTTTTCGGATACTGAAATCTGCCAGATCTGCGAAAAAACCGAGCGCCGCAATGGCACACTGTGTGTTGTTGAAAGCCCTTCAGACCTGCTTGCCATTGAGCAGGCCGGCGATTACAAAGGCAGTTACTTCGTGTTGATGGGGCACCTGTCGCCCATCGATGGCGTGGGCCCGGAGGAGATCGGGATCGAGCGTCTGCTTGATAGAGTGCGCCGTGAAGGCGTAACCGAATTGATCCTGGCCACCAACCCCACGGTGGAAGGTGAAGCTACCGCCCACTACATTGCTGACCGCCTTGATGGCCAGAATATCCTGATCACACGCCTGGCCCATGGCATTCCCGTTGGCGGTGAGCTGGGCTATGTTGACGGCTTTACACTCACCCATGCATTCCGGGGTCGCAAGCCCCTGTCTGAATAAGTCCTCAGGTTCTGTCTATGACCCACACCGACCCGGCCGTAACCATTCCAGCGGCCCCGGATACCGTTCGCTGGCTGGAGACACCCGAGCAACTGGATCAGTGGCTCGGCTGTCTTGACCCCGGCATTCCGGTTGCACTTGATACCGAGTTTGAACGGGTTTCCACCTTCTACCCGATTCCAGGCCTGGTGCAGTTAGGCGCTGACGGACAGTTCTGGCTGGTGGATCCGGAGGTAGCCGAGGCCGCTGGGTCGTTCCGGGCCATGCTGGCCGATGAAAACCGGCCAAAACTGTTGTATGCCATGAGCGAGGATCTGGAGTTATTCCGCCATTGGCTGAATGTGGAGCCAGCGGGTGTGCTGGATTTGCAGATCGGTGCCGCACTGGCCGGTGCCGGATTTTCCGTTGGTTATGCCCGCCTGGTTGAGACCCTGTTCGGAGAGGCGCTCGATAAATCCGCCACCCGTTCGGACTGGGTGTCACGGCCACTGACGCCGGCCCAGGAACGCTACGCTCTGGACGACATCCGTTTTCTTGAGCCACTTTACGGATGGGTGTTGGCCAACCTCAGGCAGCGTAACCTGGAACATGCCCTGGCGGATGAGTCCCGGCGATTTGCCAACGAGGCCGCTACCCAGGAAGACCCGGAGCAGCATTATCTGAAACTCCGGGGCGGCTGGACCCTGAACCGGGAACAGCAATCGGTTCTCCGGGCACTGGTCGCCTGGCGCGAGCAGGAGTGTCGACGCCAGGACCGACCACGCAACAGGGTCCTGAACGATGGCTTGCTGATTGCCATTGCTGAGCGTTTGCCGTCATCTGCTGCGGTGATCAGGGATGTTCAGGGCGTACCCGGGGGGTTCGTTAAACGCTATGGCGAGCAGTTGGTTGAACTTGTACAGGCCGCCCGTGCTACCGATAATTCCGGGCTTGAGCTCATCCCCAGACCGCTGAGTCGGGATCAGCAAGCGCTTTACAAGAAGGTTAAGCGTTACTTTAGCAATGCAGCTGAACGCTTTGATATTCCAATGGAAATATTGGCGCCACGTAAACGTATTGAGAAACTGATCCAGGATGGCACCCTGGCGGGCCAGACGTTTTTTGAGGGATGGCGCGAGGAAATTATCGCGCCGGTAAAGCAAGATATTGAGGAACTGCTCAACCAATGACTGAACGCGAATTTGTATCGGTATTTCGCAGCAGTAAGAAAGGCGACACCTATCTCTTTGTCCGCCGAGGGCAAAAGTGGGACGATTTACCGGAGGCGCTGAGAGGTATCTTTGGCTCGCCCATCCACTCGATGGATCTGCTGCTGACGCCAGACAAGAAGCTCGCGCGCACAACCGGAAAGGAAGTGTTGGCGGCAATTGAGGAAAAGGACTTTTTTCTGCAGATGCCGGAAGAGCAGGACACCTACATCGTCGACTTCAAGCGCAAGATTGAGCAGCACCGGAAATGATTGCGCAGATTCCCTTCTGGCAGCGTAAACGACTGGCGGATATGACGCAGCCGGAATGGGAGTCCCTGTGTGATGGCTGCGGTAAGTGCTGTTTACAAAAGCTGGAGGATGAGGATACGGGGGAGGTGTATTACACCGACCTTGTATGCCGTTACATGGACCTTGATACCTGTGGCTGTACGGTCTATGAGCAACGATTGAAAAAGGTACCGGGGTGTACGGTACTGACCGCCGATACAGTTCTCAGCTACCACTGGTTACCATACACCTGTGCGTACCGGACCCTCGCTGAGGGAAGGCCTCTGCCGGACTGGCACCCGCTTCGCAGCGGAGATCCTGATACCGTTCATCAAGCCCGTGTTTCGGTGCGGGGAAACGTGGTGTCGGAAGATTCTGTGCCGGAAGAGGATTGGGAAGAACACATTATTCACTGGATTCTGTAATGATGGATACAGACGCTTCACTCGCTTATGGAGTTTTCTGGGCGGCCTATGCAGTCGCTTTCGTTGTGTTTTTCTACATGATGAAATCACTGTTCCGGGTATTGCCCTTTTACGGTCTGCGGACACTGCTTTTGTCTGCGCTTGTGGTGCTGGTGCTGACCCCCGTGGAATCGCCAGACGTGGCCGGCTGGTGGATACCGGCGTGGCTGTTTGCGGGCTATGAGCTGATTCTTGGCGACACTGATGCCGCCGGTCGCGCGCTGTTCAATTTCAGCATCGCCGCGATTGTTATGCTACTGGTATGGATACTTGATCTGGTTCGGTACCGACTGGTTCGCAAATAGACGATTTCTGAGAACTACAAAAGATAAGGGCGCAGTTCAATGAAGGGGTTCAAACGCATTTGGGTGGCTGCAGCTTTGCTGCTGATTTCTTGGCAAGTATGTGCGCAGGACCCGGCACTGTCTCTGCCCGGCAATGCAGATGTGCGTATTGTGGTGGATATTTCCGGCTCCATGAAGGAAACCGATCCACAGAATCTCCGCCGCCCAGCGGTTCGTCTGCTGGCCCGGACATTGCCGGAAGGTGCCAGTGCCGGTCTCTGGACTTTCGGGCAGTACGTTAACATGCTGGTGCCCTACGGTGTGGTTGACCAGTCCTGGCGCGACACTGCTATTGACCGTTCCGAGCAGATCAATTCGGTAGCGCTGCATACGAACCTCGGTTTGGCGATGGAAAAGGCCGCCAACGATTGGCTGTCTGGCGGTACCCTCGAGAACACCCATCTTATTGTCCTCAGCGATGGCAAGGTCGACGTGCCTGGTGGCGAAGACGCCAGTCAGGCCGAGGAAAAACGCATTCTCGATTCCTTGTTGCCAGCGCTGAAAAACAAGCGCGCCACGATCCACACGGTTGGTCTGTCTGAGAAGGCGGATGTCCAGTTTCTGCGTAACCTGGCCCGGGAAACCGGTGGCAGTTTCCAGCTGGCGCAATCTGCCGAGGCGTTGAATCTGGCGTTTGCCAATGCGCTGAATACCGCAGTGCCGCAGGAACAGGTTCCCATTGAGGGCGATGGCTTTGCCGTTGATGATGGCATCAGCGAGTTTACGGCACTGATCTTCTCCGGACAGGATGCTTCTGGCGAAGAGCCGTTGGCACTTGCACAGCCTGGTGGTGAGCCGTTCACCCGGGAGAGCGCTCCGGATAATGTCCGTTGGGCATCTGAGCCGGGCTATGATCTGATCACAGTTACTGAACCGGTCCCGGGCCGCTGGCGTATCATTGGCGATCTTGGCCAGGGGAGCCGCGTGACGGTGGTCAGTGATCTGCGCATGGCCGTGAATCCGATTCCCGCTGAGTTTACCGAAGAGCAGCCTCTGGCCATTGAAGTGGCTTTTTTTGAGGAAGCCGAAAAGATTACCGGGTCCGATTTTCTCTCGGTCATGGACGTTAGCCTGTCGATAACCGCGAGTGATGGTCGGCAAGGTACCAAGGTTTTGTCTCCCGATACCCCGCCGGAAGACGGCGTATATCGGGACACCGTACCCAGATTGCCTGCACCTGGCCGCTATCAGGTTGATGTGGTGGCGGATGGCGGAACTTTCTCCCGCAAATTCAGCGCCATGACGACGTTTACCGTGCCAGGGGAAGAGCCACCTCTGGAGGTCGTGACCGAACCCATGGTGCCAGACCTGTCTGAACAGGCGGAGCCGCTGCCGGATTTTGATGGCGGAGCCAACTCTTCAGAACCGGAGCCGCCAGTGGAAGCTGAGCCTCCGGTCGAAGCCCCGGTTCAGGAATCTGAGCCGGAACCAGAGCCAGAGCCAGCACCGGTCGTTGAGCCGGAGCCCGAAGCGCCGGTCGAACAGCCGATCGCTGACACGGAGCCGGAGAAGGGTACCCTTCTGGGTATCCCGGTTTGGGCCTGGGGTGCTGGCGCAGCCTTGCTGGTTGCTATCGTGGGCCTTGGTTTGTTTGCATGGCGTCAGAAAAAAGCGAGGGCAGAACAGGAGCAGGCGGCAGCGGCCGAGCGTGAAACCCTGGAGGACCTGGCTGAAGAATCGGAAGAACCACCGGTGGTGGAGCCAGAGCCTCCGGTAGCGGCAGAGTCGGTGGAACCGGACGCTGAACCTGCCCCGGAAACAGAACCAGAGCTGGCGTCTGCCGAAGAGCCGGAACCTGAAGACATTCCGGAACTCTCGCAAGCTGACAGCGAACCGGACGAGGTTCCGGATGAGGCCGTACCCGAAGTAACGGAAGAGCTGCCATCGGCTGAACGGGAGCCGGAAGAGGACGACATTCCCGTGGCAGACGATCCGGTTACTGCCGAGGCGGGGTCAGATCCGTCGGAAGCCGATGGGATCAGTGAGTCCGAGTTCGACATTGATGAGGATGAGTTTGGTCTGGAAGACTTTGACCTCTCCGAATTCGACGATTTGCCCGATTATGATGAAGAGTCTCCGGAGGGCGAAAAGCCCAAACCGGCGGACAAGAAAGAGAATCCGAAAAAGTAACCAACAGGAATCAGACACATGAAGTTTACCGGCACCGATAAATACGTAGCCACCGATGACCTGCAAATGGCAGTCAATGCAGCCATCGCGCTGCAGCGTCCGTTGTTGATCAAGGGTGAACCCGGCACCGGTAAAACCCTGCTGGCGGAGGAAATGGCCGCGGCGCTGGGAATGACGCTGATTCCCTGGCACATCAAGTCGACCACCAAGGCCCAGCAGGGCCTGTACGAATATGATGCGGTGTCCCGCCTTCGGGATTCCCAACTCGGGGACGAGAAGGTCAAAGACATTCGCAACTACATTGTGAAGGGCAAGCTCTGGGAAGCCTTTGAGGCGGACGAGCAGGTGGTTCTGCTGATCGACGAAATCGACAAGGCGGATATCGAATTCCCGAACGACCTGTTGCTGGAACTGGATCGAATGGAGTTTTTCGTTTACGAAACCCAGGAGTTCGTGAAGGCGAAGAAGCGCCCGATTGTGGTCATTACCAGTAACAACGAAAAAGAACTTCCGGATGCCTTCCTGCGCCGCTGCTTCTTCCACTACATCAGCTTCCCGGATCACGACACCATGAAAAACATCGTGGATGTCCACTTCCCGGGGATTCAGCAGCAGGTGGTGCGGGATGCGCTGGAAGTATTCTTCGACGTTCGCAAGGTGCCGGGGCTCAAGAAAAAGCCGTCGACATCGGAGCTGATCGACTGGCTCAAGTTGCTGATGGCGGATGAGCTCTCTGCCAAGGCTCTGCAGGAAAAAGATTCCAGCTCGGCCCTGCCACCGCTCTATGGTGCCCTGGTGAAGAACGAGCAGGACGTTCATCTGCTGCAGAAGCTGGCTTTCATGGCGCGTCGCCGAAACTGATCACCGACAAGAGCTCTGCTTTATGTTGATTGATTTTTTCCTCGAAGTACGGCGGGCCAGGGTGCCTGCCAGTCTGCGGGAATTCCTGGACCTGCTGGAGGCCATTCAGCAGCGTCTGGCGTTCGCAGACATGGAGGAGTTCTATTACCTGGCGCGGGTGTGCCTGGTTAAGGATGAGCGGCACTTTGACAAGTTCGATCGCGCCTTCCAGGCCTATTTCGAAGGCATCGAGAATCTCGATGACCTGCTCGAGGCGCTGATTCCGGATGATTGGCTGCGTGCCGAATTCGAGAAACACCTGACCGACGAAGAGAAAGCCAAGATTGAGTCTCTCGGCGGGCTGGAAGAGTTGATCGAAACCTTCAAGAGGCGCATGGAAGAGCAGAAGGAACGTCACGCCGGTGGTAACAAATGGATTGGTACCGGCGGAACCTCACCGTTTGGTGCCAACGGTTATAACCCGGAAGGCTTCCGCATCGGCCAGAACAAAGGTCGCCACGGCCGGGCTGTCAAAGTCTGGGAAAAGCGCGAATTCCGTGATCTGGACGACAGCATCACCCTCGGCATCCGCAACATCAAGGTGGCCCTGCGCCGGTTGCGTAAATTTGCCCGACAGGGTGCCGCAGACCAGCTCGACATGGATGACACCATCCGCTCAACTGCCCGCAATGCCGGATATCTGGACCTGAAAATGGTTCCCGAGCGGCACAATGCCGTGAAGGTTCTGATTTTCTTTGATGTGGGCGGTTCCATGGATCCTCACGTTCGGGTGTGTGAAGAGCTGTTCTCCGCAGCACGTCTCGAGTTCAAGCACATGGAGTACTTCTACTTCCACAATTTCATCTATGAAAGCGTGTGGAAGAACAACATCCGGCGCATGAACGAGACGCTCAGTACCTGGGACATCCTGCACAAGTATACGCCGGACTATAAGGTGATTTTTGTCGGGGATGCCACCATGGCACCCTATGAGATTACGCATCCCGGTGGCTCTATCGAGCACTGGAATGAGGAAGCAGGCGCCACCTGGTTCCAGCGTGTGACCGAGCATTTCCGGAAGGTGGTGTGGCTCAACCCGTTACCGGAAAGCTACTGGGGATCGGGTGGTTCACTGGGCATTACCCAGCAATTGGTCAATAATCATATGTACCCTTTGACCATTGAGGGGCTCGAATCGGCCATGAGGCAGTTGAGTAAGTAAAAAAAAGCCGATGCGGTTGAGGGCATCGGCAAAGCTCGGCATATTCAAGCGGGGGTTGCCTGAAAGGCGCTCCCGCCAACTCTGGTAGAGCAAATCCGGGGCCATGCCCCTGTATATTGCATTAATATCAATAGCTTGCATCGTCATAGGGCCAGTCGGTCCTGTGTGTTCAGTCTCCTTTTCCTTTATTTCTGTCAAATTAGTCGACACTTTTCGTTGCCGGTACCCGGTCAAATGCTCATTTGGTGAAATGGATACCGTTATTGGTTGTTAGCGGGTGTTACTCTTTATTTCGAAATGTTACCTGAGCCGCGCACCCGCACGGCAAGGCAAGGCAAGGCAAGGCAAGGCAAGGCAGGAAAGTGATGTTCGGCAGACAAAAACCACAAAAGTGCCGGATTGCCCCAGGGATCAGGGGGCTGTGTATATCCGGAATGATCATGGCCGCCTTGGCGGCAACCTCCCATTCATCGTCGCTCGATGAGCAGATCGAGCGTCTGAACGCTGACATTACCCGGCATACTGCAAGTGTGCATGCCCTTGAGCAGAAACTGCTGCACCCGGTGAATACCCGGATGGCGGTTTTTCTGTCTTTGGCGAACAGGCAGGCCCTGGAGCTGGATTCGGTAGAACTGTTCGTCAATGAGCAGCCGGTTACCGCTCATCTGTACACGGAAAACGAGCGGAACTCGCTGGGCCAAGGCGGTGTGCATCAACTGTTTATCGGCAATCTGGCGGACGGAAGGCACAGCCTCAAGGCGGTGATCAACGCTAGGGCGGCCAACAATCGTTTCGTGCGCCGGGAGATTGTCCACGACTTCCGGAAGCAGCCTGGCACTCTGCGCCTGCAGATGACGCTGAACGCCAAAGCACCGGACTACGAACCGGAAGTTTCATTTGTCGAGTGGAAATAGCCGGCTATGAATGGGCGCATGTCTCTGTTCCTCCGAAGCGGTCTTGGTGTCATGGCTGTGATCTTTGCAGGCCTGGCAGCCCCGATGGCAAACGCCATGGACAACCCTTTGGCAACCGGTGTGGTTCGCTTTGCTCTCGATACCGGTGAAGCTGAGAAGGTTGTCGGGTTGGCCGCGACGCTCGAAGGAGAATCGGCTGATTATCTCCGGGCCAGGCTGCTGCTGGCCTCGGGGCAGGATGACAAGGCCAGGGCAGGGTTTGAGGGGGTTTTTAATGGTACGTCTCACCGAGGCGAAGCGGCCTTGGCTCTGGCTGAAATGGCACAGGCTGAAGGGGATCTCACCGGTGCGGAAAACTGGTACCAGCAGGCGCGTCGAGCCGGCTATGGCGACGTGGTTCAGAAAGCGCTTCTTGGCATGGCGGAGCTGGCCAGAATGCAGGGGAAGACCGACGCGGCCGGTCAATACCTTGCCCGAATGGAAGACGGCTACTGGGCGGCCGTGGGCTATATGAATCTGGCGGCGGATTTCGCCCGTGATGATCTCGATTCGTCACGGGCTCTGGTTTCCCTCCGGGTGGCCATGGCCATGGCGGCCAAAGATGCCGACTCCCGCCGGAGCCGGTCGCTTCTTGATCAACTCAATCTCCGGGCCGGATATCTGGCGTTGGGTAGCGGCGTTTACGACAAAGCGATCGATTTCCTGGAGAAGGTCTCTCTGCAAAGTTATCACACACCTCAGGCCCTCTATCTTCATGGACTTGCGCTATCGCGTAAAGGTAACCACCGGGCCGCCATGCAGAGCTGGCACCGGGCCAAGAAATTTTCGCTGGCATTTCCCGGCGTTTCAGATGCCTGGATTGGCATGGGCCGTGGTTACGATCTTTCCGGGTATCCGGGCCAGGCCGGAGAATCCTGGCTCGCCGCCAATGCTGCGTATGAGGGAGAACGGGTAACTCTGGGCAAGCTGTCCGAGAGGATCACGGCAGACGGTGCCTACAAAACCCTGGTTCAGGATGCCCGGAGTGACGATATTCAGTGGTTTCTGGCCGATAACCGAACGCTGACCCAACCACGAATGGCGTATCTTCTTCGCTTTATGGAAGAACCCGGCGCCCAGACAGCGGTGCGGAGGGTGGCGCGCCTCGATGAGATGGTCGCCACACTGGATGCGAGCAAGTACAACCTGCAGGTTTTCATCCAGGCCCTTGAAGGCTTTGTGAGCTCAGCTGGTTCAAGGGCTCCGGGGGCACAAACCGCGGCCGTTGAGCAACAGCAGGGGGATCTGGAAGCGCGATTGGATCGGTTGGCGGAGCAGGCGGCGACGCCTGCCCAGGCCGCAGAACTGCGCCAGCTCAAACAGTCTCTGGCAGCAGCCGGCCGACGCATGAACGCGCTGAATCAGCAGGTCGTCCAAAGGCCTGAGCGTCTGGAAACGGTTCTGGACGAAGCTCGTGCATTGAGAGACGCAACCAACGGTTTACGTCGGGACACCCTCAGTCTCCGGGCGAGGGCCGCGCGGGAACTGGATGTATTGGCACTGGCGTTTGTTGAAACGCAGACCCGGCGTATGAGTCACGCGCTGGACAAGACCGAGCAGCAAATCGCAAACCTCTATGAGTATCTGGCTCTGGAAAATCTCGGGGAGGGCGCACAGTGAATCTGCCTTTTGCTCCGAAATCCTTTGCGGCACCACTTGTAATGGTTATGGCGTTGGCCCATGCGCCGGTTTCTGCGCAGGAATCGTTCCGAGTGGAGTTGGGGCGGGATGGTGAAACCCTGGGGGATATGCGCCCGGTGTTTCTGAAGTTTGAGAGCCGGCCACTGCCGGCGATCTCGCCTCGGGAAGTGGCCCGCCGTTATCAGAAGCTGTTTGAGTCCTCGGACGATCCCGAAGTGCGGATTGATGCCCTGAACCGACTCAACAATATCCGTGACCGGTCGGGAGAGGACGTCGGTTTTTCTGAACAGCGGGAAGCGGCCATCTATAAGGAAGTGCTCGAGAGCTACGAAAGCATTCTGGCTAAAGGGTCTTTTTCCGGGCGTCTCGACGAGTTGCTGTACCAGATGGCCAAGGCCCACGCGCTGACCGGACAACCGGAGCAGTCCATCGCAAGACTGAAACAGCTTGTTGGACTTTACCCGAAATCGGAACTGGTACCTGAGGCCCGTTTCCGCATTTCGGAAGCGGCTTTCTCGGCTGGGCGCTACGCGGAGGCAGAGGCCGGTTACCGACAGTTGCTGGAGCATGACAGCCACCGGGAACTCGCCGCCAAAGCTCGCTACATGCTCGGCTGGAGTCAGTTCAAACAGGGTAATCCCGCTTGGGCCCGTGCGTCAGCCAGCTTCATGACGGTACTGGACCAGCAGTTACCAGACCACTCCGCCCTGGCCAACCCGCCGGCGCAGTCCATGGATATGCTGGAGGACACCTTCCGGGTGCTGGCCTTGATGGCGTCCCGCCAGAGTGATGCCCGGACCCTTGCCGACTGGCTGGATGGTCGTGAGTCATCGGCATGGCAGCATCTGTTATACGACCGGCTTGCGGATCTGCATGCGGTGGAACGCCGTTATGAACGGGCGGTGTCGGTTAACAACGCTTTTGTGTCCGAGTTTCCGGGCCACACAGCGAGCCCGGATTTCCTGGCCCAGAGTGTGTCCTACTGGCAACTGGCCGGTAAAACCTCAAAAGCTCTGGCGGCGCGGGATGACTACGTCCAGCGTTTGGGGGCAGAGGCCCGATTCCAGACGATGACTCCTGAGCAGAAGGGGCTTTGGGCGCAATACACCCGCTTCCTCGCTGATCACTACTACGCCACCGGTACAGACCTCAGTAGCCGGAACCAAACGGCTGCCGCCAGTGAAGCCTGGGCCAAAGCCGCCCATTATTACGAGCGGCTTGCACCTCGCTCGGATCAAGCCGGGGAACTGCTCCATCTCGCAGGCGATGCCCGGTTACTGGCTGGCGATCGGGCTGAAGCCGTCAGGAATTTCCGGGCCGCAGCCTACGACCATCGCCACGGGGATTCCCGGGATTCGGCCTGGGCCGCTATCCGAATTGTTCGTGAGGATCTTGAGCTGGCATCAGGAGAGACCAGAACCGCGACGCTGCTTGTCCTGAGCAACGAAGAGCAGCGATATGCAGCGGCGTTCGGTCCGGATGAACGTCTGTCGGGGCTCCGTGCCGACCTCGCCAACCGTTGGTACGACACGGGCGAATTCGAGCGTGCCCTGCAATACGCCAGTTCTACACTGACCTGGGGCCGGGCGGGCGTTGCCGAGCGCTACGCGGCTTGGCTGGTGACAGCGCGCATCCGCCAGAAAAACAACGAGTATGGGTTAGCTGAACGTGCCTGGCGTCAGGCGTTGTTATTGGTTGACGAAGCCAGCCCTGATGCCGAAAGCCAGAAGCGTAATCTCCTGGAGCAACTCGCGACCGCCATTTATCAGCAGGGCGAAAATGCTGCTCGTGCCGGCGACGCAACCCTCGCCGTGGCGAACTTCCAGCGGGTTGAGGGCGTGATGCCGGGCTCTGAAATTGCGATCAAGGCCCGCTACGATGCCGCGAATACCTTGCTTCGGGCATCCGACTGGCTGGCTGCCATCAATGAACTCCAACGCTTCCGGATGGATTATCCGAGTCATGAGCTTACGCCTGAAACCAGTGAGAAGCTGGTTCTTGCCTATCAGGAATCTGGACAGGGATTAAAAGCCGCGGAGGAGCTGCTGAGTCGCTCAGAAACGCTTGCGGCCCCGTGGCCCATCAGGCTGCGTGCTGCGGCCATCTTCCACGCAGAGGGTGACAGCGCTTCCCGAAACGAGCTCTACAGAAACTGGCTGGCCGTTGCACCCACGCCCGATTCCGCCGACGAACATGTTCAACAGCAGACCATGCGACAGCGCTTGATCGAATCGGGAGACTCGGCGGTTGCTGTGCGGGAACAACTACTGGCTCAGGAAAGAGCCAGTCGGTGGCATTCCGACGATACCCTGCAATGGGCTGCGGATGCGGCACTGTTCTTTGGTGCACAGACGGCAGAACGTTTTGCCGGTATTGCTCTGGCTCATCCGTTGGAGAAGTCACTTGCGCGAAAACAGGCCGCCATGCAGCAGGCTCAAGAGTACCTGCAGGAGGCAGAGTCCTTTGCCGGTGAGGGGGTTCGTTCGGAGGTTTTATATCGCCGTGCAGAACTCTATCGAACACTGGCGTCTGACCTCATGTCCTCTGAAATACCCGCAGAGCTGAACGAAATGGAAGTGATGCAGTATCAGATGCTTCTGGAAGAGGAAGCGTTTCCACTTGAGGAAGAGGCCATGGCGCTGCACGCCCGCAACCACGAACGTATTCCCGCCGAGGGTTTCGATGAGTGGATTCAGCGCAGTCTGGAGGCCCTGGCCATCATGCACCCGGGGCGCTACAAGCGACAGCTTCGCTGGATGAGTTGGACGACGGATACCAATCAGGGAGGATCGTGATGAGGTTAAAAGGAACATCGCAGGTTTTCCGGTTTTTGCTTCTGCTGGTTATAGCGGGGCTGGCTGGCTGCGCTTCCAAAGCGCCAGCACCTGAAAAGGTAGCGCCGGTGTATCAGCCGGAGCAGTCAAAAGAGTGGGAGCGCCAGGGCCGGCAGGCTTACGAAGCCGGTGACCATAAGATGGCACTGGAGGTCTGGCACCAGGCGGTTGCGGCTGATCCTGCCAACGTGACGGTTCGCAACAATCTGGCACTGCTCCTGAAAGAGCAGGAGCGCTTCGAAGAAGCCGCCGCAATGCTGGAAACGGGACTGAACGTGACGCCGAACGTTGCGGAACTGCATTACAACCTGGCGGTGATATCGGAGCTCTACCTGCTGGATCTCGACAAGGCGCTGGAACATTACCAGCAGTACCAGGCCCTGGCCGGGGATGAAGGCTCCCAGGTTGCCGGCTGGATAGCAGATCTCGAACGGAGGCTGGAATGATGCTGCCCAGGGTAACGTGCTGCGGTTTCCTGCTGTCTGTTCTGGTGCTTTGCCCGGTCACCGGCTATTCCGCAGAAGGCACCAGTACCGTGGGCCACAGCCAACAGAACGTTCTGCAGGTGCAAGGGCTCTCTGCCGGCACAGGCGAAGACGATCCAAGAATCCTGTACATATTGCCCTGGCAAACGCCGAGCCTGCCCCGGCGCCCGAGAACCGAGCTCAATCAACAGGCACCGGAACTCTTGCGTCCGGTACCTCAACCGGTTCTGGAGAATCACCGCCAGTTCCGCGAAACCCTGAATCCCCTCGTGCTGAAATCAACGCTTTCTGCAGGGCAGGGCGCCACAACAGCTGAATCGCAACCGTAACGTTGCAGTAGATGGAGAACTACACCATGCTTGATACCGTTATCCGCTTTTTCCAGGAGGGTGGTCCCTTCATGTACCCGATTGCCATCGTACTTGCGCTGGGGCTGGCAATCACTCTGGAACGTTTCCTGTACCTCGGGGCGGTTCGCCGTCGAAACCGGATGGCGTTTGAGCGCGGCATTCTGCCCGCCCTGCAAAAACGAGATTACCAGCGCGCCATGAAGGCGGCGTCCAGTTCAGATAGCGCAATTGCCTCGGTGCTTGGCGCCGGCATTGCCCGGTTGATCAATAACAACCGGCGTGAAGACATCGAATACGCCATGGAAGAGGGTCTGATGGAGGTGTTGCCCCGGTTGGAAAAGCGCACACAGTACCTCGCCACTCTGGCCAACATTGCCACGCTGCTGGGCTTGCTTGGCACCATCATTGGCTTGATTGCCGCATTCACCGCGGTTGCTGCCGCAGACCCGGCGCAGAAGGCATCGCTGTTATCGGAAAGCATTTCTGTGGCCATGAATACCACCGCCTTTGGCCTGATGTCGGCCATTCCGCTGCTGCTGTTCCACGCGGTACTGCAGACCCGCACCAACGAGATTGTCGACAGTTTTGAAATGGCGGGGGTCAAGCTCCTTAACATGGTGTCTGAGTCCGCAAACCGGCCGGCGGCCGCCGCCTGATGGTGCCGGCATTCCAGGATCTGATCAGGAGTAGCCGAACATGAGACGTCGACATCGCAGGCTGACGGCCTCGGCCGACCTCGACATTACCGCCTTTCTTAATCTGATGATTGTGCTGGTACCGGTGTTGCTGCTGGGCATGGTGTTCAGCCAGATCCGGATAATCGAGCTGAACTTTCCGGGCATGGAAGCTGGCCAGGCGCCGGATGCCGAATCGTTCCGGCTGGTGGTCACGGTGCTACCGGACGGTATTGAGGTGGCGGACAGTGACCGCGGCCTGATCGATGTGATGCCGGTCCTCGGGCAGGAGCAGGACTATTCAAGACTGAGTGAGGTGTTGCAGCAGATCAAGTCCCGGATGCCCGACAAGACGGACGTGATTCTGGAAGTCGGACCAGATGTGGACTACCAGACTCTGGTGTCAGTTATGGATACCGTGCGTTCTTACCAGGCGGTGGTGGCGGCGAGCGTCGTGGAAGCAGAACTCTTTCCGGATGTGTCTCTGATGGATGCCGGTGAGGATCGCAATCTGGCCGCGCGACCGGT
>Ga0114900_1001039_pt1 | contig 18312 bp, 17 predicted proteins | sample MalvireepMed_231_FD_89685 | JGI IMG/M metagenome (GOLD analysis project Ga0114900, IMG submission 89685) | Marine viral communities from the Global Malaspina Expedition - Malaspina viral metaG DeepMed_231 | ecosystem: Environmental > Aquatic > Marine > Oceanic | place: Mediterranean Sea...
GGTCATGCTGCGCCAGTCGATGACCTTCTATCATACGCCACACCTGGCCTTGGGCAGCGAGCTCAGTCGCGACTACACCGAACGCTCCAAGGTGATGTCCTACAACAGCTTCTTCACCTGGGCCGGCGCGGCGGCCACCACCTGGATCGCGCTGTCTTACTTCTTCCAGGCGACGCCGGAATATCCCCGCGGCCTGCTGAACCCCGAACCTTACGGACGGTTCTCGGTGATCATGGGCGCCATCGCCCTGGCCCTGCTGGCGGCCTCGGCCTGGTTCACCCGCGACCGCATCCCGCACCTGCCCAAGCCCCCGGAGAACCTGCCGAAATACAGCCCCTTCGAGTTCTTCAAGGACATCGGCAAGGCGTTCAACAACATCAACTATGTCTGGCTGCTGGTGGCCTACTTCTTCCTCAGCATGATGATCGGGCTGCGGGGCGGCCTGCACCTCTACACCAACACCTACTATTGGCACCTCGGATCGGAGCAGATCCGCTTCTTCGTCATTGGCTCCTTCGCCGGCTACCTCTCGGCCTTCCTGTTCGCCGCCATGCTGCACGGGCGGTTCGACAAGAAGGCGACCATCATCGTCTCGGCCATCGTCTACGCCCTGGCCCCGTCGATCCCGATCCTGATGGGCTTCGCCGGCGCGCTGACGCCCCAGACGCACAACCTGCTGGCCATCCTCATCGCCTTCTCGGTGCTCAGCTATGGGGCGGCCAGCGTGCTGTCGATCAGCATCATGTCGGCCCTGGCCGACATCGCCGACGAGAACGAGCTGAAGTTCGGCCTGCGGCAGGAGGGCGTGCTCTATTCCACCCGCGCCCTGTTCGCCAAGGTCGACCAGGCCATCGGCGCGGCCCTGGCCGGCTTCGTCCTGACCCTCATCGCCTTCCCCACCAAGGCCAAGGTGGGCGAGGTCCCCGCCGAGGTGATCTGGAACCTGGCGCTGTGGGACGGGATCCTGGCCGGCATCCCCGGCTTCATCGCCGTCTTCTTCTACGCCCGCTACAAGATCACCCGGGCGTCCTACGAAGAGACCAAGGCCGCGCTGGCCGCCCGCCGGGCCGAGACCCTGGCGCCCCAGGCGATGGCCGGGTCTGCGGCGATCGACGTGCCCCAGCCTCTGGTCCCGCCGGTGGCCCCGCGACCGGCCGAGTAGTCCAGACATAGAAAAGGCCCCTGCCTCGCGGCGGGGGCCTTCTCCAACGGCAGTTAAAGCCAGTCTTGCGGCTTATTCGGCCGGCATCAGGACGGTGTCGACCACGTGGATCACGCCGTTGGACTGGTCGAGATCGGTGGCCGTCACCATGGCCGTGCCGCCGCGGGCGTCGGTCAGCTGGACGGCGCCGTCCACCACCCGGGCGGTCAGCTCGTCGCCCTCGACCGTGGTCAGGGTGGCCGTGCCGCCGCCGGCTTCAATGGCGGCCATCAGGTCGGCGGCCATCATTTCACCGGCCACCACGTGATAGGTCAGGACCGACGTCAGCATGTCCTTGGAGTCGGGCTGCATCAGCGTGTCGACCGTGCCGTCGGGAAGCTTGTCGAAGGCGGCGTTGGTCGGGGCGAAGACCGTATAGGGGCCAGGACCCGACAGGGTCTCCACCAGACCGGCGGTCTGGATGGCGGTCACCAGGGTGGTGTGGTCGGGCGAGGCCTGGGCGCCGGCGACGATGTTGGTCTCCATAGCGGCGGGCTCGGCGGTCGCCATCGGCGCGGCTTCCGGCGCGGGCTCTTCCGGCTGCGAACAGGCGGCCAGGGTGAACGCCATGGCGATGGCTGAGGCGCCGGCGAGAATGCGGATTTTCGAGTCGGTCATAGCTAGTCCCTCGTAGTCAGCGCGGCCGCGATCGGCGCGACGGCTAAGGTGAATACGCGCCAACCCCCTTCACGGATGCGTCATCGCCACATTCTTTTCGCCTTTGCCGTGTAGGCAAGCTGCGCCATTGCCAGGGCGTGCAGCGGCCTCTAGGGTCCGCCTCCTTCTCATTTTCATCACGGGCGAACGCCCATGCCGCAGATCCTCGTCGAGGACCTGGCCAAGACCTATCGCGTCGCCGAGCGCGATCCCGGCCTGCTGGGCGCGGTCAGGGGTCTGGTCCATCGCCGCCACCGCACGGTCGAGGCCCTGCGCGACGTCTCCTTTTCCCTGGAGGCGGGCGAGCTGCTGGGCTTCATCGGCCCCAATGGCGCCGGCAAATCCACCACCATCAAGATCCTCTCGGGCATTCTGAAGCCCGACGCCGGCGTGGTGCTGGTGAATGGCCGCGTCCCCTTCACCGACCGCATCGCCCATGTCTCGAAGATCGGCGTGGTGTTCGGCCAGCGCACCCAGCTGTGGTGGGACCTGCCGGTCTCCGAGGGGTTCGACCTGCTGGCCGACATCTATCGCGTCGAGCCGGCCCGCTACCGCGCCAACCGCGATGAGCTGGTCGCCCTGCTGCGGCTGGAGCGGGTGCTGGACCAGCCGGTGCGGCAACTGTCGCTGGGCCAGCGGATGCGCGCCGAGATCGCCGCGGCCCTGCTGCACGAGCCCGACATCCTGTTCCTGGACGAACCGACCATCGGCCTGGACGCGCCGTCCAAGCTGGCCGTGCGCGAGGTGGTCCGCCGGCTGAACCGCGAGCGCGGCGTCACCGTCCTGCTAACCACTCACGACATGCACGACATCGAGGCCCTGGCCCAGCGGGTCATCGTCATCGGCCACGGCCAGGTCCTGGCCGACAGCCCGTTCGAGACCCTGCGCGCCAATGTGCTGGCCGAGCGGCGCCTGGTGGTCGACTTCGCCCATGAGGCGCCGGAGATCATCATGGCTGGCGTCGAGATCCGCAGCCGCCAGGGCCAGACCCTGGAGCTCGCCTTCGATCCCGCCCGGACGCCGACGCCCAATCTGATCGCCGCCCTCGCCGCGGCCCACGAGGTGGTCGACATCCATGTGGGAGAGCCGGCCATCGAAGAGGTCATCGCCCGCTTCTACGACCTGCACGGCGCGGGCGAGGCCTGAGGCCCATGGACGCCGCCCGCCCCTATGTCGCGGCCTTTGCCAGCCGCTTCCTGCTGATGCTGCAGTACCGCGCCGCGGCCGTGGCGGGCTTCGCCACCCAGTGCTGGTGGGGGGCGATCAAGGTGATGATCTATGCGGCCTTCTTCGCCGCCGCCCCTGGCGCGGCCGACGCCTCCCCCATGAGCCTGACCCAGGCGATCACCTATGTCTGGATGGCCCAGGCGCTGCTGGCGCTGACCCCGTGGGGCGCCGATCCCGACATCGCTCAGGCCGTCCGCACCGGCTCGGTGGCCTATGACCGCCTGAGGCCCGTGGACACCTATTGGCTCTGGTATGTGCGCAGTGGCGCCTGGATGGTCTCCCGCGCTGCGCCGCGGGCCGCGCTGATGCTGCTCGCCGCGGGTCTCGCCCTGCCCCTGCTGGGCCTGTCGGACTGGGCCTGGGGGCCGCCGACCGACCTGACCGCAGCGGCCTTGTTCATTGTCAGTCTGTTGCTGGCGATCACCCTGTCCTCGGCCATGCTGATGCTGGTCAACCTCGTGGTCGCCGCCACCCTGACGGACCGAGGCGCGGTGACGCTCTACAATCCGCTGGTGATCGTCCTGTCGGGCAACCTCCTGCCCTTGGCCCTCTATCCCGACTGGGCGCAGACAGCCCTGCTGATGCAGCCCTTCGCCGGCATGCTCGACATTCCCCTGCGCCTCTATGTGGGTCAGCTCACCGGCGCCTGGGCCTGGGCGGGCCTGGGGCTGCAGGTCTTCTGGACGCTGGTCCTGATCCTGGTCGGCCGCGCGGCCCTCACCCGCGTCATGACCCGCCTCGACGTCCAGGGCGGCTGAAGGCCATGAACAGCCTCGCCCTGCTGGGCCGCTACTACGCCGCCTCCATGCGCGCCCAGATGCAGTACCCGGCCTCGGCCATCATGCTGGGGATCGGCGCCTTCCTGGTCACCATCATCGACATGCTGGCGGTCTGGGCCCTGTTCGACCGCTTCGGCCAGGTGCAGGGCTGGGGGCTCGGCGACATCGCCGTCTTCTACGGGGTGATCTCGGCGAGTTTCGCCATCACCGACTTCTTCACCCGTGGATTCGACATCTTCGGATCGGCCTTCGTCAAAACCGGCGCCTTCGACCGGGTGCTGCTGCGGCCACGCTCACCCACCCTCCAGCTGATCGGCCACGAGTTCCGCCTCAGCCGCTTCGGCCGGCTGGCCCAGGCCCTGCTGGTCCTCTTCGTCGGCGCCGCCTTGGTCGATCTCCAGTGGACGCCCGAAAAGGCGGTCCTGCTCGCTTGGACCATCGCCGGCGGCGTCGCCCTCTTCACCGGGCTGATGGTCCTGCAGGCCAGTTTCGCCTTCTGGACCACCGAGAGCCTGGAGGTGTTCAACGTCCTGACCTATGGCGGCGTCCAGGCCGGCCAGTTCCCGCTCAGCCTCTATGCGGGCTGGTTCCGCAACCTGCTGATCTTCATCGTCCCCATAGGCTGCGTCGCCTACTACCCCGTGCTGGCCTTGCTCGATCAGCCCGACCCGCTGGGCGCGCCGGCCTGGTGGCTGCCCACAGCGCCGGCCATGGGCTTCCTTTTCCTGGCCGCGTCCTTCCTCGCCTGGCGCGCCGGCATCGCCCGCTACACCTCGACGGGCAGCTGAGGGCCGCTGGCGCTGAGGCCCCGAATTTGCTACATGACCATCTAGATAGTCAGGAGCTGCAGATGAGCGCCGTAAGCCTCGCCGACGCCAAAGCCCATCTCAGCGAGCTGGTGGACCGGGTAGAAGCCGGTGAGTCCATCGAGATCACCCGCCGCGGCAAGCGCGTCGCCCGTCTGACAGCCGTTGATCGTCCGCGAAAGACGATCAGTCTGGCCGCACTCCAGGCCCTGACCCTGGCCAGCCCCCCTGCCGTCCAGGATGCCGCCGACCTCATCCGCAGCATGCGCGATGGCGAGCGCTATTGAGGGCCTATGTCGACACCTCGGTGATCATCGCCGCGCTGTCCAATGAGCCCGCGACGGCGCGAGCGCAGGCCTGGCTCGCGGAGCCGGACCCTGGTGATCTGCTGATCAGCGACTGGACGGTGACTGAAGTCTCCTCAGCCCTGTCGATCAAGCTTCGCACCAGCCAGATCGATCTCGATCAGCGTGCAGCGGCGCTCGGCCTGTTCCGCCAACTCGTCGCCGAAAGCTTCATCCTGCTGCCAGTGACAAGCGCACAATTCCAGACCGCCGCCCGGTTTGTGGACCAGCACCAGCTCGGCCTTCGCGCCGGCGACGCCCTTCATCTGGCTACAGCGTCCGACGCCGGCGCCACGGTCCAGACCCTGGACCAGCGACTGGCCCAGGCCGGATCGGCGCTCGGCGTCCCCACCATGCTCCTGGTCTGAGGCCTGTCTCCTCCCCTCCGTCATTCCCGGCCCTGCGCCGGGAATCCCTCGCGACGCTCGCGCCTGCCCTCGACAGGGATGCTCGCCACAAGGGCGAGCATGACGAATTGGGGGTCTGCGACCTACTCCGCCGCCATCAGCACCCGGCCGGCGGTGAACGAGGTCTTCTCGGCAAGCGAGGCCTTGGCCGCCTCGTATTCCGCGGCGAGCTTGGCCACCAGTTCGCCGGCGCCGAGGATTTCCTCCACCGCGCCGATGCCCTGGCCGCAGCCCCAGATGTCTTTCCAGGCCTTGGCCTTGGTGTTGCCGCCCGAGCCGAAGTTCATCTTCGACGGATCGGCCTCGGGCAGGTTGTCGGGATCGAGGCCCGCCGCCAGGATCGAGGGTCGCAGATAGTTGCCGTGCACGCCTGTGAACAGGTTCGAATAGACGATGTCCTCGCCGGAGCTCTCGACGATCATGTCCTTGTAGCCCTGGGCGGCGTTGGCCTCTTTCGTCGCGATGAAGGCCGAGCCGATATAGGCCAGGTCAGCCCCCATGGCCTGGGCGCCCAGGATCGCCGCCCCATTGGCGATGGCGCCCGACAGCGCGATGGGCCCGTCGAACCAGGTCCGCAACTCCTGGATCAGCGCGAAGGGCGACAGCGCCCCGGCATGACCGCCGGCCCCGGCCGCCACCGGGATCAGGCCGTCGGCGCCCTTCTCCACGGCCTTGCGGGCGAACCGGTCATTGATGATGTCGTGCATGACGATGCCGCCATAGGCGTGCACCGACTGGTTCACATCCTCCCGCGCGCCCAGCGAGGTGATGATGATCGGGACCTTGTACTTGGCCGCCATCTCCACATCGTGCTCCAGCCGGTCATTGGTCCTGTGCACGATCTGGTTCACCGCGAACGGCGCCGACGGCAGGTCGGGGTTCTTGGCGTCCCAATCGGCCAGCTCCTCGGTGATCTGGGCCAGCCATTCATCCAGCTGGCTCGCCGGCCGGGCGTTCAGCGCCGGGAAGGAGCCGACGATGCCGGCCTTGCACTGGGCGATCACCAGGTCCGGGTTCGAGATGATGAACAGCGGCGAGGCGATGGCCGGCAGGCGCAGGCGGTCACGGAGGATGGGCGGCAGGGCCATGGAGCGGTTCCTTGATCGTCAGACGTATGATTTACGATGTAAGCGGAAAAGCCCCTCAAGCGCAAGAAGCCTCGCAGGTCGCCGCGCCCAGACCCCAAGGTCTAGAAAATCCGCCGTCGGGCGCCGTTGCGGCGCCCTTGACGCTCCCCGCGCCCGCGGCTCATCACAGGGGCGATGGTCCAGATCGCTTCCCCCGCCGTGGAATTTCCGCCGGCCAGCGCCGAAGACTGGCGCGCCCTCGTCCTCAAGACCCTGGGCGACAAGCCCCCTGAAAGTCTGACCTCCACCACCGCCGAGGGCCTGACCATCGCCCCGCTCTATGGGCCGATGGAGGCGCAGCCGGTTCCCACCCGGCCCTTCGACCCTGCGCGCGCCTGGGACCTGCGCGGCGCCACCCGCCATCCGGACCCGGCCCGGGCCAACGCCGATATCCTGGCCGATCTGGAGGGCGGCGCGGCCTCGGTGCTGGTCGCCCTCGATCCGCAGGGCCAGACCGGCTGCGCCGTCGGCTCGACCGAAGACCTCGCCCGGGTCCTCGACGGCGTCATCCTTGAGCTGGCCCCGGTCGCCCTGGACGCCGGTTTCCACGGGACCATCGCGTCGGACTGGCTCAGCGCCGTCGCCAAGGCCGCGCCCGCCGCCCAGCTGCTGTTCCATCTCGATCCGCTCAGCGCCTTCGCCACGGCCGGCGAGAGCCCCGGCCCCATTGAGGCGCACCTTTTCGCTGCGGCCGGCGCGGCCGCCCGCCACGCCCAGACCTATCCCCAGGCCCAGCTCTTCCTGGCCTCCGGGGCCGTAGTCCATGAGGCCGGCGGCGGAGAGGCCTGCGAGATCGCCTTCGCCGCGGCCAGCGCCCTGGCCTACGCCAAGGCCATGGTCCGGGCCGGCATGAGCCTGGAGCAGGCATTTTCCCGCACCACCCTCGGCCTCGTCGCCGAGGCCGACTACTTCCTGACCATCGCCAAGCTGCGCGCCGCCCGCCTTGTCTGGGCCCGGCTCGTCGGCGCGTGTGGCCTGGAAACGCCCGCGCGGATCGAGGCCCGCGCCTCCCGGCGCATGCTCACCCGCCGAGATCCCTGGACCAACATGCTGCGCCTGACCTCGGCCGGCTTCGGGGCCGCGGTCGGCGGGGCGGACGCCGTGGTGCTGGGCGCCTTCACCGACGCCATCGGCCTGCCCTCAGCCCTGGCCCGTCGCCAGAGCCGCAACACCCAGCTGGTGCTGATGGAAGAGGCCCATATCGGCCGCGTCGCCGATCCGGCCGCGGGCTCGGGCTATATGGAGGCCCTGACCGATCAGATCGCCCGCGCCGCCTGGTCGGCCTTCCAGGTGACCGAGGGGATGGGCGGCATTGTTTCGGCGCTGACCGCCGGCCATATCGCCGCCGAGGTGGAGACCACCCGCACGGCCCGCGCCGACCTCGGCCAGCCGGCCATCGTCGGCGTCACGGCCTTCCCGCCGGCCAAGGACGAGCCCGTCGAGATCGACACCCCGCCCGTCCGCAGCGTCGAGGCGCCCTCGCCCCGCCTGCCCGGCCCCGACGGCCGCTGCCCGCCGCTGTCGCCCGTTCGCCTCTCTGAACCCTTCGAGACCCCCAATGTAGAGGCGACCGCCCGATGAGCGCCTTTCCCGACTATACTGAGATCCCCTTCGACGCCGAGCGGCCCGCCCCGAAAGCCCCCAAGGCCGAGCCCTGGGCCACGCCGGAAGGCGTCGCCGTCTCGCCCGCCTATGGTCCCGCCGACATCGCGGGCCTGAGCGGCCTGGACGGCTATCCCGGCCTCGCCCCCTTCCTGCGCGGTCCCTATCCGACCATGTACGCCACCAATCCGTGGACCATCCGCCAGTATGCGGGCTTCTCCACGGCCGAGGATTCCAACGCCTTCTACCGCCGCAACCTGGCGGCCGGTCAGAAGGGCCTGTCGGTGGCCTTCGATCTCGCCACCCACCGGGGTTATGACTCCGACCATCCGCGGGTGGCCGGCGACGTAGGCATGGCCGGCGTGGCCATCGACTCCATCCTCGACATGCGCACGCTGTTCGACGGCATCCCGCTCGATCAGATGAGCGTGTCCATGACCATGAACGGCGCCGTCCTGCCGATCCTGGCGCTCTATATCGTGGCGGCCGAGGAACAGGGCGTGCCGCCGGCCAAGCTGTCCGGAACCATCCAGAACGACATCCTCAAGGAGTTCCTGGTCCGCAACACCTACATCTATCCGCCAGCGCCTTCGATGCGGATTATTTCCGACATCTTTTCATATACTTCGACGGAGATGCCGAGGTTCAACTCGATCTCCATCTCCGGCTATCACATCCAGGAGGCCGGGGCGACGCTGGACCTGGAGCTGGCCTACACCCTGGCCGACGGGATCGAATATGTCCGCGCGGGCGTCGCCGCCGGCATGAGCGTCGACACGTTCGCCCCCCGCCTATCCTTCTTCTGGAATGCGGGCATGAACGCCTTCATGGAGATCGCCAAGCAGCGGGCCGGCCGCCTGCTGTGGGCCGAGCTGATGCAGGCGGAGTTCGCGCCCAGGGACCCCCGCTCGCTCTCCCTGCGCGCTCATACCCAGACCAGCGGCTGGAGCCTGGCGGCGCAGGACGTCTACAACAATGTCGCCCGCACCTGCGTCGAAGCGATGGCGGCCACTGGCGGCCAGACCCAGAGCCTGCACACCAACTCCCTAGACGAGGCGCTGGCCCTGCCGACGGACTTCTCCGCCCGCATCGCGCGCAACACCCAGCTCTTCCTTCAGCTCGAAAGCGGCCAGACCCGGGTGATCGACCCCTGGGGCGGCTCCTATTATGTGGAGCGCCTGACCGCCGACCTCGCCGCCCGCGCCCGCACCCACATCGCCGAGGTGGAGGCCTTGGGCGGCATGGCCAAGGCCATCGAGGACGGCCTGCCCAAGCGCCGGATCGAAGAGGCCAGCGCCCGGACCCAGGCCCGCATCGACTCCGGCCGCCAGAGCGTGGTCGGCGTCAACCGCTACCGCTCGGCTGACCTGGACGAGATTCCGGTGCTCAAGGTCGACAACTCCGCCGTCCGCGAGCGCCAGCTCGAAAAGCTCGCGCGCCTGAAGGCCGATCGCGATCCCACAGCCGTCCAGGCCGCCCTCGACGCGCTCACCGCCGGCGCGGCCGGAAACGGCAACCTGCTGGCCCTGTCGGTCGACGCCGCCCGCGCCAAGGCCACGGTGGGCGAGATCAGCTACGCCCTGGAAAAGGTGTTCGACCGCCACAAGGCCAAGGCCGACGCGGTCAAGGGCGTCTATCTGCGCGAGGCTGGCGAGACCCCTGCGGCTCTGAAGGCCAAGGCCATGGTCGGCGCCTTCGCCGCCGCCGACGGCCGCAAGCCCCGGGTGCTTATCGCCAAGATGGGCCAGGACGGCCATGACCGCGGCCAGAAGGTGATCGCCTCGGGCTTCGCCGACCTGGGCTTCGAGGTGGAGATCGGCGACCTCTTCCAGACCCCGGCCGAGGCCGCAGCCCTGGCCGTCGAGCAAAAGGTCCATGTGGTGGGGGCCAGCTCCCTGGCCGCCGGCCATCTGACCCTGGTGCCCGAGTTGAAGGCCGAACTCGCCCGCCTGGGCCGTCCCGACATCCTGGTGGTGGTCGGCGGCGTGATCCCGCCTGAGGACTTCGCCGCCCTGACCGACATGGGCGTCGCCGCCATCTTCCCGCCCGGCACGGTGGTCCCCGAATGCGCTATCGAGGTCCTCGACCGCCTCAACGAAGAGTTGGGCTACGCCCAGCTGGACCCCGTCCGTAGCTGACCGGTCACAGTCCCGGCAGGCGGCCAGCCAGATCCAGGCCCCACCGGGCGTCATAGGCGCGCCAGGCGAAGGTCACGGCCACCGCCCATAGGACGCTGAACAGCGAGCCCACCAGGAAGTACTCGGCGTTCAGCTTCTCCTCCAGGTCCTTGAACCGCGCCACGCTCTTGAGCGCCACCACGGCCACCAGGACCTCCCACGCCCCCAGCAGCAGGCCCGCGGCGATGGTCAGGCGCTCCAGGTCGCCGATCACCCGGCCGACTCGGGGCTCCTTGGCGGAACCCTCCGTCGCCGCCGGAACGCCATCGGCGGCGATCCGAGCGGCGCTCAGGCCGCTCCACCTCAAAAGCAGCTTGCAGGCCAGGTTGCCGCCCCAGGTCAACAGCAGGAGCGCAACCAGCGACGCGCCGAGGCTATGGAAAAGGGCTGCGCTCATGCCAGACCCAACGCCCGGTCGAGCCTTGCGGCCATGGCCTCGAGCGCCGCCCATTGGCGCTCATAGAGATCGAAGCGTCCTGCGCGGCGGATCTTGTAGAGGGTCTGAGGCGACATCCTGAGCCGATCGGCCAGGGGGGCCGCGGCCTCCCCCCGCAAGGCCAGCACCACTTCCCGCTGGCGGTCGGTCCAGCTGTCCTCAATCTGCGTCAGGCCGGCGCCCACCGCTTCCATCAGGGCCTGAAGCTCCGGTTCTCCGCGCAGTTCGAAACGATAGGCGTTGGCGTCGCGCTTGTCCGCCAGCCGCTGGCGGCTTCCGGCCAGCCCCGGTCCCATCATGTTCCAGGCCCGCGCCGGGTTCACCGGCGTCTCCAGCCGCACCGCCCCCAACACGAACCGACAGCCGACTCCCCCGCTGAGCAGCTGCGCCCGCAGGTCGCGCACGATGCGCAGGCCGCCTTCCAGGGTGGCGCAGAGCCCCTGGAATTCATCCCCCAGGGTGATGGTCAGGGGCGAGACGATTTCCCGCCGATGGGCGTCGTTGGCCCCTTGGATCGCGGCGTTGAAGCTTGCGTGCAGGCCCTCGACTGACGCCGTATCCTCGCTCGACACGAGGTCGCCCATGACCACCGCGTGGGTGGTCCGCGGAAGTGTCTCCAGGAGGGGTTCGACGAGCGCGTCCATGTCGTCACCCTATACCGGGCCAACGCCTAATGGTATCCCAAAAGAGGGATAATTTTTCTCAGTATCCCAATTTCGGGCTAACGCGACGGTCTAATCCACGCCAAGCCCAAAGCCAGGACGCAGCCTGCGCCAATGCCGGCGATCAGGTCGTGGGCCAGAGTCAGGGCCAGCGTCACCGCCATCACGGCTGCGCCGCCGCGGTTCTCCCGCGCCAGATGGGCGATCTCGGTCTTCTCGACCATGTTCCAGGCCACCACCACCAGCAGGCCCGCCAGGGCGGCCAGCGGCACATAGGCCGCCAGGGGCGCGGCGACCAGCATGAAGGCCAGCAGGTAGAGGCTGTGCAACATGCCCGAGACGGGGGAGCGGGCGCCGGCGCGGACATTGGTGGCGGTCCGCGCAATCGTGCCGGTGACCGGCATGCCGCCGAACAGGGCCGCCCCGGAATTGGCGACCCCCTGGGCCACCAGCTCCATGTTCGAGCGATGGCGCCGGCCGCTCATCCCATCGGCCACCACCGCCGACAGCAGGCTTTCGATGGCGCCCAGCAGGGTGAAGGCGGCCGCCGCCGGCAGCACGGCCATCACCTTGGCCAGGGACAGGTCCGGCAACTGCGGCAGGGGCAGATGGTTGGGGACGCCGCCGAACTTCGAGCCGATGGTCTCCACCGGCAGGTTGAGCAGCACCGCCGCGCCAGAGGCCAGGCCGACGGCGATCAGCAGGGCCGGCCAGGCCGGCCGCCAGCGCCTCACCGCCAGGATGATTCCGACCACACTGAAGGCCACGGCGGCGGCGGGCAGGCTGAGGCTCGGCAGGGCCTGAACGAGCGCCGCCACCTTCGGCCCAAACTCGGCGGGTTCGCCGCCAGCCAGGGTCAGGCCCAGCAGATCGCGCACCTGGCTGGCCAGGATGATCACCGCAATGCCGGCGGTGAACCCCACCGTCACCGGACCTGGGATCAGCCGGATCAGATTGCCCAGGCGCAGCAGCCCGCCGGCCGCCAGCATCAATCCTGAAAGGAAGGTCGCCAGGACCAGCCCCTCAATCCCGTGAAGGTGAACCGTGCCGGCCACCAGCACGATGAAGGCGCCCGCCGGCCCACCGATCTGGAACCGGCTGCCCCCCAGCATCGAGACCAGGAAGCCGCCGACAATGGCCGTATAGAGCCCCCGCTCGGGCCCGACGCCCGAGGCGATCGCAATGGCCATGGACAGCGGCAGGGCGACGATGGCCACGGTCAGGCCGGCCACGGCGTCGGCCCGGAGGTCGCTCAGCCCGTAGCCCGCCCGCAACAGGGTGGCGAGCTTGGGCACATAGAGGTTCGAAGCCTTGGCGGCGTCGGTCATGGGGGTCTGCTGGCCGATGGGACCGCCATGATCCTCCCACACGCCGCCCCTGTCGATGATCTGCCGCAAAACCGCCGATCAGACTTGATGTCAGATCTTAACGCCCCGCCGACCGGCTCGCGCCCTGCGCTTGCGGTCCCAGCTCTCGGGCAGGGCCGAGGGTCCGTGGCGGGCCTCGATGTCCTTTTGCAGCGCCTTGGCCGCCATCAGGTGGCCCGGGAACAGGGTGTCGACGGTCCAGCCGACCACCGGCACGGTGGACGATGCGGAGTCCACCGCCAGATAGGTCAGCATCTTGCCCAGGGTCATGACCGACGCGCCGCCGCGAAATCCTGCGGCCACCAGCATCGCGCCGGCGCCCACGCTGTAGACCGTACCGGCCACCGGCACCCAGGCGAGGATGCCGTCGAGGCCAAGCCCGAAGGGGCCAACCCCCACCAATCGGTCGGAGAGCCGCTTGATCCGCTCTGCCGCCCGCCAGGCGTGGTGGGCCTTTTCCTGGGTCGTCGCCATGGGCTCCTAACGCTGAAGGTTGGCGGAAGGCTCCGCCCGTCGCACGAAAGCCTGAGCGCGCCTCTAGCCCAGAAAGACCACGCGCCGCCGCTCCTTGCCATCCTTGATGCGGGCGAGAATCTCCCGGTACTCGGGGGTGTTGACCACATCCTTGCGGGCGCCCTCGAAATAGATGGTCTCTTCCATGTGCTTGAGCATCAGGTCCGCCGCCCATTTGTGGCCGGAGAACAGCACGTCGGCCAGCTTGCCCAGGCCGCCCGGCACAGGGGCGATGCCGATGGCCAGATCGGCCAGCAGCACCATGGTCGCCTCCAGCAGCACCATGGGCGCGCAGCGGCCGCGCACCCCGTCGCTCAGCAGCACGACCCCCGCCCCGAAGCTGTAAAGCCCGCCGGCCCATGGGATCCAGGTGAGCAGGCCATCCAGACCCACCCCCACAGGACCGATCTTGATGACGTTGTCCGACAGCCGTTTGGTGCGCTCAATGCTGGCGCGGACATTATGCAGATCGATGTGCGATCGGGCGAAGAACATGCGCGCGCCTCCGGCAAGCCTCGCCAGTCTGGACTAAACAAGCGCAGCCTTGAAGACATGGACCGGCTTTTCCCCCAATCATAGACCCGTGTTCCACTAACGCTCGCCCACGGCGCGATTCCACATCGCAACCCAGGCCCTCTGGCTTTAGAAAGTGAGATCATGGCGCGCGCTCCAGACATCCTCATCGTCACCACCGACTTCATCGAAGGCCGCCCGGCGCGCCAGCACATGGGCATGGTCTCGGCCCAGGCGATCCTGGGGGCCAATGTGGTGCTCGATCTGATGGCGGCGATCCGCGACTTCTTCGGCGGCCGGTCCAAGGGCTATGAGCGGGTGCTGGCCCGCGCCCGCGAGGACGCCCTGGCCGCCCTGGCCAAGGAGGCCGAGGCCATGGGCGCCAATGCGGTGCTGGGCGTCGACCTCGACTACCACGCCATCGGCCCCAACGGTCAGATGCTGATGGTGGCCGTCAACGGCTCGGCGGTGGTGATCTAGCTGTCGAAGCCGGGCCACCCGCACGGACGCTCCCATGCAGGGTCGCTCGACTAGGCTCAGGCCGCGCCGGATTGCAGAACGATCTGCTGGGCGCTGGCTTCGGCGATGAGGCGATCCTGGGCCTGTGTGAAGCTTGCCCGGACGGTGATGAGCTGCCGGGTGGCGGCGATCACCTGGGCGTGGATTTCGACCGGCGCGTTGCGGCCGATCCTTAAGAAGCTCACCTGAAGCTGGGTCGTGCGATACTGCCGATCGCCGGGGATCACCGTCATGGTGGCGAAGGCCAGGGCCTGATCGGCCAGGGCGGCGATATAGCCTCCAAAAAGCGAGCCATCGGCGGTGTCCAGGCTGGGGTGCGGCGTCCAGGTCTTGCGCGCCCAGCCCTCCCCCCAGGCGTCCAGACGCCCCAGCCGCAGCTGCTCGACGATCGGCGGCAATTCTCCCTCGCCCGAACGGATCGCCTCAAGTCGTTCAATCGCCGATGTCATTCGACGCCCCTTCGCGGTGGAATGCGGCTAGGCTAGCCAGGCCGTGGCCGGCGCCCTACTCGCCTTCGGCGCGGCGGCCACACTCCAGATGGCGGAGCCTCAACTGTCTGACCAAACACGGAAAACGCCCCGCCAGAAGCGCGCCGCCGAGACCGTGGACATCATCCTGGAGGCGGCGGCTCAGCTTTTGGAGCGCCACGGACTTGAGGGCTTCACCACCAACGCCGTGGCTGAGCGCGCCGGCGTGAGCATCGGCGCCGTCTATCGCTACTTTCCCAACAAGCGCACCCTGATGCACGCCCTGGCCGAGCGCGAGAGCGCCCTGCATGGGGCGGAAATGCAGCGGCTGCTCGGGTCCAACGGGGCCGGGCTCGCCCCTGACCGCGCCCTAGTGCGCGCCTTCATCGGCGCATTTCAGGGCCGCGCCCGCGCGCGGCGCATCGCCATGGGCGTCTGGTTCGAGATGACGCCAGCGGAGGTGCTGGCGCGCCGGTTCGACGCCTTCACGCAGGTCCTGGACCAGACGCAAGGGCGCCATGAGCCGATCAGCGCCTTCGTGCTCACCCGCGCCCTGCACGGGGCCTTGCGTTCAGCCGTTCTGGAAGGGGTAGACTTCTTCCACGATCCGGCCTTCGAGGACGAGCTGGTCAGCCTGTCGCGGGCCTATCTCGCCCAGGTCCGCGCCCGCGCAGAGGGTCAGGACAAGGCCTGACCTTCCCGCCGCCGTCACATCATGTCGCCGGCGGCGGCGTCGAGCAGCAGGAAGACCCGGCCGGCGTCGGAGGCCAAGAGGGTGGCGACCATGAAGCCCTCATGGTCGCGGGCCACCGCTTCCTCCAGCATGCCCCGATAGCGCCGCACATAGTCGCTGGCCTCGCCCTTCAGGGCGTCGTCGGTGAACAGGCGACGGGTCAGGCGACGCGTGGCGGCCGGCGCCAGGCGACGGACCACCTGGCGGGCGCCCTCGGCGTCGCCGGTCTGCACCGCGGCCCCGATCTCCTCGATCCGGCTCCGGGGCAGCAGGGCCGAGGGGTCGATGCCCATGTCGACGATGTCGGCCAGCAGCTGGGCCTCGCGGCGCTCATCCGAGGGCCGGGGCGGCGGCGCGTCGATGGCCGCCAGCAGGTCCTTCCAGGTCAGGCCCTCGCCGTCGTCGCCTTCGGCCTGGGGCGGGGGCGGTCCGCCGGCCGACTCGAACAGATTGGAGAACTCCTCGTCCGTCGCCGTCGGCGTCAGACGCAGGCGGGGACGCAGGCCAGCCTCCTCAGCGGTCTGGCGGCGAGGCTCGCGCTCGGGCCCGCGCGAGGTCCGCGGCGCCGGCTCGTTGAGCTCAAGGGGGTCTTCGTCACGCGCCTGTGGGGCGTCGCCCACGGGCGGACGCGGGCGGGTCTCACGGACCGGCGGGCGGCGCTCGCGCGTCGGCGGCAGGCCAGAGCCCAGCCCCGAGCCCAGGCCTGAATTCAAACCAGAGCTGGCGCTGCTGGCCACCGAGCCCATGAGGCGCACGGCCTCGCTCAGCATCTCGTAATTTCGGCTGACCCGCTCCTGGAAGGCCGCGTCGATCGCCTGGGTCTCCTCGGCGGTCCGTCGGGCCTGATCCATCAGGTCCTCAATGCTCTCACCCACCGCCTGGCGCACATCCTGCGCCTGGCGTCGGGCGCTGGCCGGAATATCGGCGGCCCGGACGTCGAGATCGGCCATCAGGGTCTGCAGCTCGTTCAGGGTCTGCCGGGCGGACGCCGCGCCGGCCTCGAGCTTGCGCGCCGTCTGGGCGCCGGCCTCTTCCACCAGGCTGGCCGACTGTTCGATCAGCGAACGGGCCTCTTCCAGCCGTCCCTCGAACACCTGGTCGGCCTTCTGGCCGGCGGCGAAGGCGGCCTCGGACAGCTGGTCCACCTGCTGGCGGGCGGCCTCGGCGTGGCGGGCGGCGGCCAAGCGGGTCTCTTCGGCGGCGTCCGACAGGGCCGCGATCGCCTGGCGGGTCTGGGCCTCAAGCTGCGCCCGCTCCCCCGACGCGGTTTCCGACAGGCTCTTCCAGGACTGGCGGATGCTCTCGCCAAAGGCGTCACGCTCGCCCTGGGCGGCGTCGGCCAGATCGCCGAACTGATCAGCCGCCTGGGCCACAAGTTCGCGCAGCATCTGGGCGCCCTTGATGGCCCGGTCCCCCATCTCCACGGCCGAAAGCCGGGCTTCGGACAGGTATTCGGCCAGCTTGGCGGTATGGGTCTCGGCCTCGGCGGCGAAGGATTCCTGGTCGGCGCGCAGGCCGTGGGCCACGGCCACCAGGGCGGCGCGCTGCTCCGACAGCCCCACCTCGGCGGCGCCCACCTGATCGGCGACGCCGGCGCCGGCGCTTTCCAGGCGCGCGATATGACGGGTCAGGTCTTCGCCGACCACCCGGGCGACATCGCTGGTTTCCCCCGCCGCGGCGGCCAGGTCGGCGGCCCGGGCGGCCAGCGAGGCTTCGGCTTCGCGCAGCTGGGTCTCGGCCAGGTCGGAGGCCTCGGCGACCATGCGCGCCTGGCTGGTGATTGCGTCCATGACGGCGGTGGACTGGGCGTCGAGCCGGCCCGCCAGGGTGGTCATCTCCGAGCGCTCGTGAGACAGGGCCCGCGTCAGGTTTTCCGCGGTGCGCGCCGAGGCCTGGGCCGCATTGACCAGCTGCTCGGTCTCCGCCGCCAGGGCCGCGCGCAGGGCCGACAGCGTCTCGCGGGCGTCATGGGCGGCCTCGCCGGCGCGGACGATCTCCTCACGGACATTCTGCACCACCTCGCCGGCCCGACCGGCCGCGATCATCGCCGGCGAGACCAGTTCATCGGCCAGGCGCTGGGTGCGGCGGGCCTCGAGGGCCAGCTTCTGCCCCTGGCGCAGGGCGTAGGCCACGACCCAGACCAGCACCGCCGGCGCCAGGGCCAGCAGGGCGAAGACCGCCAGGGCGAAGGCGTCGTTCTGGAAGGGGACCACATCCCCGCGATAACCCCAGGCATAGGCGATCGGCGCCAGCGACCAGAGGGCGGAGATGGCGGCGGCCCCGGCATAGATCGGCCAGGCGGGCGGCATCTCGCCTGAGCCCGCTTCAGCGCCTCTGGAGGCCGTCAGGGCGCCGCCGCTGGCCCGGGCGGGGCTGCGGTGGGGGCTGGACCGGGTCAGGTCGCCGCTCGGCGCGGGCTCGGCCAGGCGGAAGGGTTCTTCGGTGGAGGCGTCCTGCGGACCTGGCGCCGAAGGTTCGAACAGTTCGGCGTCGGGCCCATCGTCGTCAGCCGCCGGGCGCGGGGCCTCATAGGCCTGGGCGCCAAAGGACTGGGCGCTCGAAACCGGCGCGCTCGAAACCGGGGTGTCGTGATAGGTCGCCTCGGAGTCCGCCTCTTCGGGCGCGGCGGTGAGGTCCAGGTCGTGGTCGGGGCCGGCCTCGGGGATGTCGGACTCCGGGCGTTCGGCCGGATCCGGCTCGGTGAGGCTTTGGAAATCCAGCGGTTGATGACGCCGGTTCTTGATCTTCATCTGCGGCCCGTTACTGGCGGCCAAC
>Ga0114900_1001042_pt1 | contig 18290 bp, 14 predicted proteins | sample MalvireepMed_231_FD_89685 | JGI IMG/M metagenome (GOLD analysis project Ga0114900, IMG submission 89685) | Marine viral communities from the Global Malaspina Expedition - Malaspina viral metaG DeepMed_231 | ecosystem: Environmental > Aquatic > Marine > Oceanic | place: Mediterranean Sea...
AGCGCTCGTCGGGTACATGCTGCAGGTTGTCCACGATCTCGGCCATGCGCATGATCTCGGCCAGTGCGGCCTTGCGCCCTTCGTGCGTCTCACCATGAGAGGCGATATGCACCAGCAACGGCGTGATGCCGCTCCAGCTGGGTGCAATGTTGATGGTTTCTTTCATTGGATCACCTTGGGTTGTTTGTGGGTTAAAGGATGCGGCTGTATCTACTCCCATTGTTCAGCCGCTAAGGGTGGAGGCCGGGCTGCTATTCAGGGTCAAGTACATCAGGGGTCAACCAGTACAGGACCGTCTCGGGTGCCATGGCCCAGAAGCGTATTGCATTGGGTGACATGAAGACGAGCCAGCGCTGAGCTTCGTGCGGGTTGCGGTCCCGCTGTTCGCGAAGATACTCTGCCGCAATGTCGCAGCGGGTTGGAGTGGTGCACTTGCCGCAGCCTACGTTGAAGCCGTAGCACTTGGCGCAGGGCTTGTTCGGGTACTGGAAGCATTCGTACTGCTCAAGGATCTCATCACGGTGAAAGGCCATCTCTGCGCGCAGCTCAGTTATGGCGCGCATAACCTCATCCTCGTTACTCTTCCAGCGTATGCCTTGGCTGTTGAGGCTGACGTACTCGCCTTCATAGTGGCCGAAATCTGCCCAGCCAGCACCGAGCCAGCGCGGGACCAGAGTCCCCGTTGAAAATGTCGAGAGGGTCGAGACGGCATCAGCCGGGTATTCCTTCGTGAGGTAGTCGCACCCCTCATTCAAGCCCGTGAACTTGTTCTCCAACAGTCTGATGTTGGACACTCTGCAACGATCACTCATTGCGCACCTCCTCATTAGGCGTTAGAGTTGTTTACTCTCTGCAGCATCGCCTGCCGCAGACAATCATACTGTACCGCAGCGCCTTGCCCGTTGCAAGCGCAAATCTATAGGAAGCTCTGCAATGAAGGACGCACCTGATCGGGCACCCGCTCCCGGCCGTAAACGCTCTGCAGCTCACCAGCGCCGCCGTGACCTCGGACAGCTGCTTGAGGCGCACGGGATCACCCTGATCGACACGCACTACCCACGCCTGCAGCTGCTGGCTCTGCTGGCCGTTGTCGTACACGCTGCAGCAGACGCCGACAACGTCACGCCTGAACTGGTCGTGAAGCGCGCCCGTCACAAACTCCAGAGCCTTGGCGTCAAGGTCCCGGCCCGGCCTCCACCCCGTGCGCGTGTAGAGGATCAGGCAGCAGCTGGTGAAGGTGGCTGAGGTGAACGGGGCAAGGCTACAGCTTCGCAGGCCAGCGCCAGCCAACCACGCCAACGCTGCAGCCGTTCCGTTAAGCGCCGGTCGGCTGGATGAGGCTTCGGATCTGGCTGGAAGGCACGGCTCACCCCTACGTAGTAGGGGCCACGTCGTTTCCTCCCAGTCTCCTACGGAGAGGGGCAGCAGCAGGGCCAGACCGGCGCTGAGCTTTTCAGCTAGTGCAGCAGGGTCCAGTAGTCTCGGACCCCCGGAACCCCAGCATAGCCAGCTGCGACAGGGGCAAAGTTAAAGGTAGTGTGTGTGATTCTATGCATTAGTTTTATTATGCGACGCTAAGAAAGTGGGGCCAAACGTACCGTAGGCACTAGGGGGCTGGACGCCTTCGTCGCCAACTTATATTACATGCCTACCCACAAAAAACCGCAGCCCGTATTTTCACCCAGCTTAGGGGTCAAAGGGCCTCAGGGGGGCCTTTCTGTGGATAATAAGGGGTGTTGTGAAGGGGTGTTGGGGTAGAAGCAGTGATTGTCTTGATATTGATGTTGAGGGTGTTGATGTTGTTCTGCGGTGAGTGGACCATTAGACGAACATCAACGACAAACAACTACATCTTTAATCAAGATTGGGAGTAGCAGCCCCATTAAGTGGGAGTCAAGGGAGCGGGCTAACGGTAATTATCCCTAGGGATACAGGGAAAACAGGTAAAAGTCAAGCAATATCTGGGAAATACTTTATTTATTTATTTCTTTAATTGCTGTTGATGTTACAGATGTTGTTGTTTGTAGGGGGGTTATACACCAACCCAGCTTCTTGGTGTTTTTTTTCTTTCTTTGCTGCGCAGTTTGCGGTAATAATCCAATTCTACTTTCTTCTCTTTAGCTATTGCTATGCGATCAGAGCCATAGAACGTGAAGATAAGGGCATCGGCTATGTCAGGGGAAGACTCACCGCGATTACGGATACTTTTCTTAGTCTCAACAGCCAGTGGCCCTTCAGAGTCATCATATTTAGGCACGGCTAATTCTTTAGCCAGCTGTTGGAAGAGGCTGCCATTGTCAGCAAAGATAGGAGCCTTGTGAGAGAAGAAGAGTCTTGCTTGCCACCACAGCCAGTCTCTCATGCGCTTACACTTGACACCGCCATCTGCCCAGGGCTTTTCGTGAGGGACAATAGCCTGTACGACAACAGGCGACTCCATCAGCCTGTCCCTGACAGTCTTGAACACTCCGGCTCCCACACCATTCTTCTCAATGTTAATCTTAGTGATGGGGATGCCTGCATCAATGAACTCATGGTATTTGCTGATAATGAACTCGTTAGTGTCAGGGATTGACCTACGCCACCTGTCCACGGCCACGACGACATTGCCCATCCGCAGAGCCATGGCACTGAAGTCTGCGCCTTCATCTGCAACGTCTATGCCCATGATGGCTACGGCCCCTGGCTGCTGCTCTGGCAGCTCACGGTCAAAGCACCTGGTGATATGGGCAGTGGGGATGAGCTGGTCCTTGGCTTCTATGGGGAAGTCGCCATTGACACGAACCCTGACGACGTTGCTGTCTGCCCCGAAAGTTTCCTCTTTCTCTGCGATAGACTCTGGTGTGACACGGCCGCGCACTTCTATTTCATGCTTGATGCCAGCTGGATCGTAGTAGTCGTAGGTATACGTTGTGCTTGTCAGGCAATCTCTGCAGTTAAACTGGAATCCTTTCCAGACTGAGGATTTCTGCATAAAGGCTCTGTAGAAAAATCCCGAGGGGCGCGTGGGGTTACCGAACATGATTGCCCTGGCATCTTCGTCTGACATGACGCCTGAGAGAACCTCAAAGATCACGTCTGGCATACCGCTGGGCTCCTCGCAGACAATAAGGGGTGTACCATGGAATCCCTGCATTGCATCGGGATTGTCCTTTGATGCGGTGCGCTGGCAAGAGAACCAGGGATTCTCCCCGTGGGCGTAGCGGCATTCCTCTTCAGTGATGACAAAAGACTCTGCGAGGAAGGGCATCATGTGTCCCTTCACCAGCTTGATCTCTTCCCACAGCACATTCTCTACGGTGTTCTTAGTCGGGCCCGTGCAGAGGCACTTGAGGGGGATCCCTGGGATCTTGTTGCAGACCAGGTGCCAGAAGTGCAGCCAGGCCTCCAGCCGCGTCTTGCCTACGCCATGGCCGGATTTGATGGCAATGTACCTGTTATTGGGCACGGCCATCAGCACTTCAGCCTGCTGGTGGGTGGGGTAACCGTGTTTCCAGCCCTGACACGCCTCAATGACAAACGCCAGTGGGTACCGCTGCCAGCGATCAATATAGAAGGCGAGCTTGTCGAGTACCTTCTCGACAGTCACCCCAGGCCCAACCCTTTCCATCAACCATCCTCAGTATGGCATTTGCCATTGCAGCAGATGCTCTTGGCCTTCAACATACAGCCACGGTCAACCTCGGCCTCTGTCTCGATCCAGACCTGGGCTCCACAGGGTAGCGGCTTGTCTGGTCGATAGATGACCTTGGCCGGGCCATGGATGGTGACCTCATGCGCGTAATGGTTGCTTTTGTAGGTCTTGACGGTCAGGACGGGCTTGTTGGTGCCGTTCTTCCTGTTGGCCTTTATCACATGTTGATTGACATGAATGATAGTCTTCATACAAAAAATGTACACTTTATGCAAAAAATGTACAGTTGCGACTGGAAAAAAGTTTTTCCCGCTCTATTTTTTAATAACCTTTATACCCTGACGGCGGCTATGGCGACGGAAAAAGATTTACTGAAGAAGCTAAACAATGCTGTTACAACGGCTTTGGTGGATCGGGTTCTTGATAACCCCGCCGAATACCTTGATAGCTTGCCTGAGCGTGAGCGCTCGGAATTATTCAAGCGCAAGATTACTCAGGCCAAGGTAAGTGACGAGCGCGTAGATCACCAGACGGTGGAGCTGCACAAGGCCTTGTCGCGTTTACCTGATGTTCCTGACTTGCGTAAGGAGATCGGTGCGATGCGCGCCTTGATCATCCGCCAGGAGAATCAGCTTATACTCGCGCAAAAGGAAACGGAGATGTGGCGTCACCGGGCCCAGGGCGAGAAGAGCGCTGACGGCTTTCTGCAGTACATCAATCACTTTTGCCGCTACGCCGAGGATTATTTCAACGGCCTGCGGGATCATTTTGTTACTCACGAATACGTCAAGAGCGTATGTGATCGGCTAACAGACAGGGGAATCGTTAGTGCCAAGGAATCCTGAGCATCGTTTTGAGTCAATGACGCAGCAGGCCGTGGAGTATCAGCGGCCGTGGCGCAATGGCAATACGCGGAACTACGAGTTCTACGATGGCGTCCAGTGGTCAGCAGACGACCTGTTGGTGCTGGAGGATCGTGGCCAGCATCCCACTGTCATCAACATGTGCCGTGCACAGATTGACATGATCGCTGCGATTCAGATTGAGTCAGCTGCCGACATGATCATGGTAGGCCGCGCCCAGGGTGACGAGGACCAGGCTGGTGACTTCACTGCCTTACTGCGGCAAGTTGAAGACGAGAGCCGCTTCCGCTTCCACCGCAACCTTGCCTTCATGGACGGGTTGAAGGGTGGTGTTGGCTGGATGCACGTTGGGGTCAAGGACAAGAAGGTGTGGGTACGCCGCCGTCCATGGCAGGAGATCCTATGGGATCCGTATTCCGTGGGGCCCGTCATGGAGGACGCTGCCTTCCAGGCGCGACAATACTGGATGGACCGCGAGATGGCCATGAAGCAGTGGCCAAACAAGAAGAGCGAGCTGGAGGAGCTGGACACAGATGACTACGGCCCGCACCAGGACGACTTCGATAGTCAAGAGAAGGATGTGCAGTCGGCCCTGGCCAACAAGCCCATGATCACCCTGGCCAACAACGGCCGACGCATCCGCATCACTGAACACTGGTACAGGGAAGACGATGGCGACATCCACCGCGTCGTCTATGCTGGGCCCATCTTCCTTGAGGGAAGCGAGGACGGCAAGAACCTGTCACCATTTGACAACAAGGACATTTATCCCTTTATCCCATTCGTGGCCTTCCGCGACCGTCACGGTAACCCGATGGGAGTTATCGCCTTCATCATTTCTCTGCAGGAGCTGCTTAACAAGGTTAACAGCAAATATCTGCACACCCTCTCCAGCTACACGGCGATCTTTGAGGAGGGCTCCATTGACAACATTGACGAGCTGCGCCACCAGCTGGCCCAGCCCGACAGCGCCATCCGGGTGAACGACGGGGCGCTGCGTGACAAGCGCATCACGATAGAGAAGCAGGCATCTGAGCTTGTGCATCTGCGTGACATGATACAGCTCTACATCCAGATGATCCAGCGGGTGACCGGGGTCAATGACTCACTGCTTGGCTTTGGCAGCACCAATGCCCGCAGTGCCTTGCAGGAGAGTGCGCGTTCAGCCCAGGGCACAGCCATGCAGACATCCATCATGGATCACTTTGGCCTGACCAACCAGCGCATCTCCGAAGTGATGATCTCGCTTATCGGACAATTTTACAGTGAAGAAACGCAGGCGCGCATCCTTGGGACTGACGGGCAGACGGAGTTCCGCCAGTTTAATGATATGCAGCAGACTGCGATGATAGATGAATTTGGCAATTTTCTTGGCGAAGGCACACCAAGGCAAAAGTCAATCAAGGACATTCTCAGGTTTGACGTTATTTTCAAACGAGTGACACCGTTTACGAGCATTCGCGAGCACCAGCTGGCCATGATCGTGGAAGTGGTCAAGGCTGGCGTATTGCCGCCGCAAGTAGCGGGCCCACTCATCGTTGAAAATCTCGACTTACCTAACAAGGAACCGATCCTCCAGGCACTCAGCGAGTTTTACGCTGCGGCCGCTGGAGGTGGAACGCCTGGTCAAGCAGCGCCCCCCATGTAGGGAGCACTCCTGTGAAGCGAGGCTAAGGGGCCAGAGAAGGCCCGTATAAAAGGAGAGAGGCAATGGCTGAAGAAGCTGTGCTTGAATTGGAAGACGAGGAATCTCCGCGTGTCACTACTGCATCTGTGCTGGGAACAGAAGAGGAGGAAGCGCCGAAAGGCAAGGCCTCAAAAGAGTCCCAAGAAGAGCCTGATGTTGATATTGAACAACGACTGAAGGATACGCAGAACTGGGGGCATGAACAATCCCAGCAGCTCGCTGCAGCTAATCGTGAGCTTGAGGCCTTTCGGTCACAGGCTGCGGATGAGCAGCAGAAGCAGCAGGCTGCGCACCTTGATGGTATCAAGGAGCGAGTCAGTGGGATACTTGATGCTGAAACCTACTATGATGATCCGGTCGCCGCGCAGAAGGAGGTTATTTCAGCCTTGTTGGAGGCATTCCACGGGTCACTTCCAACTGATGAGCACATCCGAACAATTGTTGCCGATCAAACTCGCAGGGATATGTGGGGCGAGAACGAGAAGGCCTTCATGTCAGATACGCCAGACTACGAGTCGTATGTGAACGATGTTTTTGTCGATCACATGGCGCAGAATGCTAATCTGCGGGCCGTTTGGGAGGAGAAGGGGCAGACGCCCCAGGTACTCTACAATATGGCCAAGCAGTTTCACGCATTTGATGATTACATGAAGGATCCTGACAGTTACTACCAGACGATGGCCTCAGAAGATGGGCCACCGCCACCGCCTCCATCAAGATCCCAAGGAAACACTGGAGACATTCCCTCTGCACCGCCTCCGCCTGGCGAAGCTCCGCGATCAACACAAGGTATGAATCAATACCTGTTCAGCGAAGCCGAGAAAAAGCGGAAGTCGAAAAGAGGGAGAAAATAAAGGCGCAAAACAATGGCTGAATTTACAAGAAGTACAGGCCATGCAGCAACACCAACGCGGCATGATCCTAAACTGTTCCGTGATTCTGTTCTTAACTCTGTTGTCGGTACGATGATGGGCGGAGAAGGATCGGGGGCACCGATAATTGTTGACACTGAGCTTTCACAAAAGGCCGGTGACACAAAGCGGTTTCACTTGACACCGTATATCGACATCAATCCTATCCTGGGTCAAGACGCTGCGATCAAGGGCAACGAGTCCAAGGTCACCGAGGCAGTGTTTGACGTTAAGATCGACGAAGTTAATTTCGCACTTCGCAAGAAGGGTCGCATGAGTGACCAGCGTACTATCTTGAACGTGATGAACGAGCACAAGCTGCAGATCACCAACCTGTTCATGCAGTACAACAACGACGAAGTGTTCCGCAAGCTCTCAGGCCAGAGCGTAACAGACACTGACGATATTAACACTGATGTGCCTCGCGTTAATGGCCCGAACCGCTGCTTTCGCATGGACGGTACGTCTGGTGCCAAGAGCTGCACAGAAGCACAGTCAGACGCTGACGGCCTGCATACCCTGGTGGCCCAGACCGACAAGTTCAACCTACTCGGCATCGAGCATATCGTTGCTGCTGTCCAAGCGAAGCCGACAAGCGGCTACCGTCTGAACTCTGTGGGCCAGGCTGGTCGTGATGACCATGAGAAGTATACCCTGTGGGTGAGTCCTGAGCAGGCTATCCAGCTCAGACAGGATCCCGACTGGCAGAATCAGCATCTTTCCCGCCTTGAAGCGGGCCTGGGTGATGACTTTGCGGAAGGCTGGATCGGCATGTACAACAACGTGATTGTGCGCAGAACGCACAGGATCCGTACATTCGACAAGGGCTCTAATCGTTGTGCTCGCGCACTGCTGATTGGTTCTGATGCGTTGATGATGTGCTGGGCTAATACCCTGTCATTTGCCGCTGACGACGACGATTACGCTCGCGAGCAAGGGACGAATGGCTGGGAAGTGCGTGGCGCGGAGAAGATCACCATGCCGCTGGACCCTGACGCTAATCCTTTGGATACTGGCGCGGTTAACATTGACCAGGATCTTGGCGTGGCACAGATCATCTCTGCTGCACCGTCGATCCCGTCAGCGTAAGGGGGTACTGATATGGCTATCGGAACAATCCAACGAGTGAGGGTTGTTGGCAGCAAGACGGTTCCCCGTCTTGTTACCGCAGCCATTACCTTCGCTTCCAATGCAACAGCTACTGTTAAAGCCACGGACCTTGAGGCTTCAAAAATCCTCGGGCTTCTTGGCTTTACAGCTTGGGGAGCTGGGGATACAGAGGCCGAAGAGGGAATGAACGTATATGCAACAACTGCTTTCTCGGAGGCTGGTGTAACTCAAGTTGATCTGGAAATCTTTGGCATCAAGAATGATGCCCTTGATGGTACCGAGAAAACCGTTACCATGCTCTTTGAGTGCGAATAACAATTAAAGCCATAAACAGGAGAAATCATCATGGCTGCAGACTTAACTAACACACCAATCGAGATCATCAGCAGCACTGCTGTGAGCCGGGGCATTGAGTCCCGGTTGCTGATGATCGATTTTTCAAAAAACACATGGGTCGCGGGTACGAATAACATCTTTGAGTTACCTGCAGGGGCTGCTCTGTGTACTGGTAGCTGGTGGATTCACACCACGTTGGAAGAGGGAACTAACTTCAAGTTCTCTAATGGGGCAGACTTGTCTGCGGTCATTACTACCCTAGACGCAGGTACTGGTGGAGCGTATAACATCAATTCTGCTGCGGGCGGTGTGGCAAGCCTCTATTCCTCTGTTGTTAATGATCTTGACCTAATTACTGTTGGCAATTTTGACGCTGGCAAGTTAGTGATTGAGGTCAACTGGCGCGACGTTGGGAACGCTGTTACCAGTGGCTATCGCGAAGGCGACGGTACTGTTTAATGTGGGGTGATGGTACGGCATAGTACCAAAAGGGAGTTGAAGCCGGTGGGCTGGATTTCTGGTTAAAGTACATCTAATAATTATAGGCTTGACCAGGGCCTGCCCACTGGCTTCGATTTTTCATGCAAGAACACGACTTCATCAAAGAGCGACGGCAGAAGCGTTACCGACAGGCCCAGTGGCTGCGCGATAAGGCTGCACAGGAGCAGCCGCATGAAGAGCCCAGGCATAACGTAGCCTTGTGTCCGTATTGCGAGGTGCCGAAGTCATCGTTCAAGAAATTCTCCGTTCACCTTCGACATTGCAGGAAACGTCATGGCGATTAGTGCATTCTCTCATATCCGCGACCGTGTCAGGGAAGAGATCACCCGTGACCTTGACGGCGATTACTGGGACGATGATCTCCTCGATGCTTTCATTGACGAGGGGCAGCTGCAGTATTGTCGGCGCTCCCGTGTTCTGCGGGAACAGTCACCTATCCAGCTGCGCGAGAGCATCGAAAGCTACACCGCGCCAGAGGACTGCTACGAGATCACCCGTATAGAGACAGCAGACGGCCGCCTGATAGAGCCGCTTTCTACGTCTGAGCTGCAAGACATTGCAGGCGAGGGCAGCACCCGTGACGCCAGGTCAAACTGGATGTCCACCAGGGGTGGCGTTGATTGGCGTGAGCAAACGGGCAATCCGCAATACTGGTACCAGGATCTTGACGGCCGCCACCAGTTCCGCTTCTGGCCACGGCCTTCCCCAACGATTGACACTGGCCCTACAGAGCACACTGGGCTGCAAGAGGCCTTGCTCGGGGATTATAAGCATATCTTGACAGATTCTGAGGCAGCCAAAGAGCATCAACTCCAGCTTGCGGGATTATACCCCGCCGGTGGAGGCACATATGCTGCCGCCCACAAAACAGGCATAGACTTGCGCTACAACCCTATTATGCGATCCGTGGGTGACCTTCTTTATATTTACACTTCGTCACAACTATTTGTCTTTGACCGTGAATTGAGAGAACTTTGGGCCTTTGCTGATCCCCAAGGTCGAACAAGTATACAATCTGGGGATGTTTCTGCCTCTGGCATGGATGTCTATGATGGATATAGCGAGGAATCTGAGGGGTTTGGTCGTGCTTATGTTATCTTTTCTACGGATAAGGTAACATTAACCGCTTCCTCCCCAGATCAGTTTGCAGACGGCGATAACGCAACGTATAGGGATAAGTCTGGTGGGACTGCTATTTCTCAAGTTTCCTCCCCTGCGCCAAAATATGCGGCAGATAGTGGTCTTGATGATTTTAAGACTCCGTATGCAACCATGATTCAAGATTGGCACGAAAGCACCCCGTCAGGCACTGCTGTGGCTCTTAAATTTGGCCTCACCGCCCCTATCGAAGGTGCCGCCACCACTGGCGCACAAGCCTATATAAATGCCGATAACACTTTTAACGTCAGTGATTTTCCAGACAACGGCAGCTTCTCGTTCAGCCTCTGGTGCCTTCCCGACGATGACGCGCTAAATGAAACGGGTACTGGGGAGGGTAAGGAGTTTGATCTTTTTCAATCCCACAATGGGTCTGGTGGGTCTGCAAGTCAGGGCTGGAACTTGAGATGGGGTGCGGGCAATTACTTCTTTTGGTTTATGAGTGCAGCCGATGGTACTCAGACCATCTGTGCTGCTAACACTTCAGAATATATTATGTTTGGTGCTAATCAGTTCGATGGTATCGCTGGAGGTTCGTCATGGGATTACAGTCTCGTTGCTTCCCTTGAAACTAAGTGGGTCCATGTTGCCGGTAGGTTTGATTCATCGACAGATAAGATGAGTATATGGATTGACAACATTAAGACTGAAGTGTCTTGTGCAGCAACAGGGTTCACAACGTCAGAAACCTTGAGGATCGGTGGAGGCAGGGGCGGATACCCGTGGTACGGAAACATTGACGAGGTGATGATCTTCAATGTGGCCCTGACTGATGACGAGGTTACGGCTTTATACAACGATGGTAACGGAGTGTACGGCTCCCCCACGCATCGAGGCGTTAAGGGAATATTCCACCTTGACGAGGGTACTGGTGGTAACGGAGACATTATTACTGACTCTGCCAACAACAACCATGCCACCATCTTTATTGCAGAACCGCTTCAGGCTGATGTTCCTCGACAGACCTTTATATGGGATACTGACGATGCCAAGATAGAACCCCCTGACATTCTCGATCCCGGCTATGACCGTCTGGTCGTTTCCCGCAGTGGCCGCTTCCTCGTCACTGGCAAGAGTGGCTTGGGTGCCACCCCCTTGGTGGGTGGAAATATCCGTGCGCGTTTCACTGATGGCACCAAGTTGAACATAGCGGATGATGGCGTCTATAATTGGAAGGGGTTTCTTGCAGATACCAGCAAGAAGTTCTATCAAGGCGTGGCGGCTGGGGATTCGGTTTATGTTGTCATGGGTGCAGACGGTGGCGGTTACGTCAAGGAATCTACGACGGGTGAATTGGCCTTTGCCAAGATCGGTGGTGACTCGGTTTTGCGGGCTTCATCTGACGACTTCACCGTCAATGTTGCCAATGGAACCGTCAATGGCAACGACTCCTTTGCCCACGGCCTGACTTGGACAGCGTTCCAAGCGGCACAGGATATGTATGGTATCTGCCGTGTCAGTGACGATCTATTGTACATCAACGTCAACGGCACACTCTCGACCTACGTTCCAAGCACTGACACCCTGACTGCAACGGCGATCACGACCCTGCTTGCCACGACTCCCCTGCACTATACCGCGAATAAGATATGGGCCTTGAACACTGCAAGCGACCTTATCCGCATCGACATCGTGACCCCTGCCATTGAGCATACCTATACTTGGCCGGGGTGGGCGAAGACTGATTCGGGGGATAGCCTGAATTTTGATCTGGTTGATTCCAATCATGGCGACAGGTCAGCTCTTGACCTGGTGAACAAGTTTGCGGTCCTCGGCGGCAAGCCGTTTTTCCTACTTCCCGATGCCTCTGCCTCGAAAAGGCAGGCGTTTGTCCTCTACTGCTTTGGTGACAGTGGGAGCATTGTCAATATAGATGGGGGCCAGTTCGCCTCTGAGGCGGGTGCCATCGTAGACATCAAGGATGACGAGAGCCCCGTCTACTGCAACCAGGAAGAGGGGCTGGTCACCTCGATCTCAGATGCAGACTCTGCGCTCATGTTTTACATAGCTGATCCGCAGCCGGGCCGGTTGCAGATTGACGATACGGATGCCCTTGTTGCCTACGCGGCCTCTCGCTGTTATGAGACTGACGATGAGCAGCAGGACTTAAAGCGCTCTGTCCTGTTTAGGGCGCGCTTTGAGGAACGCCTTGGCGCAGAGCGCAAGGGATCGGTCACCAACTACACCACTTCACGCAAACGGAGCATAAAAGGGAGCTTTTTCTAATATGGCCATCACAACAATCATCAAGCGGCTCCTGGGAGTCGAAGACGTTAACTGGGACACTGACGGATCCGATTCGCGGTTCCCCGTTGAAACGAGCACGGGCGGTACGCGCAGCGTTAAGCGTATCAACTCCTCTGACATACCATCAACTACTGCGGCACGGGAGAAGAAGCGGATCGGCACCGGCACTCCCACCACAGGCGGTAAGAACGTTGACGGCCACTTGCAGGAACTCTATGATGACTTGAACAAGATTGGTGAGCCTGATGCTGCTACTATCGTTGTTGAATCCGGGGTGCTTAAGGTTGGGACGATCACTGCAGGCGAGATAGGCACAGACGCTGTTGATACTGCCGAAATAAAGGCTGACGCCGTGAAGACTGCCGAACTGGATGACGGGGCCGTTACGACCGCCAAGTTAGATCAGACGCCGGGCTCGGAAGCTGTTACGACGGCAACAATTGCTGACAAGGCCGTTGATACGGCCCAGATCGCTGACCTTGCTGTGGAAGAGCTGCAGATAGGTGCTAATGTTGTCACGCCTGGCAAGCTGGGCATGGACGGGACTACTGGCACGTTCAGCCATTATATAGTTGCTGCTGGAACTCACGATTGGGCTGCCAACAATGACCTACAGGAAACTGCGGTTGCGGGGGTTGGTACGAGTGACATTCTCGTTGGGACCGTGAGCTTTGTTACTGACGACACTGCTGCACTAGTAAAGTATTTTAGAGTCAAGACTTCTGAAGCCGGGAAAATTGAGTTTCAAGGACATAATATCGATCAAGTTCCTACTACCTCGTATGTAGTCTTCAGGGCCTGTGTGACTTAATGCGAACGACGTATGACAATTTTATTGGTGGCGTGAACAATTTCACTGACCCACAGAAGCTCGGCCCTACAGATGCTGTAGATGTCTTGGATGCCGATGTGGTTACTGGCAGTGTGCGCTCAATTAAATTGCCAAAGGATATTACTACGCCAACACTCCCTGCCATAGCCAATAATTCTGATGGGCAGCGATCTGTGGTGCGCTTTGGGGAAGCGTATTATTCGTCAAACAATGTTACTGGCGAGCTAACATCGACGCTTGGATATATGGGGGTACTCCCACCACAAGAGCGGATTGGGGCAATAAGGGGGTTCCCTGGCGAAAGGTTCCATGGTAAATATAGTTATGCCGTGATGTTCCGTACCAAAGACGGGTTCCATTCAGCCCCAGGAAGCACGAAGGTACAGGATAGGTTTTGGGTGACAGCTCAAGCTAACCGTGTGGAAGTGGACCTTCTTTCGCTGCCAGCGCAGGAGTTTAATCAACACCGCTTCCTTAGGTACGGCCATAGGAGAAGCCCGGCTGCCACCTCAACGATCCCAGGTTTTGGGTTTGGCTATCTGGAGGGCGAAATTGTTCAATACAAGGGAAGGTATTACCAAGCTGCCGTGGACGTTTTTAGCCGAACGGTTTATCCCTATCACTCGGAGTTTGTTGAGTTAGACAGCGGGCTATTGCTTTTCTCTGACTATTATAAGTATGGTAGTTATAGTTCGTCAAACTGGCTAAAATGGTATCAGCCTTTGCCATCCCCCCTAACAGATAAGCGTTGGGAGGACATCTCTGAAGACGAAATTCTGGTGACGGGCTCGGATTCATTTGTGCTTACGCTGCCAGTATCAGACGAGGCCACTGTTGCAGAGGTTGTTGTCCTGCGCACGACAAGTGGTGGAGCTATCTTTTTTGAGGTTGCGGCTCTTCCCAATGGGGAAAGAACCTTTATTGATACCCTGTCTGATACTGACTTATTGCTTTCAAACTCGCCGCCATTAAATGGACATCCGCCAATCGTGCATGAGGACACCCTTGTTGGCGGCAAATATTTAACTGAGCTGCATGAAGTGTTTTACTTGGCTGTTGGCGACCGCCTGTATGTCAGTGAGCAGAGCAACCCTCATGCCTGGGATCCCCTGAAATATTTAGTGTTTGACGAGGAGATCACGGCCCTTGTCTCTGCGGATCAGTCGATAATCGTCTTTACGCATAACCACCGTTACGTTATCACGGGCACCAGCTTTGCAGACCTAACCAAGAAGCAGCTGCCGACAGCGCAGGGTTGCCCGAATTGGCGAACAACAGCGACCGTGGGTAATCACATTGTCTGGCAAAGCAATGATGGCGTTGCGGTCTTCGGTAAGCAGCCGGAGATAGAGGGCGACAGGGTTGAGCTGCTGACGGCGAAGCGGTATGTGTTCGACACTATTGCCAATTTTGCTGTGGCCGGGAACGAGGTGTATTACTTGTTCTTTGACGATCACGCTGTGGCCATTGACTTCAAGCACGACCTAAAGATCACCCGCCTGGACTTGAAAGGCTATATCTCTGCCCACTACGATCAGGGCACCGACCGCCTTTACTTCCAATCTCCCTTATCCTGGCAGGAGGCTTACCAGGGGGAAGATGCGTCTTGGACGTACACTACTCCGCGCTTGGAGCCGGTGACGGAGGACCGGGGCGAGGCTACGCGGCCGCCCAAAAAGCTGCGACGGCTGTGGATAGATGCCGACAGCGCTGTTGATGTTGATATCTATGTTGACGGCGAGTACGGCTGGACGAAGTCCATCACTAAGCGGCCGCGCCGGGATCTGCACACTTATTTCCGTTCTGGGATCGTGGGCCAGGACGTACAGTTTCGCTTTCGCTCAAAAGGCGTTATGCGCTCTTTCACAATTGACTACCGTATCAGCAGGGGGTGACCGATGGGTGGCAGAAGTAAATCCAAGACAGTAGAGACAACACTTTCAAAGGAGCAGGCCAGGATCCTAAAGGTGCATGAGGCCCAGTATCAATCAGTCCTTTTCCCCGCGTTAAGGTCGATGATACAAAGAGATTCTGACATTAACAGTGTGCAGATGAGTCCGTGGTTGGTCGCACAGCAGGACAAGGTTACCAAGGCCTTTAGCCAAGTTCAGACGGCTGTAGGTCAAGGGCTTGCCCAGCGTGGCATTGCTCAGGGCGGAGTGGGCTCTTTGATCCGTGGCAGGGTCGCTCAGGCCGGAGCGCTTGATAGGGTTAATCTTTTGCAACAGGCCGTGGGCCAGCAGCAGGCTTCGCGAATGAAAGCGATGGATCTATTTTCCCGACACTCGCCTGGGCCAACAACTGCGGCTCCTCTGGGAACGGAGCAGAAGGGCCCGAGTACTATGTCTCAAGTAGCTGTTGCTGCTGCTGGGGGGTTTTCTCGAAGCGCTGGTCCATGATCCACTCTCTTATAAGGCTGGATCCTGAGCCAGCTGCCTACAGGTATATGTGGTCAGTGCTGATGCTGCCGCACATACAGGCTACAGCGCATAAGAATTGGAAAGGGCCGGCAGGTTATCATGCTTTGTGTCGGCTGCTTGATGAGGGCCATTGGTTTGCGGTCCCGGTGATTGGGGGCGAGGCTGCGGGGCTTGTATGGGGTGAGGTATGCAGCCACAACGAGTTGGAGGGGCACTTGGCCTTTCTTCGTGGTATTGCCCCAAGAGCCTTGCAAGAGGTCATGGAAGATATTTGCGAATTTTGTGCAACGGATTTTAATTTGATCCGTGTCGGCAAGGAAGGGTTGTCGCGAGCTGCGCGCATGTTTATCAAGCGCGCCGGGTTTAAGGGCCAGGGCGCGTTTTACACAAGGGAGCTGGGAAATGACAAATTGGGACAAGGAACAAAAAAGATTGAACGCAGCTGCAGCAGCGCTTAAAAGAAGCAAATTACCTACTTCCGCACAGCCCAAACCAGCTCCAACTGGATCAGCGACCGCGTCGCTTGTTGGTGGGGAAAGATTGCCTTATCAGCAAGCGCCAGGCGCACCTTCCTCACTTCCCCCACCTCCTGCCGCGCCTGAGCCGGGTCAACAAGACCAGTCTGATGGCTCTCATTCTTGGGCTCGCGAAATGCCCTCACCGGCAGCAGTTCTCCTTGACCAACCTTCGGCCCAAGGGGGCCCTGTGGATACAGGTCTGCCTGCAGAGCCGGAAGGCGATGTGCACCAAATAGTGGCAGACACCAGGAATGCTTCTTCCGGCATTAAAGATAGGCTTCACGATTGGATAGGCTCTACGGTTGGGGGAAGGATGCTTTTTGGTCGAGGCCCAAAACAGCAGAGTGCGTATGAAAAGAATTTACAAAGGCAAGAATATCGAGACGCGATTCTCAAGAGTCGTGCGGACCAAGCAACTTGGGGTCAAGCTGAAGCTCTTATGGATGAGGTAGATGTAGCCCGAACCATGGCAGACGAATCCCTTTTCAATGGCTTGACAAATTGGCTTAATGTTGAGAATCCCGGTGCTCCACCGCTGAGTGCGCAGGAGCTTAAAGGACTTACTGAATCCTCTCCTTACTTTGAGAGCCTGCTCAACTACTATGCTATCGGGCAGCAAGTTGAATTATTGGGGTCTACTAATTTAGAAGACATACTGGGGCATGATGTCATTAGAATCCTATTGCTTCAAGAAGGGATAGTGCATGAAGGCAATGGAAGATTCGTTGACAAGAATACTTTTGTAGGTGGCAAGCCGGTTGTAGTGGCAGAGGGGCTTGCTGACTTCCAGAGTCAGCTGGTTGCACTGACAAAAGAAGGATACGAGAAATTGGGTGAAGCTACAGCAGAGCTGAAATCCGACTTTGGGTATTCGAATGCGGAACAGGCAAAATTTCTGCAAGAAGAATGGGGCGCAGACTTGGCAACTACCTTAGCGAGAACCCGTGGCTTTGCACAAACTGGGGAGAAGATGACTGATGGCCGTGTCGTCACAAGGGAAGAAAATGAGCGGTACAGGATTGTTTCAGCGGTTGAGGCCTTGAAGGCGAGAAATCCGCAAGACGACTTGCGTTGGGTGGAGCAAGTTGAGAACTTGCGAAGCTATGTCGAGGGAATGGGGATGACGCTGGAAGGTACAGCGAATGCAGCTGGGGGCGACCTCTCACAAGTCAGGATCTCTGACCCATATCATACGGGAAAAGGATCAATGAAGCTGGATGATTATATTAAAAAGGTCAAAGAAGAAAATCCCATATTTGCTGAGATGCGCCATTGGGAGGATAAGACGGAACAGGGCGTTTTAGAAGCTGCCCTGGAACATACCCTCTCAGGTAAAAAGATTTCGCAGAAGCCCATACGTGTAGGCCCCAATTTGAACATCACTTTTGATGATGGCCGTAGTATTTTGGTGCCTGGGGATAGGTGGAACGATGCCGCCCTTTCTATTCTGCAACCCGGGAGTGTGGGCATGGGGATGTATACCGCAGAGTATCAACAGGCGTTCATGCAGTTTATGGACAGAGACGCAAAAGGTGACGGGCTTTACACAGGCACGAATGGCCCTGGTGATGGGCTTATAGCCTTTTCCGTCCAGGTGAGTCCGAAAATTGCTCACAACCAACATGTAAAGGCGGCGGCCTACTTCGCGGGCCGTGAGGCTGGGGAATTAGAAGACAAAGTTCCAGGCACAGATGTTGATGAGGAAGATTCGGACGGATCATCAACAACAACTGCTGACCTGGTCACAGGAAAGGAAGTAACGCCAGGAGCGCAAGGAAGGGAAGACCTGGTCGCGGAGGATTCCGGCCGCCCGCCCACAGCGGATGAGAAAAAACAGGTTTGGGAAGCTCTCGAAATTTTCTCTGCGGAAAGTCCAGAGAATGAGCAGCTATTGCGAGACAATGCTGACGTTATGTATAAAGCTATAAATGAAGGAAAATCACCCAATGAAGTTCTGGCGATTATTAAGGGCGAAGTCGCCTTACAAGAAGCTGAAGCTCCAAAACCTCCAGAGAAAGGATCGGATCGCGTTATTCCCAGGTCTGACCGACCCACCGAGGAGGAGATTAAAGC
>Ga0114900_1001056_pt1 | contig 18076 bp, 18 predicted proteins | sample MalvireepMed_231_FD_89685 | JGI IMG/M metagenome (GOLD analysis project Ga0114900, IMG submission 89685) | Marine viral communities from the Global Malaspina Expedition - Malaspina viral metaG DeepMed_231 | ecosystem: Environmental > Aquatic > Marine > Oceanic | place: Mediterranean Sea...
TAATGGCATACACAGGTGAAGATCTTACAAATTATCAAGCAGGATATGAGTATCTTCCACAAAAACAATACAGTTTAGATTATACATTACCCACATCTACTACTGAAGAACAAGTCACTGAAAATTTTGGAATACCCTACACTGGTGCGTTCACTCGTAGCGGCGGCGGAGGCGGTGGCGGAGCAAGTGCAGGAAGTAGTTTAAGTGATATTTATGGATATGATCCTAATGCTGGAATAATGGTTGATAGAGATGTCTGGTCAGGCACTGATTGGGTCAATACACCTAAAGAAGCTTTTATGACTTCGCACGGGTTGGTAGATAAATATGGAAGAAATCTGGATCACTTAGGGCTGGGAGATAAAATACCAAGTCTGCTTGGTAGTATCTTTGATAAAAATTGGGGCCAAAGAAAGGTCGGTGATGTTAGAGGATTATTTACTGAAGGGTGGAGTGAAGGGTTAGAAAATATTAAAGAAGGATGGGAAGATGAAAAAGAGAAATGGGCAGGACTCTTGGGTATCACGAAATTTAAAGCATTTAAAAAAGCAAAAGCCCTTGAAAAAAAAAATAAAATAGAACAACTCAAGAATGAAGCAGCAATACAGAACAAACAAAAATGGCAGCAAGACTATGCTAATTGGGAAAGTCCTTCAGGACGTGACCACGCAGGCACGGGAGGAATTGGTAGTCCAGAATCTCAAATGGGAGGAAAACCAGGAACATCAGAAGCAAGTAAGGATTGGCGAGCTCATGGAGGGCTAGTAGGTATTTTATAATGGCAAAGATTGTACAATCATTAACGAGAGCTTCCCCTGAATATGAAGAAGCAACTTTTCAATCACTGGTCAGGGATCTAGACGGTGTAATAACAAAATTAAACACTTCATTTCAAGACGAAGTTAAACAGGAGATAGAAGCGAAGAGCTTCTTTTTAGAATAGTGGCTGTAATAAATGAATATAAAATGTATGGAGTAACGAGTACCGCTGCAGAAGGACCTATTAAATTCTTCGGTACGACAACGATCAGTGGAGTGGCTACTCAAAATCCTTTGGTTAATGAAACCTATATTATTAAATCCCTACACGTAACTAACAAGTCTGGATCCAATACTCCTACTATCACGATTACTAACAATGGTTTTCAGGTTATTAACACTGAAACATTAGTCGCAGCAACTAGTGTGGAAATTTTAAGTAATCCTATGGTAGTAGAGGGCAATACAGTTCTTTCCTATACTACAGCAGGAACTGTTAGTGATGGAGTAGACATCACAATTAGTTATCTAAACATCAAGAAGGAGGTTACAGTATAATGGAACTTAAACCAGCTAAGGTTACAACAACAATATCAAATCTTAAGACAAAAGAAGTGTACAAAACAGAGGAAGAGTGGAAGGCTAAAGGAATTGATGAAAAAGATATCCGAAGAGATGTCCATGTCCTGATGCCGAAGCTTGATTTATTCGGTAAAACCAAGTAAGTGTAGAATTTGAGGCAAAATTATGGCAATATCTAGAATGCAAGAACCACGACAACAATATGGCCTAGGAAAGCTAGTTAAGAAAGCTTTCAAAGGGGTCAAGAAAGTATTTAAAAGTCCTATAGGTAAGGCTGCTATACTTGGTGGCCTAGGTATGTGGGGTATGGGAGCCGGTCCTTTTACACCGGGAAAATTTGGTGCAGGTTTTCTTAAAAATAAAGGCATAGGTGCCTTTGCAAAAAAATGGTTAAACCCATTCAACAAAGCTAACCCTTTATTATGGAGTGGTAAGGAAGGTGCTAGGAAACTTAGCGGTAAAAAATTATTCGGACTAGGAGCAGCAGGAATGATTGCAGCACCCTTCGTTCAAAAAGCTCTGGGCTATGGTCCGTATCAAGATGAAGAAGTAGAAGAAGACGATTGGACAGTAACTCCTGGCAGTATTTCAAACATTGTAAGCATGGCAAGAGCACAAGATCCAAGTCTAAATTTTCTGCCTTCCTCTGCTTATACTCAATCAGGATTTTATGGAGCTGATGGTGGAATAGTAGGCTTAGCTAATGGCGGCAACCCAGGCGAAGCGCAGATGGAACAAATGCTAAGAGCAGAATATCTTAAGTACAGAAACAAGGGTGGTACAATGCCTTACGAACAATTCAAAATTTTAATTATGAAACAGGCACAACAAGGTCAGATGCCAAATCAAATGATGGCAGCCGGTGGTAGAGCACGTTATCAAGGTGGAGAAATGGTAGAACAAGGAACAGAATTAATAGAAGGACCACAAGGAAGCGAAGAGTTTCAAGAAACAGTTGTCGAAGGCCAAGAACAACCTTCAAGGGAACAACTAGAAGCTCTCGCTATGGAAATCTTTCAGTTACCATTAGAAGAATTAGACGAACAACAGTTACTAGTGGTATATAAAGAAGCCATGCAAGGACAGCCTATGGAAGAAGCTGTTCAAGAAGATGTACAGTTCGCAGCTAACGGTGGAAGAATGGGTTTTGAAAATGGAGAATTAGTAGATGATTTAACAACTATGGAGTTTATGCAAGATCAAGGAATTCCTCATAGTCAAATGGTTTCAGCGCCTCATCCTGATGAAGGATGGATGGGTCTATGGGAAAAATATATGGAAATTGTTCCACCAGGAATTGACACCTTACCAGATTTTAAAAATTGGTTTAAGAATCAAGACTTTGATGAAGACTTAAGTCAATGGGGCATACAAGAAGAAGACATTGAGTTCGCAGCTAACGGTGGAAGAATAGGACTTCGATATGGTGGGTCTGATGATGACGACGAGGATGTACTTAATCAAAGTAAAGCAATGTCAATGTATAGAACACGTAGACAAGAAGGTGGCCTTATGGATCTACAAGGTCAAGAAAAAGATTACAGGGACGAAGGAGGCTTCGTCGCTTTAGGCGGAGAAGAAAGAGCGGACGATGTTCCAGCTCGACTAAGTAAAAATGAATTCGTTTTCACAGCTGATGCAGTAAGAGCAGCAGGCGGTGGAGACATTGACGCCGGGTCAGAAGTTATGCAGAACGTAATGGATAACCTGGAACAAGGCGGAGAAGTTTCTGAAGAGTCACAAGGACAAAATCCAGCTCAAGGAATGTACAACAACTATGAACAATTACAATCGAGGGTAGTATAATGGCATTACCAGGATATTTAGAAGACACAGGAAAAGATTTAGCCAAACAGATGACGGCCACATATCGTGTGCCAATTGATACAACTAAGTTTACAGGTAGACAGTTTGTTGCGGGGGAAGATCCATTACAAACTCAAGCTATCGGGATGGCAACGCAAGGAGTTGGATCTTACCAACCTTATTTAACGGCTGCTCAAACAGCTATGGGTCAGGCAGGAACAGCTGCTGGAGGACTCGGCGCATTAACAGGAGCAACTGCTTACCAACCGTTCATGTCTCCGTATCAAACGGACGTTATCGATGAGACTTTAAGACAGTATGATTTATCTCGTACACAAGGACAACAAAGCATTAAAGATGCAGCTGTAGCTTCCGGAGGATTTGGTGGCGGAAGAGAAGGCGCGATGCTAGGTCAGTACGATGCAGACACACTAGCTAATCGAGCTGGTATTAGAGCTGGATTATTACAACAAGGATTTGGTCAGGCACAAAGCGCAGCTCAACAAGCGTTTCAAAATCAACAAGCCATGCAACAGGCGTACGCAGGTTTAGGTGCCCAGCAGATGGGTCTATCTAATTTCCAGAGAGCGGGAATGGGACAAGACATCGGGGCACTGGGACAACTAGGTGCCATGAGACAAGGTGCAGACCAAGCAAGATTAACAGCTGATCAACAAATGCATCAGACAGCAGCGTACGAACCGTATGGTAGACTTGGTCAATATGCTTCGGGCATTACTGGTTTAGCAGGCGGTATGGCAGCTCCTCAATACGCACAGCAAGGAGCAGCTGATCCATGGGGTGGCGCTCTTTCTACTGCGTTAGGTGTTGGTGGTCTGTTCAAGCAACTATTTTAGGATAAATTATGAGAATATTAAGTAGACCAATGTTCAGATACGGTGGTCCTATTAAGGAAGGGGTTATGCATGGTATGAAAAACGGTGGTCGAGCTGCGCTCGTAGGAAACCCAGTTTTTCCTAAAGACTCTTCAGGAAGGGCGCATCATGGTTATAATTTTTTAGTACAAGGAGGACTCAGAGCACTACCATGGCTACAGAGAATGGGATCAAGATATATTGCGCCGCTGTTTAGAAAACAAGTTGGAACAAAAATGACACCGGGAACTTCAATTGTACGTAAATTACCACCAGGAACTGCTGGTAGAAATTTACCACAGAATGTAACAAGGGTACCAAAGCAAGGACCATCTCTACCTGAATATGCGCCTACTTGGTTAGGAAAAGACCCAATAGTCAGAGGTGTGGGCTGGGCAGGCAGCAAAGTTCCTGTTAAAGGGGCTTGGAATTTTGCAACGTCTCCATCATCTCTCGTAATTGGGGGTGTTACTTGGTATATGTGGCCTGATGGTACACCAAGAAAAACTCCACCACCTCAAGGTAGAGAAACAGGAGTTCCAGGTGGCGGGGATCCGGGAATGACTTACACAAAACCACCAGTAACAAAAACAGCAGAAGAACTAGCAGCCGAAGCTAAAGCAGCACGAACAAAAAAACTTAATAAATATTTAGATACGATGGGCTATGACAAAGCTAAGAAAACTGCAATAGGTGACGCGTTAATAGATGCAAGCGCTATCGTTCAACAAGGTACAGAGGAAGCAGGCTCACTTAAACATGCTAACTGGAGCAAGATGATTAATCAAGCTATCCAAGCAACTAGCCAGCGTCTGAAAAAACCTGAACAAATTAGAGAAGCAGTAGGCTTGATGATGACTAAAGCTGATATCCAAAAAGATATGAATGCAGATGAAAAGGCACTTGCTAAGTTACTTACAAGTAAAAAAATACAAAAATTAAACAAAGAGTTAGAAGGAAATAGCTTTAGAGAAAACCTGATAGCAATAACACAAAAGATGCCGGGACAAGCTGGCTTTGATGCCGCTGCTCAAGTGACTGAGGGTGTAGACTTTAAAGGTAATCTTATAAACGCAACCGACTGGACAGAATCTCTGAAAAAGATGCAAGAAGATCCTACGTCCACTGGTTTAAATGAAAAACAACTTATTAAACTCTATGCTGAAAAAGAAATCGCGGGTAAAGGGTATGAAGACGGAGATTATACAGTTGGCAATAATTTAGTAACTATTAAAGACGATATAGTTGTGGCTGTGGAGTAATGATCCATGGCCTCTAACTTTGATGTTTCAAAATACGTAAACACTGCAGAAGAAAGCAATAAAATAGGCGTCTTTCAATCTATGTTGGCAGGCGTAGGTTCCGGTTTAATTGCAATCCCCAAAGGTTTATTTTCTCTGGGCGCAAGTCTTATGGACTTGGGTGTCAACACGGGCAAAGCTGCAGAAGTAGAAAGATGGTTCGATGATCTTACAGAGTGGGATGAAAAAGCAGAAGCAACTGCTGCTGGAAAACTTACAGAACTGTTAGTTAACATAGGTGTTCCAGGAGGATACGGATTCAAATTAGGAAGTGGTCTTGCAAAGCAGGCGATGCTTGCAAAGAAAGGTGGCAAATATTTAAAGCTTGACAACCCTGCATTAAAGAAAGGGGTTAAGCAGGCAGCAGAATTAAATGCCAGAGGAAAAACAAATCAATTCATAGCTGGAGCTTTAGCTGGTGGTGTAGGTGAAGGAGTTTTTGTTGGAGATGTACAAGATATCGGCAGCTTCGGAGATCTACTAGGGGGTCCAACAGAAATAGATCGAGGAGACGATCCCGATGCAGCACGAGATATATTAAACAGAGTTAAGTTTGGAACTGAAGGAGCACTCTTCACTGGAGTTATAGGGGGAGTTGGAAAAACAATTGGCAAACTTACCAACAGAAATAAAAAATTAGATATTAATAACGATAAGCTCGATGGCTGGATAGACAAAGTAGCATCATGGTTCAGATCTAGAAGTGCGAAGACTCCTGAGTTCTTTGAACTGGAAACAGGACAGATAGGTAGAAGAGGAGCTGATGCCTTGAGAGCTAAGAATGTATCCAGAGAATTAGATAAAAATATTGATGCAGTCTTTCCTGCGTGGAGAACTATAGGTAATAGTGTAGCTGCTAAAGAAAGAAACAAACTCTTAGGTCAGGTTAATGATCTGTTGCTTACCGGCAATCCTGCCTACGATGACGCGGGAAAAGTAGTTTTCCCTACGCTGGATGCTACAAAAAAAGCAGCGCTAGTTAAAAGACTAAGAGAATTAAAAATGGATGACGAAGTCATCACCGATCTGTTTGGAAACCTATCTCAGATCCGAACTAAATGGGCTGAACTATTTGAGAATCTTGGTGGAACATTAAGAGGTGAAGACCTTGCAAGTTTTAAAAAATTATTTGGTAAAAAGTTTACCGATTATCTAGGATCTACTTACGATGTCTTTATCAATGACTCTATACTTCCATGGTTAAGATATAAACCCACAGCTGAAGCAGTAGAGAATGCTAAAAAAATGTTTATGCAGAGTGCCGAAGAAGCAGGCAAACCTATTACTGATCTTCAGGCAGAACGATATGTACAAAATATTCTAGACACAGCTGCACTTCCTAAAGGTTTTAGAATGGACAGAGCATCTGATGCTATCTTTAAAGTTCCAGATTTTTTTATTAACAGAACTACATTAGATGATGCAGTCTTTAAAGGAAGAGTAGTTGCTTCACAACTTGCTAAGGAAGGAGACAGAAAAGTTATAGATGAATTGCTAGGTAAAACTAAAAACCCTATGCAAACTATTCTAGCTGGTACCTCCAAGCTATCTTTAATTGTGAGAAGAAATGAATTCTTTGATGACCTGGTTAGAAAATCAGATCAACTTAAGGCAGACAAAAAACTTCCTATGTTTGCTGACAGTGAAGACGAAGCACTAGCTTTGTTTGGTAGACAAAAAGTTAAACGAATTGATATTGACCTTGGAAAAAAATTACAGGTGGGAGAATACAATCCTTTAAATGGTAAGTGGGCTCCAGAAGGAATAGCAGATGCGTTAGCTAAGACTTCTACTGCTGTAAAAGATTTAAGCATGGCAGAGAGAATGTATTATAGCTTTGCTTTGTACCCTAAAGCAGCATCTCAGATTGCTAAAACAATTTTATCACCCATAACCCACTTAAGAAACTTCATAAGTGCCGGAGCTTTTGCTGCTGGAAATGGAATCATACCACTATCAGATCCCGCTGCAGTTAAGCAAGCGTACCAGGCATTACAGACAGGATTAAAAGGAACACGAATGCAAAATAAATTGTACGAAAGACTTTTAAAACTAGGTGTCGTAAACAGTAACGTAAGACTCGGAGATCTAACTCGACTGATGGAAGACGTTGGCTTCGGTGCTACCATGACCGGGGAAAAGGGAATGAGAATGTTATTGAAACCTTTACAAAAAATAAAAAACGTTGGACAAGATTTATACACAGCTGAAGATGACTTCTGGAAAATATATTCATGGGCTATTGAAAAGAAAAGACTTGAGACAGCTTTCAATAAAGTAGGAATGACTAGAGGAAAATGGTTTAAGAATGCAGCGGGCGAAGAAGTAAGATTAACAAGAGAATATTTAGAAGAACAAGCAGCTGACATTGTTAAGAATAATATTCCAAACTATTCTTACGTATCAGATTTTGTTAAAGGCCTACGTAAATGGCCAATTGGAAACTTCGTATCATTCCCTGCAGAGATTGCAAGAACAGGAGCTAACATTGTTAGACGAGGACTAAGAGAGATTAATGAGACTATTACCCTAGCTGATGGCACAGTGGTCAAACCTTTCCAAACCATTGGATACACTAGACTATTCGGGTTCGGTGCAACAGTCGCAGCTGTACCAATGGCGACAGTAGCAGGGTTCCAGGCGCTGTATGATGTAACCGATGATGAAAGAGAAGCGATCAGAAGATATGTTGCGCAGTGGTCTAAGAACTCAACGATCCTTCCGATCAAAGACAAGGATGGAAACTTTAGCTATGTAGATTTCAGTCACGCTAATGCGTACGATACTTTAATCAGACCTATTCAATCTGTTATCAATTCAGTAGCAGATGGTAGAACAGATGAAGATGGTATCATGGATGACTTTTTAAAAGGAGTCATGGTGGGAGCGTATGAATTTGTTCAACCATTTGTTTCAGAATCTATTTGGACAGAAGCAGTCCTGGATCTTATAGCAAGAGGTGGAAGAACAAGAGATGGATTTGAAGTATACAGTGAAGCCGATAATCCTGGGGACAAGACTGATAAAATGTTTAAACATTTAGTTAAAGCAGTACTACCTTTCTCTTTACCACAACTTATAAGACTAGATAAATCAATAAGACCTGTAGATGTTTTAGAAAAAGGTAAGTTCGATAAGTATGGACAGACCTATGAGTTTGGTCCAGAGTTTGCAGGCATGTTTGGTTTCAGGGGAGTTAAAGTAAATCCAGATCGAACAATGAAATTTAAAGTAGCCGACTATCAAAAAGGAGTTAGACAATCAGGTGCGTTGTTTACAAGAAATACCTTAAGAGGGGGACCTATTTCTCCGGCTGAAGTTGTGGATGCTTACATCAATACTAATCGATCCTTGTTCGGGGTAAAGAAAAATTTAAAAGCAGACATGGATGCTGCTAGATTATTAAACGTAAGTGAAGGAGCTTTTTATTCCGCGCTCGGTAGAATTTCTAATGTAGAAGTAGGTGCTATTGATAATAATATTTTTAGACCTTATGAAATTTCTATGAATGTTAGACAAGCATTCTCCGCTAACGCAGAAGCCTTGGGACTACCCAATCCACTGGATGACGCATGGAGCGCTATTGGAGAGATAGCTTCTGAATTATCTGGTCTTCCATTAAGCCTTGGAAAATTCCCTAATATTCCTAATCCAGTAGCCGGGAGTACACAAACAGGCGAAGAAGTTGCCCCACCTTTATCGTTAAATTTACCTAATGTAAACGCAGAAACGTTGGCAGCAGCAGGACAAGCTAATCAATATTCTAACTTGACAACCCAACAAAAACTAGATTTACTATTCCCACAAGGTTAAAATAAATATCATGCCTAAAACTAACGCTCTACAAAAGATTGAATCCCACGAAAAACTTTGCCGGATTATGCAAAAATTAACCCATAAAAAGATTCACCAGATAGAAGAACGAGTAAAAAGACTTGAGAAAATATTACTTAGCTGTACCGCAGCACTCATTGCCAGCATGGCCTTTTTAATCTATACTTTGGTGAGTCACATCACATTTTAATGAAATTATCTAAAAATTTTAGCTTGGCCGAGCTTACAAAGAGCCAGACAGCCACAAGGATGGGCCTTGACAACAACCCCAGCGAGGATGAGCAGGAGAACCTAAGACTGCTCTGTGAGAGGGTTCTACAGCCCATTAGAGACCACTTTAATCACGTTGTTACCATTTCCAGCGGCTATCGCAACGAAATCCTGTCAAAAAAGATAGGTAGTTCAAGCAATAGCCAACACTGTAAAGGAGAGGCGGCGGACTTTGAGATTTTTGGGGTCCCTAATAATGAGGTCAGCGACTGGATCAAAGAGAACCTGATGTTTGATCAATTAATTCTCGAGTACTTTGAACCTGGCCAACCGAATTCGGGCTGGGTCCACGTAAGTTATAAAAAAGAAATAAATAGTAACCGCAAGGAATACTTGATGGCTATAAAGACGGATGGAAAAACTGAATATAAACCGATCCTCGGCCTGTCAACTGACCGATACGTAAAATAGGGAAAAATTTTAGGCTAAATTTATTTTCATTGTCCTACATTTTGTAGGATTAAATCCACGCCTTTAGTTCCTCACCCATTATTTTAGTAGCTATATTAATTTTCTTTTTTAAAGCTTTGACGATTCGTTCGTCTACCGTATCTTCGCACATAATGTCAATATAGGTCATTGGCTTAGTTTGACCAATTCTGTCAATTCGTGCTTCTGACTGTTGGCGCTTTTCCAGGTCATATCCGTTAGAATAATAAATCATTGTAGAGGCCGCAGTTAAGGTAATACCATATCCTCCGGTTTGAGTGGTTCCTATAAAAAATCGAACTTTTTCATCTTCTTGAAATCTTCTAATATTTTCCTGTCTTTCATTTTGTGGGGTTAATCCAAAATAATCCACACAACACCCTTCTCCAAATTCTTTAACAATGGCTGCGATAATTTTATGAACGTCTTTTTGCCAGTGTGCCCAAATTACCACTTTCCCTTCAATTTCCCATAATAGATCTATGAGTTCAGAAATTCTATTATTTGCTATATTTCGTGTAATGCCATCATCAGCAGTAAAATGTCCGCATGTGATTTGTTGGAGCCTCATTAATTGAGTTAGAACAGTAGCAGTGGTCATCATTTTTCCGTCCATCTGTGCCAAGGCTAAATGTTTCATTTGTTTATAAACTTTCAGTTGATCCGGAGTTAATTGAACTATTCTTTTCATAAAAGTTTTTGCAGGTAGGTCCAGACAATCATCTTTTAAAACTCTATATGAAAAAGGTTTTAATTTTTCAGACAGTTCTTCAAGATGCCTATATCCAACTATAACCTGAACAGATCTTCCTCCAAAGTTGGCTGTTTTCATAACAGCGTATCTAGTTCTAAAAGAATAATATGAACTGTGCCCTAATAGTTCGGTCTGTAAAAAATCGCATTGTTTGTATAAATCTAAAGGAGACTTGGTAACTGGAGAGCCAGTTAATATTCTTCTATATTTAGCATGAGGAGCTAATGAACAAATGTTTCTAGTTCTTTTAGCTTGCGGATTCTTGATAGTAGTACTTTCATCTACCGCGAATAAAGTGTTATGACACCTTAAAAAACGTGCAGCGAACTCCAGTCCTTTTTTAGTGGAGAAAGCCTCCACATTCATAATTAAAATATGTAGATCGTGTCCAGGTTGAAATAACGTATCTAGTTTCCGTTGCTGTTTCTGGTTAATCATAGCCTGCCACAGAACCGGGGAACAGGGAACATGATCTACTAGATGAGTTGGAATCTCTTGTTCATACCAAGTTTTAACAACTCCTTTGGGTGCCACAATTAGAACACCATTGATTTTTCCGTTATCATATAGCATTGCTATGTTGTCTATGAGCACCTTTGACTTACCTGTACCCATTTCCATAAAATAAGCAAAGTAAGATTTATCCCACGACATCTCTAACGCTTTTAATTGATGCGCGTATGGCTTCGTTTTAAATTTGTAATCCATAATTTTTATTTTTTCTTTCTTGACTTTATATATAGAACATCCTATATAGTTTGTCAATGTCAGAAAGTATAAAAAATGAGAATATTGTATATGTACTTCAGGAACTCCCTGGAACTAAAGCAGGAACTCCTAAAATAAACATAATGAGTGCATCTAAATACGGAAAATTTAAATTTTTACTACCTGAATTTTCTCAAATCATCTTTTCTCCAGGCCCTTTAATTTTTAAATTAAGAAGTTTGTTGAAACATTATACTACACATGATTATCTATTGTTGACTGGCGATCCAGCAATTATTGGAGTTGCATGTTCTATAGTGTCTGATATGACGGGTGGTAAATATAGTCTGTTAAAATGGGATAAACAAGACCGAATATATTATCCCATTAAAATAAACCTACATGAGAAAGGAGAAATCGATGAATAATATTGATTTTGAAAAAGACCAACGAGAAGATTTAGATTCAGTAAATGAAGCTAAATCATTATCTGACCAAGTCGTAAAACTAAAAAATTTAGAAGACGATCTGGTGTTAAAAGAAAAAGAGTTTAAAGAACTCAAAAGAAAAGTAGAACTAATGTCAGGGGAGGTTATTCCTACCATGATGCAAGAGATGAACATCTCTACTTTAAAACTCGCTGATGGTTCATCAGTAGAAGTTAAACCGGTTTATGGTGCTTCAATCACTGTTGCAAATAAAGAAGCAGCGTTTAAATGGCTTCGAGATAACGGCCTGGGAGATCTTATTAAAAATGAGGTCACTGTTGCCTTTGGTCGTCACGAAGATAACAAGGCATCGCAATATGCGATCCTTGCGCAAGGTCAAGGGTACGAACCCGTCCAGAAATTAAAGGTCGAACCCATGACACTTAAAGCATTGGTCAGGGAGCGTGTCGAGTCTGGACAGGATATGCCCTCTGATCTTTTTAACGTGTTCGTAGGCAACCGAACCAAATTAACAAGGAAACAATAAACATGAACCAAGTAACAGAGAAAAAGTCTGCACCACTTCCAGCAAATATATTTGAGGAAGATGCAGCAAAAGGTTTGGGCAATATAGGTCAACAAGATCTAGCTCTTCCTTTTTTAAAAATCCTTGGACAGCTTTCACCAGAAGTTAACAAACGTGATGGTAAGCATGTCGAAGGTGCAGAGCCAGGAATGATTTTCAATTCTGTCTCTGGCGAAATGTACGATGGTGTTAAGGGCATAGATGTAATTCCATGCTTTTATAGACTAGAATACATTGAATGGAGAGACAGAGGAGAAGGTCTGGGTGCGCCAGTTAGCATCTACCCATCTTCATCTGACATTCTATCCAAGACATCACCAGATGCAAATTACAAAGATAGACTACCCAATGGTAACTATGTTGAAAAAACGGCATCTCATTTTGTTATGGTCTTGGGGGATAGTCCATCCACAGCTTTGATTTCTATGAAATCTACTCAATTAAAAATTAGTAGAAAATGGAATTCAATGATGTCTGGAATAAAAATGAAAGGTAAAAATGGATTATTTACACCAGCATCTTTCAGCCACATTTACAGACTAAAAACCACTCAATTGTCGAACGATAAAGGCACATGGTTTGGTTGGGAAGTCAGTAAGAACGGCCCAGTAACTGATACAACTTTGTATAATCAAGCCAAAACATTTAGCGAAAGCATAGCCAAAGGTTCTGTTAGAGCTAAACACGGTGAAGATAAACCAAAGGAAAGAGTTATTATCTAATTCTCTAAGAGAATGAGTGCACAGTGTGGGCCTGGAGGGAGACTGAAAGGCCCACATGATCGGTTATGGATAAAAGATATATAAAATTTTTTGATGGCTATCGAGCTGCTTACGGTCTAGCTGACTTTGAACACAAAGAAGCAAAAGTAGACCCAGAAAGCGGAAAGAAGAAGCCGGTATATAGGTGGAATTATGAACCTCTTACAGAAAAGGTTTATCAATCTCATCTAGAGGGAAAAATTTCAATTGGCATACAGCCATGTAATGAAAATAAAGAAGCAAGACTTGGTGTTATTGATGTCGACCCAAGCGACTATGATGATTTTAATAAAAAATTTTTTATAGATGTAATACAAGATTATGATTTACCTTTAATACCTATTGAGTCGAAAAGTGGAGGATTACATCTCTGCTTATTCATGGCTAATTTTATAAGTGCAAAAGATATTGTATCTTTCTTAACTAACCTACTTTCTCTCTTTAAACTCAAGCCTAAAAACGAAATATTTCCTAAACAGACAGAACTCACAAGAGACGGAGAAACTGGCAGATTAAAACCAGGACAATTTATTAACCTCCCTTACTATGGAGATAAGAGACGTGCCTTAAACATAGATGGAACCCCTTTTAAAATAGATGAATTTTTATCAGTTGTAGAAGCCAATCTCGTTCAGGAAGATCAATTAAAGATTATTACCGAGAGTCTAGATAAAAAAATATACGAGGGGGTTAACAAAGATTTTATTGATGGTCCACCATGTCTAGCGGACATTTCTAAAAGATGCAAGCAAGAAGGTTTTGATGGTAAAGACCGATTTATGTACAACTATCATGTATTAGTTAAGATGAAATATCCCGATGATTGGGAAACGAAAGTAAAAAATGCTCCAGTTAGATTTTTTGAAGAACAACATGCGAATGCATGGACCGATCAAAAACTAAAATCTAAAGTAAATTCTTGGGCAAAATCTGAAAAAGGTTATACCTGTAATGACGACCCTCTATGGAGTGCATGTAAAAAAGGTATTTGCGTTAAGAAAAAATTTGGAGTTCTTTCCGGATCAAAAGGATCCTATCCTGTTTTAACTAATTTAAGAAAAATAGAAATATTTGAAGAACCTGAATATGAATTTGATGTGATTAAACCTGACGGCATTAGTAAAGTAACAGTACACTGTAGATCTGTAGAACATTTAAATGATCAAATAAGAAGACGAAACTCAATCTCAAAAGCTGCAGGATTTCTCCCACCACGTATAAGTATTGCACAAGAACAAATAATTATGGATGCTTTGTATGAAACTGAACAGCCGGTTCAACCTCCTATTGGTACATCCCCTAAAGAAAAACTACACGACGTCCTCCATGCAAAAATTAATGGACCCAGAGCTACTAATGATGCAGCATTTAAGAGTGGATCAGTCCTTATTGAAGGAGAGTATGCATTTTTTAAATTAGAGAAATTTTTTGACAGATTAAAAGCTAAAGACTGGAAGTATAAAGAAGAAAAAACAGGACGTATTATGGAACACACATACCGAGAGTGTGAGATAGAATTTTTAGAACAAAAAAGATTTCCTACAAAAGAAAAAGGTAAACATAATTCATCGACCAAAAACGTGGTCAAAATACATATAAAATCTTTTGAAGAAGTACCCATCCATCATACTAAAACAAAACACAAGACGGAGATAATGTAATGAATGATGATATAGAAAACACTTTAGAGTTTCAACAAATGTTAAATGATATGGAAGATGAGCTGCACGAACGTGATCGCAAAAAGATTTTAAAATGTATAAAAGGTAAGACTTTATCAGAAGCGAAGGAACTTGTTTTTGTTATAAAGAATGAAATGCCCTTCAACCCCCATAGGAAATTACACTAATGAAACCATTACCTATAGCACAAATTCAGTTTGAGGTGTACAACATAGAAGAAAGCCCTCTACATCAAATAGTAAAAAAATTAATATATAAAAAAATTCTGGATCTGGAACCCTATAATTTTAATTATGTATCTGGGGGTAGTGATTTGGGCAAAAGTATTTACGGGATTTATACAGGTTCCTACGATGTAAATGAAAAATATTCACAACATAATGAAGATAAAAGAAAAGAAATAAGAGAGATTATGAAATGGGGTGACATAACGACTAACACAATTTTAGAATCTATTCATAATACGCTCGATGTAAGAGACGAACAATATGATCCAAATCCTTTTGAGCATAACTCAAGATGTGCCACAACTTATATACCCATACGACCATATGCAGGTAAGATCTTTATGGAGTATCCTTTCTTTCTGGATGGTCTAAGAATTATTCCAGATATTACCTTGATGGATGAAAACGGTAAACCGGAAACAGTTATTGAAATATTATATACAAGTATGCCTAAAGCAGACAAATTAATTAAGCTGATAGAGTCAAATCTGAACGTAATATTTGTTTTTGCTGATCAAGCTATCGACGAATTATTAATGGACATGACATGCAGAAGAGCTTCCTTTGGGTTTCCAATTAGAGAAGCATGGTTAGGATTTACAAATAAAAAGGAAAAAATTAGTAGAGCAGTCAATATTCTTTTACATAAAAAAATGTATAAAGATAAAGAGTATATTATTCACAAAGAGGTCATTAAAAATACAGAATGGAATCCTCACAATAGATGGAAAAAGAACCGTATGAATATAGGTCTAAGAATAATTACTAGGCATCCTTTGGGAAGAGAACTGATTGAAGATAACCACAACCTAAGTCATTCAATGATACAGATGAAGGAAACCAGTTCGTTGATTATATTACTAAGGTACTTACAAAAATATACAGCTGAAGAGAAAAAAACTGCAGGGGGACAGATACATGTTAGCTAAAATGGATTTAATAACCGTGGTTTTATTCACCGCACTTTGGATATATTTAAATTTAGAATTATGATTAGTAGAAAAATATATGGGCCTCCGGGAACAGGGAAAACAACCAGACTTATTAACTATGCAAAAACTTTTTATAAACTAGGAACTCCTCTAGATAAAATAGGATACTTTGCTTTTACTAAAAAAGCAGCCAATGAAGCTATCAATAGGATGTTAGATGCATATCCTAAACTTCAGCGTAAAAATTTAAAACATTTTAGAACTCTACACTCTTTAGCTTTTTGGAGACTGGGCCTGAAAAAAAGTGAAGTCATGCAGGATGAACACTACGAAGATATAGGAAGAAGTCTGGGCATAGAGGTTACCGTTTATTCTGATGGACAGGAAACTACAGGGTTCATAGATTCCAACAGTGAATACTTTAATCTAATAAATGCAGCTCGGATTAAAGGAGTCTCACTTAAAGAAGAATACAACACGGATATGTATTCCCCTACTTTGGACAAGCAACTTCTACAAATTTTAAAAGACGAGGTCGAAAATTACAAAGACTCATACAAACTGAAGGATTTTACTGACATGATTGAAAAATTCAATGTGGCAGAATTGTGTCCAAAATATGACATCGTATTTATTGACGAGGCCCAAGATTTATCGCCCGTACAGTGGAAAATGGTAGATATTATAAGGGAAAATTCCAAATATGTTATACTAGCTGGCGATGATGATCAAGCTATTTATGGATGGGCTGGCGCAGATGTTAAAAAATTTCAAGAAGAGCCCGCTAAAAAAGACATTATTTTGCCACAATCCTACAGAGTTCCCAGACAGATTCAAAGCATAGCCAATAAGATTTTAGATAGAATTCCGGATGAAAGAAGAATTAAAAAGAATTGGAGAGCCAGAGAAGAGGAAGGAGTTATAGATTATATAACTTCAATTGAAGATGCACCTCTATACAAAGGAGACTGGTTAATTCTCGCACGAACAAACGATAGACTTCATAAAATTAAACCTCTCCTAAAAGACATGGGAATTTATTTTCAATTCAAGGATCACAAAAGTTATAGAGCTTCTCTATTTAGAAGCATTATAAACTACACAAGATGGGCTGATCATAAAGAAAAGTTGTCATTAACAGAAATAAAAGATATATTTGAGTGCGTGCCCTATAGTGAGTTTAAGGGAAAGGAAGAAAGACTCTATGACTTAAAAGAATTTGGATTCAGTAATACTGACAGATGGTTTGATGTTTTCACAATAGATCCAGAAGAATGTTTATATATTCGAGAAATGTTGCGCCATGGGGAAGAACTATCTAAGGATGCAAGAGTAAAATTATCCACCATTCATTCCGCAAAAGGTGGAGAAGCGACAAATGTTTTACTCATTTTAGACAATACTAAAACAATTAGAGAAGCTACAGACAAAAGCTTTGAGAAAGCAGATGAAGAAAACCGAGTCTGGTATGTGGGCGTCACACGTACTAAACAAAATTTATATATTATGGCGGCAAAAAAGGAGGCAAAAGGATATGACATCGAAAGTTTGGGATAAACAAATCGGGGGAGAGCATTATAAAAAATTTAAAATTCAACCAAGTAAATTTGTGGTGGATAATAAGTTGCTTTATCCAGAAGGATGCGTTATAAAATATATCATTCGACATCGATTGAAGAATGGAAAGGAAGACTTATTGAAAGCAAAACATTTTATAGACATGATTATTGAAAGGGATTATTCGTGAAGGAACCATATAGCATACCTCACTATATGTTGCTCATAACTATAATCTGTTTGATTTGTTATTATTTAATATGAAAATACCGAAGTTCGAAGCACAAACCGAATGGGTAAAACCCACAGAATTTCCAGATCTACGAGAGGTAGATGAAATTGCGATTGATCTAGAAACTAGAGATCCCGACCTTATAAAAAAAGGATCCGGTTCTATTATTGGGAACGGCGAAGTAATTGGTATCGCTGTGGCTACCAAACATTACAAAGGATATTTTCCTATTGCCCACGAAGGTGGGGGTAATATGGATAAGGTTAAAGTTCTTTATTGGCTCAAAGATATTTTAGAATCCACTTCCACAAAAATTTTTCACAATGCTATTTACGACGTCTGCTGGCTTAAAA